>TARA_B110000046_G_scaffold185687_1_pt1 | contig 15327 bp, 13 predicted proteins | sample TARA_B110000046 | Tara Oceans TARA_B110000046 (sample SAMEA4397157) | marine metagenome | biome: Polar Biome; feature: [DCM] deep chlorophyll maximum layer (ENVO:01000326); material: water (ENVO:00002006), including particulate matter (ENVO:01000060) such as... | depth 40 m
ACCTAGAACCTAGAACCTAGAACCTAGAACCTAGAACCTAGAACCTATTTAAAAAGGATTATCATGTCGTTTAATACAATTTCAGTTGTTGGCTTAGGCTATATTGGATTACCAACTGCCGCAATGTTCGCATCGCGTAAAAAAAGCGTAATTGGTGTTGATGTAAATCAGCATGCGGTAGATACAATTAACCGTGGTGAAATACATATAGTAGAACCAGATCTAGACATGATCGTTCATGCTGCAGTAACAGAGGGTTACCTAAAAGCAACGACTTCACCAGAGCCTGCAGATGCATTTTTAATTGCGGTACCAACCCCATTCAAAAACAATGATTCTACAATACCAGAGCCAGATTTGAGCTACATCAAAAAAGCCTCTGAGGCGATTGCCCCAGTACTTAAAAAAGGTGATTTAGTAATATTAGAGTCTACCTCACCAGTGGGTGCTACAGAGCAAATGGCGGAGTGGTTAGCCGCAGCCCGCCCAGACTTATCATTCCCACAAGTTGCTGGTGAAGACGCTGATGTAAACGTAGCACATTGCCCAGAGCGAGTACTACCAGGTCATGTAGTACGTGAGCTAGTCGAAAACGACCGAGTTATTGGTGGTATGACAGCTAAATGTTCAGCCCGCGCAGTTGAGCTATATAAAACATTTGTACAAGGTGAGTGTGTGATCACTAATGCCCGTACAGCAGAAATGGCTAAGCTAACTGAAAATTCATGCCGCGATGTACAAATAGCGTTTGCTAATGAGTTATCAATCATTTGTGATAAGTTAGATATTGACGTGTGGGAGCTTATTTCACTGGCTAACCGCCATCCTCGTATTAATATTTTACAGCCAGGGCCAGGTGTCGGTGGGCATTGTATAGCGGTAGATCCATGGTTTATAGTCAGTAAAACACCATCCGAGGCACAAATAATTCATACAGCACGTAAAGTGAATGATGCTAAGCCGCAATGGGTAATTAATAAAGTTAAGCTTGCTATTGCCGATTTCTTACAAGCTCATCCAACTAAAACGGCAAAAGATGTAACTGTAGCGTGTTATGGCTTGGCATTTAAACCTGATATTGACGACCTACGTGAAAGCCCTGCTTTAAATATTACGAAGCAAATAGCGGAGCTTCACTCTGGAACGGTTATTGCCGTTGAGCCGAATATTAGTGCATTGCCAAGCGCTTTAAACTCTATTCAATTATCAACATTCGATAATGCTAGAGAAAATGCTGATGTTCATCTGCTGCTTGTTGATCATAAAGAATTTAAAAATGTTATGTTCAAAAATGATTATTTAATTGACACTAAAGGTATTTGGTGATTTTTTAACTAATGTTAAATAAGATATTTTATTCATTTTTATCTATAGTATTTATTTCATCTTTCCAAATAATAGCTCTATTGATATCAAGCCAAAAAGCAACTCCAGAAGAGCTGGGGTTGCTCACAATGCTTATATCAATAAATGCATTTATATTTTTATTTGTGGACTTTGGGTTATCAAATTACTTTTTATATAAGAAAAACCTTGATAGGGAAAGTACTAAAGAAGTTAAGCGTATTAACTTTATAATATCACTATTTGTTCTTTTTATTATCCTCTTATCAGGTGTTTGTCTCTTTTTTATGGGGTATAGCGCGGTATTTTATGCTTCAGCTATTTTAACTGGTATAAACTCCATTTTCTTATCGAAGAGCAGAATTGAAAGAGTCCAACTACAAAATCAAGACGATTTTAAGCGAATATTTAGTTTAGATTTCTACTCTAGGTTTTTTGGTATTGCAATACTGCTTTTTTTAAATTATCTAACAAATATTAATGTCGTAATTATCTACCTAATATCAATCTTATCGGTTAACTTGTTTGCCTGGGTTTTAGTGTTTAGGATAGAAAAAAAAGGCGTATTTACATATGGTCACTCGAAGAACTCGAATATTGTAAATTTTTGTCTCCCTCAAGGTAGTAATTCAGTAATCAATTTTTTATCACAAAATATAGATCTATTCATAATAGCGTCAGTAGCTGGATTACATGTTTCAGGTGTTTATGGTGTCATAAAAATAGTGTCAACCAAAGCGTTGCAGCTCTATATGCCAACTCTTTTGAAGGTTTACACACCTTTAATTATTAAAGAAGATAACAGTGAGGCGTCGTACCTAAAGCTGATATTTGTTATTTCAATGGTTTCTTCTGTAACGTATTCTTTATTTATTATCTTTGATGAATTTATTCTCTTCAATATATTTAATTTGGATGATAGTAAAATTGTACTTTCTGCTTTTAGTTTTTACTGCCTTTATAGTTATTTAAGGTCTATTTGCATGCCTATAGGAATCCTAGTAACAAAGTCAGGAAAGACAATAATTGGTTTATACTATACTTTAGCACAATTGATCGTATTAAGTGTGGTGCTATTTATTTTTAGCGATAACTTAGTTCAGATTACTTTTTCTTTATTTATATACCAGTTAATACTCTTGATACCTCACTGGCACTTTCTAATGAAAAGATATTTAAAGCTTAGGTTTTTAAGTTACCATTTTTATGCATTGCTGCCACTTACATTCCCTTTAGCCTTAATGGAGTTTAAATGAAAACAATAGGATTAGTTATTAGTGTATATGATAAAGTCGATGAACTAGAGATTTTATTGAATCTTGCGGAGTATATTGGCTTTATTAAAATAGCTGTTGTTTGTGAGAGTGATGGTGATATTACTGCAATAAAGAAGTTAAATGAAAAGTATGATTTTATTTTTCAAGTTATTGAAAGTGCGCCATTTACTTTTTCACGAGATAAATTTCAGTTTTATTGCTCAATAACACCGAGGGTTTGGGAGGCACAGCGTCAAGGTTTGCTGCTTTTGAGCGATTATGTAGACTATGTGATGCATACACACTCTGATGGTTGGTTATTAGATAAATGTGCGATACAAAGCTTGATCGGTAGAATGAGTGATAATAATATTGAATTTGCTTACAGGGGCACTGGTTTCACATTTCAGAACCTTTTAGGAAGCCCTACAGGATCGATAGATGACCACTTTTATATTGTAAAGTCTAAAGCTATAAAGAAATCAATTTTTATCAAAAAAGCTTTAGTTGATTACTTACCAGGATATTTTAATATTCATGGCATATTAGCATCATGGATAATATGCGAGTTCGGATTAACAAAGTCATTGCATTATGATGATACAAGAAATTGGACCAACTGGGATGGAAGTATAAGGAATTATAGGAAAGGAAACCCTTTGAGATCTTATGTATTTAATCCTAAGGTAGGTCTTTTACATTGCCATGCCGACGATTTTCCTGAAGACTCCGGCAGAGCTCTGCAAGCTCATCACTTATCATTGGTTGATGATTTAGCTGGTAATGAAGCTATAGATAAGTTCATAGGCAAGTACGGGCGGGATTTTTCGGAAACAAAAAGTTCTTTGTTAGCTGATTATAATAAAGTTAGATCAAAATTGAATTTATATCTAGACTTTGATGAAGATTATAAAAATATAAAGTCTATGAAAGATAAAATTCAGGTTTATGAAAATAATAAGTTGGCGTCTTTTATTAATAATTTCATCCGCTTATTAGCTAAATTTATTAAGAATAAATTTTCTTTTAATTTAAAACACACATATTATCCTGAGAAAATTGTCGAAGTTTATCAAAGGAAGGGTTTTATAAAATTTAAAGCGAAAAAAGAAATAGATGATTATACTAAAATATTAGATAGAAAATAAAATGGCTGTAATAATTTCCTATATAATCCTACTGTTGTTCTTTTCAAAGAAAGAGCCAGCCATATTTAAACCTGCATTGATAAGTTCAGCGCTCCTAGTTTTCTTTCATGTTCTATTTTTTATTGAATTTCAATACGGAACTATAGACTACTTCATCAGCGATGAGAGGGTATATTTAAATATAGGCAGTAGCAATCAGTTGAATGATGATGCTATAAAAGATAGAGTGTTGTGGTTTTATCTAACTGAATTTGTTGAACGCACTGACTTTACTGGTGGTCTTTTTAGTAAATTAATCTCACTCCCTCTAGTTCCAGTGCTAATATACTTAGTTTTTAAAATATCTGGCACTAATAAGTCTCTCTATGTTTTTTTATTTCTACCATACATACTGTTTATAATGCAAACAGCATTGAGAGACTCTATGATTTTAGTTCTTTCAGTTTCATTTATATATGTTAGTTTTAATCGAGAAAGAAAGTTTTTAATTTTTGGTGGGGTCTTACTCTTATTTATCTTTGCCCTTAGACCTTTTTATATCCCACTCCTCCTCACCGCATTTATTATGACTAAATATTTTCTAGAAACAGATGAACTAGACTTTAGGGCTAAGCTTTTTAAAGCTTTAAAGTATCTACTAATTTCGATTGTTATTTCACTTGTTATTTATTTAGCTTTTAAAAGTAAATTTGATCAATACTTGAGAAATATTTCATATTACTATGAATTTGGTTTAAATATAGATGATGAAAAAACTACGGTTACCCCCTCCTTCTCCTTAAATTATATCTTGTATTCATTCGTAAGGTTTGTTTTTACTCCGTTACCCACTTCCTTGATTGATAGGATGTTAACAGGGACTGTAACCCAGTTCGGTTATGTAGATGACTTTATTAGAATGATAAATCAATCTTTTTTGTTTTTAATGTTGTTTTATATAATATCTAGACCTAATGCTTTATATGCTTATTTTAAAAGTTTAGTTTACAGCTCAAGAGAGTTTTGTTTATTGTTTTTTATTTTTATAAATACGATCGTGTATTCTTTTTATTATGCAGGTGGTGGGCATTCAAGACTAAAAATTGCTGTTTTTTTAGGTGTGTTTATTATTTTTAATGGAGTTATGAAGTTTAATGTCAAAAAAGAAAAGTGATGTCTTAATGTTACTTAAGTGTAATGGCTTACAGTTTGACGATCGAGTTAGGAAGGAGTGCGGCTCTATTTTCAAAGTGAGTGGCTTGAATAGTGAAATCCATGTTGTAGAGAATGATAATAAAGATGCTTATGGGGCAATTTTTGAAACCAATACTGTTTTCAAATCATATCATTTAATTACACGGAAATTATTTAAAGGTAATCGATTACTATTTATTAAATTATTAGAATTCTTTTTTAAAGTAATGCCAAGTACGCTTACAAGGAGAAAAGCTGTATGGTTACATGATCCGTTGATGTTTGTTTTCGTTCCTTATTTCAGTTTTTTAAAAAAAATAGGCATTATTGAACTGTTAATATGGGATCAGCATGAGCTCCCTCCCTCATATTTTTTAAAAAATAAGTTGCTTAAATTTTTTTATAAATCTGCTATGGGAATGGTTGATGTACGAATACATGCAAATAAACAACGAGCTGATTATTTGAATGAATTACTGAATGAAAATTATAGCTACATGGTACTTAACAATTATGTTGATAATATATTTTCTCTAGAGCCCGCAAAGCCACTAAGCTCAGATGCAATGACTTGGCTGAATGGTGAACAGTTTTTATTACTACAGAGCGGTGCTTATTATGAGCGTAATTTTAGTAGTGTAGTGGAGGCTGTATGTTCGTACTCTAGCCTTAAATGCATTGTTGTTGGTGGTAGCGATGTTGACCTAAGTGAGTATCAGGCTAAGTATAAGAACTTTGATGAGCTCTTCTTTTTTGTGGGTATGGTACCTCAGATCCGTCTTGTAGATTTCATTGATCAAGCTAAGGCTAGTTTGATTTTATATAAAGATTCAATTCCAAACTCTTACTTCTGTGAACCAAATAGGTTATATCAAGCTTCTTGCAGGGGCACTTTTGTTATTGTAGGTAGCAATCCACCAATGAAAGACTTTGTTGAACTCAACAATAACGGAATAGTTTTAAAGTCAGATGGTCAAAAAGCTCAAGATATAATACAAGCTCTAGAATATATTAGTGAAAATGAGCTTAGAAAGAATAAAGTAGCGTCAGACTGGTCTGTTCAAGAGCTTGTTTTTTCTAATGTTTTCTCAGGAGGAAAATAATGAAAAATTTAATCGTAGATTTGGATGGAACATTAACGACACTTGATACTAATGATTATAAAAATGTTAGCCCTAATATAGCATTAATAAAAAAACTTCATGAGTACAAAGAAATTGGTTTTGATATAACGATCGCTACAGCTCGAAATATGAGAACTTTTTCGGGAGATATTGGCAAAATAAATACCCATACATTACCAGTGATATTGGACTGGCTTGAAAATAATGATGTACCATTTGACAGGGTAATTGTAGGAAAACCTTGGTGCGGTACAGATGGGTTTTATATTGATGATAAATCTATAAGACCAAGTGAGTTTATCAAGTTAACTTACGATGAGATACAAAACTTATTAGAACAGGAAAGCAAATGCTATTAATAATGTCAGCAGCATTTATTGGTGCTGAGCTTGAAGCTGAGTTTGGTAAAGTACCTCCTTCCTTCTTACCTCTCGGTAATAAGAGGTTATTTCAACGTCAATTAGCCTGTGGTTTAGATAACGAGCAAGTAGTTTTAAGTATTCCAAAGTCATACCAAATAGGTAAGGCTGATAGTCATTTCCTTCAATCTCGTAACGTAACTATCCTACGATTATCAGAAGGTATAACTCTTGGAGAATCATTAACTCAAGCTCTTTTAATGGTCGAACTGAAAGGTCAAGAAAAAGTTAAAGTTTTATTCGGAGACACTTTAATAGACTCGTTTCCTAGTGTAAGTAATGGTTTAGGTACGGCATTAATTCAAGATGATTACGGCTGGGCAAAAGTTCAAGATTTTTTTATAGAAGCTTCTGTTTACGATAATGATGGCTCATTAAATATATTTGCTGGCTCGTTAATATTTTCTGATAAAGAGCTTCTATTAAAGTTGCTTGCGAGCAGTAACTTTAATTTTGTTAAGGGATTTAAAGAATATTTCAAACGTGTTGAAGGCGTAACCTACCCATCATTAGGGTGGTTGGATTTTGGACATGTGAATACCTTTTATTCCTCAAGAGTCAAATTTACCACACAACGTGAATTTAATGACTTGGTTATAACTCCAACTCAAGTTATTAAAACTAGTCAACAAAAAGAGAAAATGATTGGAGAAGCAAATTGGTTCAAAACCTTGCCCGGTGAATTACGTATTTTTACACCGCAATTCTTAGGCGAAATAAGTGATTCGGCTCGAGTTGGTTATAAAATCGAGTATTTATATAACTTACCATTAAACGAGTTATATGTTTTTTCTGTATTAACAGATAAAACATGGAAGAGAATCCTTGAAAGTTGTTTGAGCTTTGTCAAAAAATGTCGCGCTTTTGAAAATGACATATATTTTGATTTAACTGACTTTCTGGAGAAAAAAACGATTAGTAGATTAAAGGTCTTTCTAAAGAGCAACGAATTATCGTTGACTGATAGTTGGAGCTTTAATTCAGAAAAACCAATTAGTATTCAAGGCATTTTAGATGAAGTGAAAAATACTTTGCCAAAAGGTGATTTGTGTAGTGTGATGCACGGGGATTTTTGTTTTAGTAATATAATATATGATTTTAAATCAACAAGAGTAAAAGTTATTGACCCTAGAGGGATAGATAATGAGAAAAATGTTACTATTCTAGGGAGCTCATTCTATGATCTAGCTAAAGTTAGTCATTCAGTTGTAGGACTCTATGATTATATTATTTCAGAGAATTATAAGTTAACAATTATTGATAATAATATTGACTTCTATATTTACACTAGTGATGAAAAAGAAGCTTTACAAAGCTGGTTTTTAAATAAAATAGAAAGCGAATTTCATTTATCCAAAGTTGAAAACTTATCAATGCAGATACATTTGTTCTTATCTATGTTACCACTACATTCTGACGATCCTCTTAGGCAAAAAGCTATTTTTGCAAATGTTTTTCGTATTTATTATAAATTAAAGGAGTTATTATGATTGTTATCCCTATGGTTGGATTAAGTAGTCGTTTTTTTAAAAAAGGCTACACTAAACCTAAGTATATGCTGACGCTAAACGAGAAAAGCGTATTTGAGCATTCAGTATCATCATTTTCATATTACTTTAAGACATTACCTTTTTTATTTATAGTTCGCTCTGACTTTGATACACCTGCTTTTGTCGAGCAGGAAGTTAAACAAATGGGCATAGCTGACTACCGTATTATAGTGTTAAATACTGAGACTAAAGGGCAAGCTGAAACAGTGTTTATGGGGCTAAGCAGGATTGATTATAGCGGGGACATTACTATATTCAATATTGACACATTTAGACCTGATTTTAGATTGCCAGCTTATGAAAAAGACGGGTTTGTTGAGGTATTTAAAGGTGAAGGTGATAATTGGTCTTATGCTAAACCTATTGATGGTAGTACATTAATAGCCGAAATGGCTGAGAAAAACCGTATATCAGATCTTTGCTGTACTGGTCTTTACCACTTTTCTTCAACGGAACTGTTCTTCGATGCTTACCAGCAACAACTAAAAACTCCAGCGACACAATGGCAAGCTGGTGAATTATATGTTGCCCCATTATACAACTTTTTGTTGAGTAAAGGTTACAAGTTTAGTTACAACCTAATTGATTCAAAAGATGTCATTTTTTGTGGTATTCCTGAAGAGTATGAGCAGCTAAAGGTTGACCAAAGGTTTATGTAGGTTTTACATTGAAATTTTTAATTTTATCATTTTATTACGCTCCTGATTTGTGCGCAGGGTCATTCAGAACTGCAGCTTTAATAGAGCAGCTAAAAAATAACGCAGATATTGATATTGAAGTTATTACAACTATGCCAAATCGGTATGCAAGTTTTGATGCTGGTGCGCAGGAGTTTGAAAAAGCTGACAATGTAACAGTTAGCCGAATTGCTTTACCTTCGCATAAAAGTGGCATGCTTGATCAAATAAAATCTTTTGCTGCTTTTTATAAGCAGGCTAACAAACTTGTAAGTGGTAAAAAGTATGATTTAGTCTTTGCAACAAGTTCTCGTTTATTTACCGCTTTTTTAGGGGCGAGAATTGCAAAGCGGATTAATACGCCTTTATATTTAGATATACGTGATATTTTTGTTGATACACTAAAAGATGTTTTAAATTCGAAAGTTGCTTTTTTTCTAAAACCAATTTTAACATTAGTTGAAAACTATACGTTTTCTGCGGCTAAGCATATTAATTTAGTATCTAAAGGATTTGATAGCTACTTTGTTAATCGGTTTAAAAATGCAAACTATTCATGGTTTACAAATGGTATTGATAAAGAGTTTTTGCTCACTGAACCACTAGCGGAATCAGAGTTAATAAAGTCAGAAGCGTTAACTGTTTTATATGCGGGTAATATTGGTGAAGGGCAGGGCTTGAATACTATTCTTCCTGAACTTGCAAGACTAGCAGGCGTTAAATATCAGTTTAAAGTGATTGGAGATGGTGGCAGAAAAGCAGCCTTGGTTGAAGCAAGTAAGGGCATTGCTAATATCTCTTTTCATCCGCCTGTAAACCGTGAGCAGTTAATTCAAGAGTATTTAAGTGCTGATATATTATTTTTACATTTAAATGATTACCCTGCTTTTGAAAAAGTTTTACCTTCAAAAATATTTGAATATGCTGCGGTGGGTAAACCTATTTTAGCTGGTGTAAGTGGTTATGCTGCTGAGTTTATCAACCAAGAAGTTGATAACGCTGAAGTGTTTTACCCAAGTAATCATCAGCAAGTTGTTGCTTTACTTAATAATTTAAAACTTAGTCAAACTAATAGAGATAGCTTTATAAAAAAATATACACGTACGAATATTATGATGGAAATGGCAAACTCAATTTTAAGTTATGGCGGTAAAAAGTGAAACGCTTACTAATCACTGGTTACTCTGGTTTTGTTGGCAGTAATTTAGTAAAGCAATTGCAAAGCAGTTATCAACTAAACCTATTAGGTAGAAAGCCATCTAACTGCGGTAATGTTTTTACGCATAATTTGGACTCTAGTTCACTTTATAGTGTCGCGCTTGTAAATGTAGAGGTTGTAGTGCATTGCGCTGCAAGGGTTCATATTATGGACGATACTGCTAGTGATCCACTTAATGAATTTAGAGCCGTAAATACTAAAGGGACACTTAATTTAGCTAAACAAGCAGCAGCTGCAGGTGTAAAGCGTTTTATATTTTTAAGCTCGATTAAAGTGAACGGTGAGAGCACAAGCGGTAAAGCTCCTTTTACTGCAAGTGATAAGTCAGCCGCTGAAGATCCTTACGGTATATCAAAGGCTGAGGCGGAGCAGCAATTGTTAGAACTCAGCAAGCAAACCGGTATGGAAGTTGTGATTATCCGCCCACCACTTGTTTACGGTGAAGGTGTTAAAGCAAACTTTGCATCATTAATGCGATTTGTTGGCAAAGGTTTACCATTGCCGTTTAGAGCAATAAAAAATAATAAACGTAGCTTAGTATCCGTTTATAATTTGGTTGATTTAATTAAAGTATGTATCGAACACCCTAAAGCGGCTAATCAAATATTTTTAGCCAGTGATGATAATGATTTACCAACTGCTGAAATGGTTGCTTTAATGGCAAAAGTGCAAGATAAGAAGAACTTAGCTTTGCCCGTGCCAGCTTGGTGCTTTAAGTTAGTTGGTAAGCTACTAAATAAAAATGATGTTATTGATAGGCTAACAGGCTCTCTCCAATTAGATATTACTCATACAAAAAATACGCTTGACTGGAAACCGCCATACTCAGTTGCACATGGTTTTAAACTTGCTGCTAAAAACTCAACAAAATAATTAATGGATTTTTAAATGATACGTTTACTCGACTTTTTATTTTCACTATTTGGGCTGTTATTTGCTTTTCCATTTTTAGTGATTTTATACATTATTGGTTTGTTTGATACGGGCTCACCTATTTTTACTCAAGAGCGTGTTGGCCGTAATAAAAAGCCATTTACGTTAGTTAAATTTAGAACCATGACTGTCAACACTGCATCGGTAGCTAGCCATTTAGCAAGCACAGCATCAATAACTCCTTTCGGCGGTTTTTTACGTAAAACTAAGCTTGATGAACTTCCACAACTTTGGAATGTATTAAAAGGTGAAATGAGCCTAGTAGGCCCACGTCCTGGTTTATTTAATCAAGAAGAATTAACTAAAGCGCGTGAAGCTAAAAATGTATTTGCTGTACGCCCTGGCATCACCGGCCTTGCTCAAGTGAACGAAATTGACATGTCTACCCCTGAGTTACTTGCTAAAACAGACCGTGAAATGATTGATTCCATGACTTTAGGTAACTATTTTAAATATATACTCATGACTGTTACAGGAAGCGGCAGTGGCGATAGAGTAAAATAATTATTACTTTAAATAATTTAATATGGGCTCTATTTTTTATGAAATTAGGTGCTCTATTTACTGTGTTATCTAAACTTCAGATTATCCTAACTTAGACAAGATATTCGTTTTTCCACACAACCGATTGCATCAAAAAATATGTAAGCTGCCTCAGTAGCTTTTTGGAATACATAAATGTTAGTTATTTGATGCTTAAGCTTTAATATAAGCTAATTAAGTTCGACTTTTTGTTATAGTTAATATTTTGTTAAATTAAAAACCAACGTTATAGGGCAGTGCCCTTTATTTGACCCGCACAGGAACTAGCAATGGATAGTTTTATTCGCTCAATTTTAAATGCTTCTCGCGCTAAAAAGCGAATTATTACACTTTGTATTGATTCATTATTTATTATGTTAGCTTTTTGGCTTGCACTAATTGTAAGGCTCGATAGCTTAGAACCACTAAAACAAGCTCAAAACTGGGTGTTACTTGCATTACTTACGCCGGTGAGCTTGTATACATTTATAAACTTAGGTTTATACCGCGCTGTACTTAGGTACATGAACTCGCAAGCTATTTGGGCAATAGTATTAGGTACGGTTATTACAACGGTTAGCTTGGTATTGCTTGCTTTTTTTATGGGTGTTGATATACCCCGTACTATGCCGTTTATATTTGCATGGTTATGCTTGCTTACAGTGGGTGGCGCCCGGGTTTTGGTGCGTGCCATTATTGGTAAAATGACCACCAGTAAGAAAGAGTCGGTAATTATTTATGGTGCGGGTTCGGCAGGCCGACAATTAGCCACTGCTTTAGGTGCAGGGCCCGAGTATTTTGTAAGTGCATTTATTGATGACGATATAACCAAGCATGGCTCTATAATACAAGGCATACCCGTTGTTGAGTTTAAAGGTATTTATGAGCTTATAAATAAACGTAAAGCCAGCAAAGTGCTATTGGCATTACCTAGTGAAACTCGTGCAAGGCGTAAAGAAATACTTGCCCAGTTAGAGCCCTTAGCAATTAAGGTGCTTTCTATCCCAGGTATGGCCGATGTGGTTGAGGGGAAGGCTAAGCTTTCTGAAATTAGTGATGTTGGTGTTGAAGACCTACTAGGCCGTGACCCAGTTACCCCTAAACCAGGCTTAATGGCCGCCAACATTGCCAGTAAAGTAGTTATGGTCACCGGTGCGGGTGGTTCTATTGGGTCAGAGCTTTGTAGGCAAATAATTAAACAAAAACCCACAAAGCTTATTTTATTTGAGCAAAGTGAATTTGCATTATACGCAATAGAAAAAGAGCTATGCGAGTACATAATAAATAACAACCTTGAAATAGAGCTTGTGCCAATTATGGGGTCTGTTCAGCGTATTAACCGCATAGAAACTGTTATGATGGCCTTTGGTGTGCAAACGGTTTACCACGCTGCTGCCTATAAACACGTGCCTTTAGTTGAGCATAATGTGGTGGAGGGTGTACGTAATAACGTATTTGGTACCTATTACACTGCAAAAGCAGCCGTAAATGCAGGGGTTGAAAACTTTGTACTTATTTCTACCGACAAAGCAGTACGCCCAACCAATGTTATGGGGGCAACAAAGCGTATGGCCGAGCTTGTACTGCAGGGCTTAGCGCAAGAGCAAGGTAGTAAGCATAAAACACGTTTTTGTATGGTGCGCTTTGGTAATGTATTGGGGTCGAGTGGTTCGGTAGTGCCGTTATTTCGTAGGCAAATTAAAGAAGGCGGGCCAATAACGTTAACACACCCCGATATAACGCGGTTTTTTATGACCATACCCGAAGCAGCTCAGCTTGTTATACAAGCGGGTGCAATGGGTAAAGGTGGCGATGTGTTTGTGCTCGATATGGGTGACCCTGTTAAAATTAAAGACCTAGCCTCTAAAATGGTTAGGCTTTCGGGTTTAAGTGTTAAAACAGATACTAACCCTCATGGTGATATTGAAATTAAATGCACGGGCCTTCGCCCAGGCGAAAAGCTTTTTGAAGAGCTTTTAATTGGCGACAACGTAGGTGAAACAACGCACGAACGAATAATGACTGCCAACGAGGTTATGCTGCCATTAAGTGAGCTTAATGTATTTATAGAGGCGTTAGATATTGCATGCCATAACTTTGATCACCAAGCTATTAGGCAGTTATTGCTTGATGTACCTACAGGTTTTAACCCTACCGACGGTATTTGTGATTTAGTATGGAATGCAAAAAAACAACTTCCATCCGATAGTGATGAAAAAGTAGTAAGCCTAAAAACGAGCTAAGAGTGGTAATAATAAATATTTTGAAACGCGAGTTTAACTCGCGTTTTTTTATTAGGTTACATATTTTAAGATAATAAAATAAGCCAGTTATTCTCAATTATTGTAATAGATCAGTTATAAAGGAGCAGTTATGCCACGTAAGTATTTTGGTACAGATGGAGTTAGAGGAAAGGTAGGTACTTTTCCTATTACTCCCGATTTTGCAATGAAACTAGGTTGGGCTGCGGGTACTGTATTGGCTTCAAGCGGTACCAAAGAAATTTTAATAGGTAAAGATACACGTAATAGCGGTTATATGTTTGAGTCGGCAATAGAAGCTGGGCTTTCTGCCGCAGGTGTAAATGTAGCCTTTGTTGGCCCAATGCCAACCCCTGCTGTTGCTTATTTAGCATCAACATTTAGAGCCGATGCCGGTGTGGTAATTAGTGCATCGCATAACCCATTTTATGATAACGGCATTAAGTTTTTTAATAACTTTGGTACTAAACTAAATGACGAACAAGAGCTTGAAATAGAAGCCTTACTTGAGCAAGCATTAAATAATAATGCAATGCAATGTGTAAGCTCAGAGCGTTTAGGCAAAGCTAGGCGAATTAATGACGCTGCTGGCCGCTATATTGAATTTTGTAAAGGCGTATTCCCTAAAGAGTTAACGCTTGAAGGCTTAAAAATTGTTGTAGATAGTGCTAATGGTGCAGCGTATCACATTGCCCCTAATGTATATGCCGAACTAGGCGCAGACGTTATTAGTATTAACGATAAACCTAATGGTTTAAATATTAATGAACAATGTGGTGCAACTCACCTAGATAGCCTTCAAAAGGCGGTGATAGAGCATGGTGCTGATTTAGGTATTGCACTAGATGGTGACGCCGACAGGCTTATGCTTGTAGATGACAGTGGCACTGTTATCGATGGAGATCAAATACTTTATATTTTGGCTAAAGCGGCAAAACTGCAAGGTAAAATGGAAGGCGGTGTAGTTGGTACGCTCATGTCTAACCTTGGTTTAGAGTTAGCGCTAAAGGAAATGGATATTCCTTTTAAGCGCGCGAAAGTGGGTGACCGTTATGTCGTTGAACAGCTTAAACAAACAGGTTGGAAGTTAGGCGGTGAAGGCTCGGGCCATATTTTACATTTAGACCATGCATCAACAGGCGATGGTATTGTTGCATCGCTTTTAGTATTAGCAGCGCTTATGCAGCAAAAGCAATCGCTACAGGAGTATGTTGCGGGCATGAAAAAGTTACCTCAGGTACTTTTAAATGTGCGTTTAACCCAAAATAATGCGGATGAAATATTAAAAACAGAGCTTGTTAAACAAGCCGTTTCAGAGGCTGAAAGTATATTAGCAGATACTGGCCGTGTTTTATTACGTAAGTCGGGCACGGAGCCACTTATAAGAGTTATGGTAGAGTCAACAGATTCTATGGCTTCTCAGGCGCAAGCGGAGCATATAGCTAAAGATATTAAAAAATTGCTGTAAAAAACTCATTTTTATTTAGTTAATTTTTAATTGCGCGGCTTTTGTCGCGCAAAATTTCATCTTTTATTTTTAAGTTCGGCATCATCGTGTTGGTACTAGGAGCTCAATATTTAATAGATGATATTGGGCAATTCTGATAAAATTATACTTATTAATTACTAATGAAAACATTAAGGGAATAACATGAAATTGCCGTGGTAGGTACGGGCTATGTAGGCCTTTCAAACGCTATG
>TARA_B110000046_G_scaffold34033_1_pt1 | contig 15215 bp, 13 predicted proteins | sample TARA_B110000046 | Tara Oceans TARA_B110000046 (sample SAMEA4397157) | marine metagenome | biome: Polar Biome; feature: [DCM] deep chlorophyll maximum layer (ENVO:01000326); material: water (ENVO:00002006), including particulate matter (ENVO:01000060) such as... | depth 40 m
TTTATACTAGTTCTGAAAATGTATTTTGATTTACTTTTTATTATCAATTTGACCAATAGGATTAGTATTACCCAGGATTTTCTATATTCGCCCGTTGAGCATATCTATAAATCTACCTTTGATAAATCTTCGTTTATATTAACTATCTACTATTTTTGATACAGCTATGATAAACAATGTTGAAGCACATTTTAAAGAGGCGGTTGAAAAAAAATATGGATCTAGAATACTAGATCGAGGTGATTGCGAAAATCTGTCTATTGTAATTTATTCGGAAGTTGGTCAAAATGTAAGCTATAATACACTTAGAAGAATTTTTGGGCTGGCAAAAGCTGTTACTATTCGCAGAGGCACACTTGACCTTCTAAGTCTCTACATTGGATATCAGTCATACCAGCACTACTTAACCGAATATCCCTTCACCATCAAATGGGTTGGCCGATTGATATTATTTGAAAAACTGGATCGAAGGGATATTAACGGCTTGGTACACTTAATTGAAACGCAACATCGCAGAAAAGAAAATTTTGTACTTTCATTAATAAATATTATCCGTGAATTTTTATTGTTAGGGAAGATTAGGGAATTAAGTAAACTACTAAACTCAGAAATCGTTAATACGATTAATACAACGTATAACCAGAAATTATTTTTAGGAAATTCAATCGGGATCCTCTTGCGAAGAGTCTCTTTAAGCCAAAGCGAACTTAAGATCTTATGCAAATCAAACTTCTTTAGAACGACCATTTTTGAAGTGTTTGTAGATTACTCTAATCTTAATGGTCATTACTTTGAAATTTCAGAAATTTTATATAAAAGTCGAGATTACAACAATAAATTATTTATAAAGTGCCTGTATAACTTAAGAGCATATTTAAATATGAAGCAAGTACAAATATTTAAACTTGACGAAGATGAAATTAGCTCCTTGCATCCTATACTTCGAGGTCGATATTTCTCAAATTTCATTTTTGGCGATGCTCTACTAGAGTCTTCTTTTTTTGGTATAAAAAGGTATTTGTCAAATGATAATATAGCAGAGTCTACTTATGAACCAATTTTAGTATCACTACTTACTCTCAATTTTAAAGTACAAAACTGGATCTTAGAGCAGATCCAAAATGCAATTAAAAACAATTTAGTAATTCAGCATCACTATTTGGAGGCAATCAAACTCCTCCAAATTTATTATTACATTGGAACGAACAACAGGAAACAAGCAAGAGAAATTTTTGAAACTATAATCAAAGACAACTTCATATTGTCATATAAATCCTTTATTATTTTTTTCTATCACCTGGCGGGTTACCAATTAGATGTATCTAAGGAGAGGGCAATTCTATTGAAACAATCACTTAAAGACAATCCATACAAACGATTTCGACAGATATATAATAACGCTATTAAAATGAACCAAGATTGAATGATTTTACAACAACATATACATGCACTCGACTTTGGTGAACTCTGAGATATTGTTACTCCAAGCTTTATGCGAACATCTTCAATAAACTATTTTTCGTTGTCCTCAATATTATTATCGGCTTTGGATAATTGAACAAATAACGGTTCACACGAAAAAGTTGGGGTTCAAGTACAAATTAGTGTTACGTTCCAATGTAGCTTTAATATCCGGTCTAATTATTGACCTTCCATTATTTCTCGTCAAAGTGCAATTATTATCCACTTATAATACTCGTTAACGATGTTTTTTTTGAATGCTTTATTTGAATACTTATTGGTTCGAAGAGTAAAACCATTTAAATGTCTTTCAATTTCCCCATCTTTGCAAAAAAAAATTGAGTAATTCCATTAAGCTTTCAGTAGTAGTAATAACATTCAATGAAGAGCGTAACCTTGAGCGCTGTCTAAATTCAGTAAGTAAAGTTGCCGACGAAATAGTGGTTGTGGATTCATATTCAACCGATAGAACAAAGGAAATTGCTTTACAATTTAACGCTGTTTTTATTGAACATAAATTTGAAGGTCATATTGAACAAAAAAACTGGGCAATAACTCAAGCAAAAAACCCATACATACTTTCATTAGATGCAGACGAAGCCCTCGATGAAAAATTGATTAACTCGGTTAAGGCTGCGAAAGAAAATTGGAATATTGGTGGGTACAGCATGAACAGGCTTACAAATTATTGTGGCCATTGGGTAAAACATTGTGGCTGGTACCCCGATGCTAAATTTAGACTTTGGGATAGTAGAAAAGGAAGTTGGCAAGGCATTAATCCTCACGATGAGTTCATGATGGATAGAGATACTAAAGTTGGTCATTTAGAAGGTGATATTTTACATTACAGTTATTATTCGATTAAGCAGCACCTGGATCAGGTTAATTATTTTACAGATGTATTAGCGCAAGCGTATTTTGAAAAAGGTAGAAAAGCTGGTTTTATAAGAATATTAACAAGTCCGTTAATCAAATTTATTGGTTCTTACTTTTTTCAATTTGGATTTTTGGATGGTTATTATGGATTTGTAATTTGTACAATTTCTTCTCATGCTTCTTTTCTGAAATATGTGAAATTACACGAATTGAAAAAGGCAAATCGATAAGTTAGAGATACACTTCGTCTTTAATATCCAAGTTATTGGTTTGAGTTAAATAAATTCTAGGGTTATCACTATTTTTTTTAATAATATCTATATAGCCATTAATATTTTACAATAAATTAAAAATTCCCAAACTTTGAATAAACCATCTTGCATCATTGCTTCGAGTGAAATATGAAAGTATATTTGGAACTGAATAAAACAAATAATATGATTAAAATTCCTGTTAATATTGAAGAATTAAAGAGCTATAAACCAGGTAGACCAATAAAACAAATAATCAAAGATTATAATTTAAAAAAAACTGCTATTCTTTGGAATAATGAAAACAATTTTGGACCTTCACCCATTGCGATGAAAAGCGTCAAAAACGCTTTGGATAGCTCTCATTTATATCCAGATCCAGCTTGTTTAGAATTGCGTGGATTAATTGCCGATAGAAATAGGGTGAAGATTGAGAATGTGGCAGTTGGAAATGGTTCCGAGTCTTTATTTAATAATGTATTCAATTCTTTTTTTGTAAGAGGGGATGAAATGTTGACTTGCGAAGGAACTTTTATTGCAGTTTATATTTGGGCAAAAGCGAACAAGGTTGCCGTTCGTAAAGTTCCTCTGACTTCTACTTATAATTTTAATTTAAACGGGTTACTTGCCAGTATTACGGATAAAACAAAGGCTATTTATTTATCCAACCCCAATAATCCAACCGGTGCAATGATTTCTCGTGAAGAGCTCATTGATTTTATTGAAAAAATCCCTCCTCACATTATAGTTATCGTGGACGAAGCCTATTTCGAATTTGCTCACGATTTGTCTGAAGATTATCCGGATAGCACGCTATTGAAGCACGATAATATTCTTACTCTTCGCACATTTTCTAAAGCTTATGGTATTGCAGCTATTAGAATTGGCTATGCCATATCATCCAAAAGAATGATTGAGGCGCTCATGAAAGTGAAATTAACTTTTGAGCCCTCAAACGTTGCGCAAGCTGCTGGAATTGGAGCAATTAAAGATGAAGCGCATCTGAGAAAAACCATAGATAATAATACGAAAGAGCTTCATATTTATTACCGAGAACTACATAAACTAGGCTACAATTATGTGCCGAGCTTTGGAAATTTTGTAATGCTAAATTTGAGTAATTCAGAAACCGTTCAATTATTATTTGAAGCATTAATGAAAAAAGGTGTTTTTGTAAGACCGCTTAAAGCTTTTGGATTGCCTGAATGTTTAAGAATTACCATTGGAACTCCTGCTGAAAATAAACTTTGTCTGAAGGCTTTGGCCAATTGTAAATTAGAATTGGGGATTTAGAATTACTTTATCTTCCCAGCGACAATAAAACTTTTTGTAAATACTTCTTCTCCTATAACTAATCGGACGACGTAGGAGCCGGCATTTAAATTGAGGCAATCTACATTTATAATGTTGTGCCCTCGTCGAGCGATGATTTCATTGGATATAATTAACGCACCTTGTAAATTGAAAACTTCAATTTTCGTGTTTTTAGTTTTTGTAGAAATCACAAATTCAACCTTCGTAAAATCATTTGCTGGATTTGGATAAATCTGAAAATTAGAATAAAATCCATTTTCTTCATCTTCTTTTTTCTGGTTCTCAGCAATTTGTAATGCAGTATTAAAATTTGGAATACCATAACCATAATCGTTGTTTGGGTTGGCATAAAGATGTGCTGATTTCCGAATTACCTCCATTAAATCTTTGTTGCTCATTTCGGGATGCGCTTGCCATAAACAAGCTGCAGACCCGGCTATTATTGGCCCAGAAAAGGAAGTTCCATTACTTTTATTTATTTCTCCATTTGTATTCGCAACATATACCCTAGAACCCATAGCGCAAACATCTGGTTTAATCATGCCGTTTGAAGTAGGGCCGCGAGAAGAGAAATTGGCTAACACTTCAACAGAATCAACAGCTCCTATAGATAATACACCATAACCATCGGCTGGAGCACCAATGTAATGCCATTTATTATTTCCACTGTTTCCAGCAGAATTAACCACTAATATTCCTTTTTCAAATGCTCTGTTGGCAGCACGTGTAATAACGGTTGTATTTCCATTCATATCGGCGTAAGTGTGGTTGGTGGTAGTATCGTCAAATAAAGTATATCCTAGTGATGAGTTAATTACATCTACACCCAAACTATCGGCAAACTCTGCCGCTTCCGCCCAGTTGTATTCTTCTATCAAACTTTCTGATTGATTATCTTCAGTTATCATTAAGTAATAATCGGCATCGGGTGCAGTGCCAATCATCTGTCCGTCCGATTTGAGAGCCATAGTACTCAATACAGAAGTGCCATGAGTTCCAGTCCCGTTATGAAATACACTGTCATTTTTATTTACATAATCTTTAAAACCAATAATTTGGTTATTAACCCACAAATGGTTAAAAATATTCAGAGATTCAACAGTTCTAAATCCATTATCGAAAACGGCTATGAGCTTTCCTTTCCCGGTATAGCCTTTTTGTTGCAATTGATCCATGCCTATCATTTCGATTTGGGTTTTTGATTTGCCATAATTTGGAACAAATGCAAATTTTTCAATTGCGAATTTGTTATTACTAACTCTATTTCCATTTGGAAATGAACAAATAAATTGAACGGACTTTACAAAGGGTAACATTTCTATATTTTCGATAGAGATAGGATTAGATACAGCCACGGTTATTTCATTTGTCCATTTCAGTCGATTTTTAATTAGTATTCCTTCTATTTTGCCAATTTGTTCAAGGTAATTGGGGCTAATTGGGAAGTCTTCGTTACTTATTTCTACTCGAGAGCGGGTTCTTCGTAGAATTGATTTAGAAGAAAGGAAATCACTTGGAACCAACTGATCTGAACCAGCTTTATCTTTAAAAAAAACGGAATAATAGTCAGATTGAGATACAGCTTCGAGCGATAGAATCGAAATTAGAAAAACTAAGTAAAATCTAATCAATTTTATAGGATTTAATTCGTATTGAAAGAGTGTAACCAGAATTAACAGCATTCTCACCAAGCACTCCCGGAGTAAATCGTTTTACAAATTTTTCGTGTTTATTTACTAATCCAATATTTAGAGCATAATATTCAAACCTTATTTCGGTGTTAATTTGAAAAGGGTCAGATCTGAAAAAATGATCAACTTTTTGAGTTTGATTTAATGAAACCTCATTAATTATGGTATCAATTTTATTTTGTTTGTATTGGTAATTCTCTGGCTCAAATGAATTGACAGCATTTCCATCCCAAATTGCATTTTTGTCTATAGGAAAAGTAAGTTTTACCTCTGTTATATTATCCATTTGTTCTTCAACTTGAAAATTATTTTTATGCGCAGCCCATACTTTTTGAATTTCCAATTTTGAAAGATCCAGACTTTTAAAACGTTCAATCCTTTTCATTTTTCTATAACCAGCATCAGTAAATTGACTTGCTGTTATGTCTTTCGAAAAAAAATGATAGGTGTCCGTCACTAAAGTCATTAAATACAATACAATCAACTTCGTATACTTTACAGTCTCCAACCTCAATTGGATAATAATCACATTCTAAACTATGGGCAGTAACTTCACTTTTTTTACAAGAAGCAAATACGATTAATGCAATTCCAACAGTTAAGAGGGAGAGTTTCATTCTTTAATTTCATTAGCCGAATTTAAGGAGTCTTGCTTTTGTTTTCTCAATTCTTTTTCAGCTCTTAATTGGACTGGAGTTTTTGTCCATAAAAGCCGTCCTTCTTTATAGAACTCTATTCTTGTAGGTTTGCTATTGCTATCGTAATAAGTCCATGCATTCACCTGAACGGCATATTTATAGTGTCCATGCAGTTTTTTAGCCCCACCAGATTGAAACCATTCTACTTCGCCATTTAGGTTTCCGTCCTGATAAATTCCAGAAAATTTAACTCTGCCATTTGAGAAAAATTCTTTGATTACTCCATCCAATATATCACCTTTATAATTTACTTCTCTGGAAACTCTTCCGTCTTTGTAGTAAATGCGTTCCATACCATTCTTTTTACCATTTACATAAATGCATTGAGAAGTAATGTCACCTTGACCATCGTATTGTTTCCAAATACCAGTTCGTTGTTGTTTATAGTATTTACCTTCTGACATTAAACTCACGCCATCGTGATAAAAAAGAGCCTGGCTTGTATCGTTTTTTGTATGAGTTAATTTGCTGCTTAAGGTTCCATAATTGTCATAATATATAAAAGTGCCTATTGGCTTGTCATCTTTAAATTGTCCTGAGTAGATAGTCTTATTATTTGGATATTTTTTAATCCAAGTCCCTTGTTTTTTTCCTTTTTTATCCACTTGGTTTAACGAGTCTGTTGCCGATGATTGTCCAAAAATAAGCGTTGGAATAAGTATACAAAAAATTAAAATTAATCTCATAATCATAAAACTTTACATCTTAAAACTTCAGTTCCGTTGAGGTAGCCTGTTAATTTATCACCTTTTACCACCTGGCTCACCCCAGCTGGAGTTCCTGTGAAAATTAAATCTCCAATTTTTAAGGTAAAGAATTTACTAACATACGAAATGATTTGATTAATACTAAAAATCATGTTTGAACTGGAACCATTTTGAACAGATTCTCCATTTTTTTTCAATTCAAAATCCAAATCATTAACATTACCTAACTCTTTTATAGCAATAAAATTGCCTAAAGGAGCTGAACCATCAAAAGCTTTGGCAATTTCCCATGGAAGTCCTTTTTCCTTACATATTTTTTGAATATCACGTGCCGTAAAATCAATTCCAAGACCAATTTCATCGAAATATTTATGGGCGTACCTTTCTTCTATGTGTTTTCCTAATCGATTTATTTTTACAACAAGTTCCACTTCATGATGAACATCATTGCTATGATCGGGTAAAAAAAATGGTGCTCCATTTTTTATAAGTGCAGTATCTGGTTTCAGAAATACTACTGGTGATTTTGGAATAGGATTATTCAATTCCTTTGCATGATCCACGTAGTTTCTACCTATGCATATTATTTTCATAAAGTCCTAATAATACAAGCCTAACAATTTTTAGCGGCTACTTTTTATTTTTTACTCCTTTCCCAAATATCTTTAAATACTTCTTTGGTATAAAGAGGGAAGTCGCCATTCATGAGCCATCCATAATAACCAGGTTCTTTTTTAAAAACATCTTCAATAGGTATATTTTTATGTTTTCCAAAAGTCATTACTTCTTTATTGTCTTCATTAAAAGCAATACGTCCGGCTACGTCGGCATTGTTTCTTCTTTTAGAAAATTCATGAAGGGTATTCATATCGTTTTCTAGATCATCGTATTTTTCAAGCTGTGCTTCTAGAATTTCATAAGTAGCTATTATATCAGCTTCTGCAGAATGTGCGTTTTCTAATTCTTTTTCACAATAGAATTTATAACCTGCTACGAGGCTTCGTTGTTCTTTTTTATGAAATATATTTTGAATATCAACGTGTTTTCTGTCGTTCACATCAAATCTAATTCCTGCACGCATAAATTCTTCGACCAATAGAGGGATATCAAAATGAATGGAATTAAATCCTCCTAAATCACAATCATTTAGAAAGATAAATAAAGCTTTAGCTAATTGAGTGAATGTAGGTGCATCTTCTATGTCTTCGTTTGATATTCCGTGTATATCACTTGACTCCTTGGGAATTTCCATTTCAGGATTAATTCGTTTTGTTTTAACCTCTTTTTGTCCGTCAGGTTGAATTTTTAAGATGGCTATTTCAACAATTCTATCTTTTGCAATGTTTATTCCGGTCGTTTCTAAATCAATAAATGCTATTGGACGTTCTAATTTTAATTTCATATTATTTATAAATAAAAAAGCCACTTTTCGAAGTATCGTAAAGTGGCTTTTTAAACATTTTATTTATTCAATTTTATTTTACTCGTATTTCTACACGACGGGCATTTGTACCCGGAGCGCTTGGTTTTTCTTCACCATAAAAATTAGTAGATATTGAATTGGCATTTACTCCAAGATTAAGCAAAGCCTTTTTCGTAACCGATACTCGTTTTTCTGATAGTGTTTTGTTGTAAGCTGCGTTTCCTAAAGAATCCGAGAATCCACTAAGTTCAACTTTAGTGTCAGGATTAGCTTTCACATATTCAGCTACTTCTTTTAGAGTCATATTTCCTTTTGAAGTAATTGCAGAACTATTGGTTGCAAACTCATTTACTCTAAACATAGCGAATTGATTTAATTCAAACTCTACACGTCTGTTTTTTGCTCTATTATCTGGGTTATCAGAATCATTGGCATTTTTACCATCTGCTTTTGGTTTTGTTTCGCCAAAGTATGAGTATATTACATTATATAGATTTGCACCGGTTTTACCTAATATATTCACCGCTAGTAGAGCACGTTGACGAGATACTTGATCATTTATCTCATTCGAACCTTTGTAATCTGCATGTCCAGAAAGAGCAATTACAAATTCCGGATTTTTGTTCATGAACTCTCCAATTTTACGAAGTTGTTCTTTACTCTCAGGTGTTAGTTCGTTTTCATTAAATTTAAATAGGATGTCTTTGAATAAACCCGCATCTAACGGCTTACTCACTTCTTTTTTACTAACTACTGGTGGAGCTGATTTCGTCGGTGTAATCGGTGTGGCTGGCTCAGTAGTTACAGGAGGAGTTACGACAGCAACTTCAGCTGCTTTTTCTTCTTCTTGTTTTTTCTTCAAACCATCTGCCAAGAAATCAGAAATAGCAATTGAAGGTAAATCGTCTCTTTTTATGGTTTCAAAATGCGTTGTAATTCGATATACATCTTTGTAACCATATCCATCTACTCTTGCAGAAGAATAGTAAGCCACATTAGGATTCTTTTTGCTTCTGATATAAGCTATTTCATCCTGTGGTGTATTAATTGGAATGCCTAAACTCTGTGGATTCCCCCATTTATCATCTTCTTTTTTACTAAAGAATACATCGTATCCTCCAATTGATGAATGCCCTTTTGAAGAAAAGTAAAGTAAGTCACTCCCGACCATGAAAGGTGTACCTTCATCGTGTTCCGTATTTAGCACAGATCCCATATTTACCAATTCACCCCATTTTCCATCCGCATCTTTTTTACTAGAGTACATATCTCGTTTTCCATATCCGCCTTCTTTATCTGAAATAACTATTAAGGTTTTTCCATCATCTGAAAGGCAAGCACTAGGTTGTTTCGATTTTTTAATATTAATGTTATTAGGAAACATTTTTGGGTCCGTCCATCTGTCATCATTTTTACTGGTTTCGTATAAAGTTCCATTTTTGCATAAAACCATAACAGTTTCATCTTTGTTTATGGCAACTATTGAAACTAGAGCAGAGGCATTATCAAATTCTACTTCGAACAATTTAAGACTGGAAATAAGGTTAGGTAAAAGCCACTCGCCATTTTCATATTTAGAAATAAATATTTGTTCAAAATCCTTTCCATTATTAACTTCATTAGAGTTAGCAAATGGATTTCTCTTAGAAGTGAAAAAGATGTCTTTTTCATCATTAAAAAACACAGCACCACCGTCGTCATGAACCGAGTTAATTTTATTCCCTAAATTTTGAATAATGACATAATCAGTGACGTTTAAAAAGAATTTTTTAACGTCATTAATAGGTTTAGATTTATTTTCAAGCGGGTTTTTTGTGTTTAATTTTAGATGGTACTCACCATGGTTACAAGTTTTTTCTAACCATTCTACTTCGACTTTAAGTTCAGATCCCTCTTTAGTGGATTTGATAAAACGTTCAAAATCTTTGTAAGATTCTTTTGCTTCATCAAATTTGTAGTTGTTTTGGTAGGCTTTACCCAAATAGTAATACAACTCATCAATAGTATCTTGTGTAGAGTATTTTAAAGCAGTTTCAAGGTGTTTTTCTGCTTTATAAAAATCTTTTGGAGAACGCAAATAAGCAACCCCAATTTCAAAATTATATTGAGGACTTTTTGGACGCATTTCCAGGAGTTGAATATAATCTTGGATTGCTTCCAGGTATTGGTCTAAAGCCAAATAATCAAAAGCCTGCTTATAAAGTGCTTTTTCAGTTTTGGATGGTTTTTGACTTTGAGCATTCCCAACTATACAGCACATTATGGCTGAAGTGAGAATTATCTTGGGTAAAAAGTTAAAAAAACGCATAAATTTTTAGGTGTTAATTGTTTCAATAATAGATTTAAAAGGCAATATCTACAATTATACAATTATACAAAGAATGATATTATTGAATGATAAATAATGTTTTAAATTTAAAACTCTAACAAAAACGATTTTAAAGTTCTCTATTCACATCAAAAGCCTCTAAATAATCTGCCATTCTTCTCACAAACATTCCGCCCATAGATCCGTCAACAACACGATGATCATAAGAGTGGGATAAGAACATTTTGTGACGAATTGCAATAACATCACCATCTGGAGTCTCTAAAACTGCCGGTTTTTTAACTATAGCTCCAACCGCCATTATAGCAACCTGAGGTTGATTAATTATTGGGGTACCCATAATATTTCCAAAACCTCCAACATTAGTAATTGTATATGTACCGCCAGAGATATCGTCAGGAACCAATTTATTACTTCTTGCTTTATTGGCAAGGCTATTTACGGCTTTAGAAAGGCCAACAAGATTTAAACTATCTGTATTTCTTATAACCGGAACAATAAGGTTTCCAGCTGGTAATGCCGTTGCCATCCCAATGTTAATGTCTTTTTTGCGAATTATTTTATTATCCTCCACCGAAACATTTATCATTGGAAAATCTTTAATTGCTTTGGTTAATGCCTCAATAAAAATAGGAGTAAAAGTTATTTTTTCTCCTTCTCTTTTAAAATAATCATCTTTAATTTTATTCCTCCAATTCACAAGATTAGTTACATCCGCTTCTACAAAAGAGGTGACATGTGGGCTAGTACTTTTAGACATAACCATATGATCAGCAATGAGTTTTCTCATTCTGTCCATTTCAATGATTTCTACATTGTTACCATGATTATATTTAGGTAAAGAAGTACTTTTAGTTGGAGTCTTTTGGGCAACGCTCGCTTCTTTAGTTTCTTTGTTTTTTGTAACAGAATCTGGCACATTTTCTAAATGTAGCAGAATATCTTTTTTTGTAACTCTACCTCCTTGCCCTGTTCCTAAAACAGCATCTAATTCAGATTGCGAAATGTTTTCTTTTTGGGCAATGTTTTTAACTAAAGGAGAGTAAAATCGATTGGTGTTTTGAATAGCGGGGCTAGAACTTGGCTTTGTTAAAGTGGCGGAGGCAATTTCTTCTTGAACTTTAGGCTTATTAACCTCACCTACCGCAGGTGCTGAAGTTGTTGATGTATCAGAACCATCCATACTTATTATTGCAATTGATTGTCCCACTTGTGCAATTTCACCTTCGTTCACTAAAATTTTAGATAGAATTCCGTCTCCAGGAGAAGGGACTTCAGAATCAACTTTATCAGTAGCAATTTCTACAATTGATTCATCTAATTCTATTGAATCACCTTCGCTCTTTAACCAAGTTGTAATCGTTGCTTCAGCAACACTTTCACCCATTTTGGGAAGTATAATTTGTATTTCAGCCATCTCATCGATATTGTGGCTGCAAAAGTAAGAAAAGATACCATTTATTAATACTCTCATTTACATTCAAATTGTCAATTGAATATTTATAATTCCGACTTATCTTTGTATATACATAAACAAATTTCTAACATGCGAACAAAAAGAGTTGAGATAGAATGTGAACATTGCAGTATTCTTGAAAATTCGCTTTTTGGAGAATTATGCTTGGAAAGTCAGAAGGAAATAAGTCAACATAAAAGCTGTACAGTTTATAAAAAAAGCCAAGTAGTATTTCGTGAAGGTACAAGGCCTCTAGGTGTATTTTGCATCAATTCAGGAAAAATAAAAGTATATAAAACTGGAGCGGAGGGAAAAAATCAAATAATTCAAGTATTAAAAGCAGGCGATATTATGGGTTATCGTGCTATGCTGAGTGAAGATCAATATCCAGTTAGTGCTGAAACATTAGAAGAATCTACTTTGTGTTTTATTCCAAAATCTGATTTTTTACAGGTATTAAATCAAGATGCTGTTTTTACTCAAACCATTATTAAGCTCATGTCTAAAGAATTAAGTGCTATGGCAGAGTCAATTACAACTTTAGCACAAAAACCAGTGCGAGAACGTTTAGCGGGAGCCTTATTAATGCTGAAAGATACTTATGGTATTGATGGGCACGATAATGGGCCGGTAGAAATTAACTTAACCAGAGAGGATTTAGCCAATATTGTTGGTACAGCTACAGAAACCTTAATAAGATTACTCCACGATTTTAAAGAGGATAAGTTAATTGAAACTCAGGGAAGAAAAATTAAAGTTCTTGAGCCCCAAAAATTGGTTCGGATTGCTAATTTGTACTAAATCAATTTCAAAGCTCATTGTGTTTCTCAATCATTGAATTGATTAATGTCATATACTACTGTGATTGTCCTCATTTAAACTTCTTATTGTTTTCGTAATATTTGTTTTGTGATAATCATATTATGAAACTCTATTCCATTTTGAATTTATATTTAGACATAAGACATGTAGTTTTTGTAAATGTCGATACCCAAAATAACCAAGCTTCTTTTATTCAAAAATTATTGCTAATTGAAAACAAAAGTTTTTGAGACGGAAAAAAAGAAAATAATATTAGTATTAAAAAGTGATTCGGGTCAAAATAATAGGATCATGGATTTTATTCATAAATATTTTTTTAATTGCTCGATTGACGCCACATTTTAGACTTTCCCATTCATAAAAGTAAAAAAAAGAAATGGAGATTATTTTAAAAATTTAGTTGCTATTAGCTATTCTTATTACAATTCCACTAATAAATATAAATTGGTTCAGCAAGAATCCGTAAGGTCTGGTGTTTTTAATTTGATAATCGACTATTATGATAGGATAATTACCAATTAGACAGATTATGATAGTATAATTGATTTAATAAGTTCTCAAAAATCCAGGAAGTGGATTTTTGCCTACTCTAATTATCCCCAATAACCAATTGATAGAACTAAAGAATGTCGTTTTTGTAAGTACACGTTCAGAAAATACAATTATCGCTTTTAAAAAGTTTTATTACCTATTTCCCTCAATTTGTAAGAAGAGTGAAACTGTTCTACTCCGTTTTATGGATTATAATGCCGAATTTCATTCTACAGAAAGTGAAAAGTTATTGTATGAATATTTGAAAATTAAATGTTCTAATTTGTCAATTCATAAAGTTCATGGAAAACTACAAAATACTGATACAAAGGCAATAAAATTAAGTAGCAACACTTTGATAGTTATGGATAAACCAGATGGAAATTTGGATAAGTTGATAGAAGAAAGTGAAGCAAAAGGCAGTGAATTTACCTCCTTTTGGCTTTCTGCTTAAAATTATAAATAAAGGTGGTATTTTTAAAACAATACCATTATTTTTGATGCTTTATTAAATGTATTGGCTATGGGTAAAAAGCAAATGATTGCACTGGGAATAATAACGGCATGTTTTGTGGCGTTTTTTTATAAAGGTTTTTTAGATATTACTACAGCTTCACCTTTTGTAAGCCTTTTTTGTTTTGTAGGTCTTGTCTTTGGGACAGTTTTTTCTATTTATATTGGTAATTCTGGGACACGATAATTGTGAAAGGGCCTAGAACTGTATTGCTACCTACGGATTTTTCAGAATCTGCAAGGAATGCTATTCAATATGGCTTGCAGTTATATAAAGATCGAGGTTATAATTTCGTACTCCTAAATTCAGTTGAACTGACAACTTCTTCTAGCAGTGCTGGAATGATTTTGAATATGGCTGAAATCTTGGCTAAAGATTCTTTAGAAAGATTATCAAAAGACAAAGACTGGATAAAATCTTTATCTGAGGCTGAGAATTGTAATATTGAAACGGTTCAAATGTTTGGGGAGTTTCTTAGTTGTGTAAAACACATTATTAAAGACAAAACCATTGACATGGTAATAATGGGAACAACTGGCGCAAGTGAGTTGAAAGAGTTTTTTGTAGGTAGTAATGCTGCTTCAGTATTGCTAGAAATAAATTTGCCGACTCTTACAGTTCCGTTTAACTCAAAATTTAATGGTATACGTAAAATAGTTTTTGCGACCGATTTAAAACCAATTAAAAATTGTAATCATCTTTTATTCTTAAAAGAGATAGGGATAAAAAGAAATGCGAAAATTGTAATTTTGCATATTAAGAAAAGCTCAAGTAAAATCTCTGAAACGGATAAGATAATAGCAAAAGATATTAGATTAGAATATTTTTCTGATTGTGATGTTGACATGGTATATTCTGAAAATGAAGATACGATTGAAGGTATTCAAGATTACATGGATAAGAACATGGATGTTGACATCATTACAATGGTTCCAAGAAAGAAAAATTTCCTCGCGAAAATATTCTCTAAAGGTGTAGCTAAAAAGGTTGCTTACCACAGTACGGTGCCTATGCTTACTCTACAAGAGTAATCCAAAAAAAAGGTTATTGGTCAATTTAACCATTTTTATAAGGCTTTTTGAAATGTGTTATAGCTTACACATTTCACTCGTTTTTTCATTCTATTTTAGCTGTTTGATTTA
>TARA_B110000046_G_scaffold25774_1_pt1 | contig 15192 bp, 13 predicted proteins | sample TARA_B110000046 | Tara Oceans TARA_B110000046 (sample SAMEA4397157) | marine metagenome | biome: Polar Biome; feature: [DCM] deep chlorophyll maximum layer (ENVO:01000326); material: water (ENVO:00002006), including particulate matter (ENVO:01000060) such as... | depth 40 m
CTTTCTATCTCCTTTACCCATTTTGTCTTATTTTTTTGTAATTATATATTTATTTAATCTGGTTCAAATTTATTAATTTAAACTTAACGGCTGAGCAGTATTTAAATCTAACTATTAGGCATAAAAAAACCCCTTTTATATAATGAAAGGGGTTTTTTTATTAAAGAAAAGTGATTAGTTTACTGAACCAGAAAGTTCAGCACCTGCTTTAAATTTAACAACATTTTTTGCTGCAATTTGAATCTCTTTACCTGTTTGAGGGTTACGACCTGTTCTAGCTGATCTGTTAGAAACGCTGAAAGATCCGAATCCAACCAACGATACTCTTCCGCCACCTTTTAAGGAATTAGAAGTTGCTGAAATGAATGAATCTAATGCTTTTTTAGCATCTGCTTTTGATAGTCCGGCACCTTCTGCCATTGAATCGATTAATTCTGCTTTGTTCATCTTTTTTAATGTTTATAAAGTTTGACAATAGATTTAAACCCAAATATATATGTGAAAACTCCTATTCTACAAGGGGTTCAGCGATTATTACTTGCAGATGTTGATAAAACAGGCTAAATGTTAATAACTATGCGGTAAATTCAATGAAATCAAGTGGTTCAGCGAGCTAAGGTTTAATGAAGTGCCTGTCTTTGCCTAAAAATTCAGGTGCCTGCATTGATAGTACTTTAACTGGTTTAGTGGAGATTGTTTTAAAAGAATGTACAACAGATGGGGGTATTGAAATAAAATCTCCAGCTTTAACAAAATGTTTTTTTGAGCCAACTGTAAAGATGCCCTCACCTTCCAAAAAACACAAAGTTTCAGTATGGTCTTTGTGATAATGTGTCTTTACCGAATCTTTTACCCAAATAATAAAACTAGATGAATTCTCATTAGAGGTTAATTTGGAAACTTTAATGTTTCCAATGTCATCACATTCTTGTTTTTCGAAATGAACTATTTTATTCTGTTCATTGTCTCAATTTATGATTTGCCCATTTAGTTTGGTGTAAAATGAGATGAATGTTACAAATAAACAAGAGGATATAATTAATTTCATCGGATTAAATTAGTATTTAATAATCGACCATTCGTCAAGTTTAAAACCTTGAATAAAAACAGAAGCGGTCATTCTCTTTTTTCCTTCAAGTTGTACCTCAAGTAAATTTAAAACGCCTGATTTATTTTGAAATTTTAACTGATTGTCTTCTATTATAAATTTTGGCGTTGAGTCAGATTCAATTGTCGATTCTATTTTTGATTGATACCATTTAAAAACACTTTTTTTACCGTTGCGTTCAATCCATATAAATGCTCCAGGAAAAGGAGATAAGCCTCTGAGTTTATTATGAAGGTTGGTCACTGATTGGTTAACATCTAAAACGCAAGTATGCTTGGTAAGTTTTGGAGCAGGAGTGGGATCAATACCTTTAGATATCAATTCTTCCTGAGTTAGAGTTTTTATGTTTTCAGATTCAATTAACTCAACGGTGTTAACTACTACTAGGGCACCTAATATCATTAGCCTATCATGTAATAGTCCTGCCGTTTCATTTTCTTCAATTGCTATGCTCTTTTGCATAATTATATTTCCTGTGTCAATTTTATGCTGAAGAAAAAAAGAAGTGACACCCGTTTCTTTATCATCATTTATAATTGCCCAATTTATAGGAGCAGCACCTCTATATTTAGGTAGTAGTGACCCATGCAAATTGAAAGTGCCTTTTACAGGATAATCCCATACCATTTCGGGTAACATTCTGAAGGCGACAACAATTTGTAAATCTGGATTTAATTGTTTCAAACTGGCATTAAAATCTTCCGACTTTAAATTTGTAGGTTGAAAAACTGGAATGCTCTTCGTTAGGGCAAATTCTTTAACTGCCGATTGTTTCAACTGATATCCTCTACCGGCTGGTTTATCTGGAGCAGTAACAATACCTATTACATTTTTACCAGCATCAATTAAAGCTTTTAAGCTAGCTACAGCAAAATCAGGTGTTCCGTAAAATAAAATTTTCATGCATTAAATGTTTGTATCGTGCCAATCAGCAAGCCTTAAATATAAGAGGCTAATTATAGTAAGAAATCCAAAATAAATAAACTCTGATGACCAAACTGTAACCAGACTTGATGGATATATTTTGGTGACCATATAAACGTATAAGAGATAGCTAAAAATTGATCCTAACTCAATGTATAGCGATGCAACCGTTCGTCCAATACCAACGATCGCTCTAAAAAAAACGACACCTGCAGTAAAGATAAAGGTGGTGTGAGCAATTAATTTTACTATTGGAATAGCTTGCATCATTAAAACATCATTGTTGGTGTACCAATACAGTATCTTTTCAGGAATGAACATTAAAAATGGATAAACAATTGCATTACTGATCATTCCTAGAATCATTATTTTTTTTACCAGCGATTTAATTTTTTTCTGCCCGCCTTCACCCATCAGATTACTTACCATAGTGCTAGTAGCATCTCCAAAGCCGAAAATTGGAATCATTGCAATCATATAAATATTTCGAACAATATGAGAGATTGCTAATTCTCGTTCGCCTAAACTTTCAATTAGAACGAAAAACACAAACCATGAACCAAGAGTTACAAAGTTTTGGAGCATGATAGGGCCTGCTGTAACAAATATTTTTTGAATGACTTTAAATTGAATCTTAGCGTATACAAAAAGATTAAACCTTGCCTTGTCTTTATAAGTTAATGCGTAAATAAACATCGCTGCAAAGCCTATACCTTCTGAAATATTTGATGCAAATGCAGCACCCTCAATTTCTAATCTAGGGAAACCGTAATGGCCATATATTAAGGAGTAATCCAAAAAAACATTAAGAATCGCCACTATCGGAGTTATTATTCCGAGTATTTTGGTTTTGGTAATACCTACAAAAAACGAAACAAAAACTAAGTTGCCTAAAGTGAAAAACACGCCCCAACTGCGTTCCTTAAGGTAAATACTTATGCTATCGGCAATGTTGTTCGATTCTACAATTGCCGGAAGAAAATGGGATATGGAGAATTTTAAAAACAAAAAAACCAAGGCCGCATATAAAAGAATGAAAACCGCAGTGTGGTTTACCAAGGTTCCAATTTTGCCATATTTTTTTTCTCCATTTCTACGTCCAATGATAATTTGAGTACCTACAGTGAAACCCATACCTACCAGCACAAAAACATAATATAAAATACCTGCATTACCTGCAGCACCTAAAGCAACTTCGCTCAAATTACTGAGAAAAATGGTGTCAGTAATATTTACGATGTTAATTGCTAGCCCACTAATTATAATGGGGAATGAGATTTTGAAAATATTTTTATATGAAGTTGAGTTATTCAGGGTCTTTTATTATTTCATAAAAAAAGGCGAACAAATGCCCGCCTTTTAAAATCATTGAGTTAATTTTTTTAGTTGTTAAGCATTACGGGCATAACAAGCATTAATAAATCCTCATTTTCTTCGTTTTCTGCAGGTAAAAATAAACCGGCTCTATTTGATGTACTCATTTCTAGTTGAACTTGACTTGTTTCAAGATTGTTTAACATCTCAATAATAAAACGAGAGTTGAAACCAATTTCGATATCATCACCATTGTAATTACAAGTAAGTCTTTCGTTAGCTTCATTGCTAAAGTCTAAATCCTCAGCCGAAATATTTAACTCACTTCCTGCAATCTTGAATCGCACTTGATGCGTAGTTTTATTTGAAAAGATAGAAATTCGACGAATAGAGTTTAAGAAGTTAACTCGATCTATATTTAGAGTGTTTGGGTTTTCTTTTGGAATTACAGCATCATAATTTGGATATTTCCCATCAACCAAACGACAAATTAACGTAACATTATCAATCTCAAAATGAGCATTTGTTCCAGTGTATTGCATCGTTACAGGTGCATTTATACTAGACAATAAGTTCTTTAATAATGTAAGCGGTTTTTTAGGCATAATGAAATTTGCCGGCTTGCTTGCTTTTACATCATTTCTTCTGTAGCGTACCAATTTATGAGCATCAGTAGCAACAAAATTGGTGTGTGTTTTCCCTATTTCAAAAAACACGCCCGACATAACAGGCCTAAGTTCATCATTGCCTGTAGCAAACAAAGTCTTTACAATTGCATTGTGCAATACTGCCGATTCAATTTCTATGTTAGCTGGTGCTTCTAATTCTGGAACCTTGGGGAACTCTTCACCGTTTTGTCCTGCTAATTTGTATTTACCGTTTTCAGATGAAATTTCAATTCCAAATGTTTTTTCGTCGATATCGAATGTTAGTGGCTGGTCAGCAAAAGTTTTAAGCGTGTCAAGCAAAAGTCTGGCCGGCACAGCAACTGAACCTTTAGCATCAGCTTTTTCTAAACTAATCTTAGTTGTCATAGTAGTTTCTAGGTCTGATGCCGAAACCTCAAGCATTTCTTTTGATATATTGAATAAGAAATAATCCAATATTGGTAATGTATTATTGGTGTTTAGCACTCCTGCAATTGACTGGAGTTCTTTTAATAAATTTGAGCTTGAGACAATAAATTTCATAGTAAAATAAGTTCGTTCTTCGTTTAAATCAACAACCAACAAATATATTTTATTTGGTCGCGTAGAATTTGTATAGTAGGTTTAAAATGATACTTTTTTTCAACAATTGTTGATGACTAATTTTAGTCTATCAGATAAATTCCTGAGCTTCCTTTTTTAAGGGGTCAAAGATAATGTATTGTATAACCACAAAGTCACCATTATCTAACAATCCGTAGATTCTATCTAAGTCATACTCTATGGCTTCATCTTCAAAATTAGTGGCGCCTTGATGAGCAGGTTTTTTAAGTACAGTAATACTTTTACTTTTCCCATCAAAATTTGTTACTGTATACTTTTGAACTGGAGGTGTAGTTTTTATAGAGTCAATGTATTGTTCCGTTTTAGTTTCTTCAAATCCTTCGTAATGCACTTTTTTGTATAAATTGAAATAGCGCATTGCAACATCTTTTTTAATGTTGCTAATTGTTTCATTCGTTTTCAACATTGTAATTGAAAAGTTGCTCTCAGCATCTTTATTTATCTTGAAAGATTTATCCTCGTCCTGAGGATATTCAATTTTAACTTCGGCAATTTTTTGAGGGTTGTAATTGAAAATACCAGAAAAACGCCAATCGTTTTCAGACGTAAAGAAACGAGGAGTTAAAAAACCTCTCATACCTTCAATGTGCATTAAAAAAGGGACACTTGATTGATCCATAAGCATATATGTTCCTGAGTGTTCAGGATTTGCTCCACCTACATAAAAAACTTTGTTTGGTTTATTGTTATTAAAATACAACTCTACTTTTACCGATGAAGAGGCTATGCCTTTTACCACGTTTTCAAAAGCCGAACGTGGCACTGGTGATCTTACACGCATTCTCTTTATTGTTTCGAGCAATAGGTCAATAGCCTCTTTACGAACATTGTGTTGATCGTTTAAAATCCAGCTGCTACCAGAGCGGGTTAACAAAATCTTATTATCGTTTTTATCTGCAAGAAAAACTTTTGTAATGGCATTTGTATCGCTCACCGCAAAGTCACTTTTTTCTCCTTTAATAGTAGTAAATTCGTCAGATTGTATCACATAAAATGCACCAATTCCCAAAGCAATTAAAACTATTAAGATCAGATAATTGTTCTTCATATATTATTTCTTTAAACCGTATTTTTTTCGACGAACATAAAATTGGGCCATTCCAAAAAGTACAATCATAACTATCGGGATACCGGTATTTATAATCTGCCAAAAACCTTTTTCAGAGCTTACTTTGGTTGAATCAAGAACTCGGATTTTGAATTCCTTTGTTCGTGCTTCTATTAAGCCTGATTCATCAAGTAAATAATTAAAGCTATTTAAAAACAACTCTTTGTTACTGTATGTTCTATTGGTAAATTTATCAAACCCTAAGGCATAATATTCTTTGCTTGCAGGATTGTATTGATTTCTCATTAGATCAGCATCAGAAATGACAATCATTTTGTTTTCACTGCTAGTTTCGCGGTAGTTAATTTCAATATTCCTTGCAATTTGTGGTGGAATTCTATTTTTAAAATTAGAAGTGAACGTGCCTTCTAGTAAAACTCCAAAAGTTTGTTTTCCTCTGGTAAATTGTCTATTGTCGGGCTCTTCTCTTAGCATATTGAGGCTGATTCTAGTAGGGGTTTTGATAACCTTACTGTACTCTGAGGAGGTCAATAAAATGGTTTTTTTAATGTTTGGAACTCCAAGGGTATCAATTGTTGAAACAAACTCGGTTTTTAAAGCATCTAAATTTTTAATTATTGGATGATCTCCTGTAGGAATAGAAAGAGGATAAAATAACCATGGAAAAAACTCCTGTTTTGGTTGATTTCCCGAATAGCCTGTAATAATAGGAATCGGTCTTGATTGCAAGTCTTGAATAAGGTCAGAATTAACTCTAACGCCATATTTAAATAGAATGTCATTTAAATTTACATCGATAGGAACCCCCATAGTGGTGTTGGCTGTTTTTAAACTATCCATTGAAGCGTGAACGTTTTCTACCAACCAAATGGTTTTTCCTCCATTCATTATAAACTGATCAAGAACGAATTTGTCTTTTTCGTTCCAAGCAGTTTTAGAGCCAGCAATTACAGCTGCATCAAAAAATCGAAGTGCTTCTAGTTTGCCATCAATCCTTACGCGCGATACACTGTATTGGTCGCTTAATGCATTCACTATGTCAACCGTTTCGAATTCGTTAAGTTCTCCGTGACCCTCTATAAAGGCTATCGATAAAGGTTTGTAGCGTAGTAGTTTTTTAATGATTGAAGCAAGTTCATACTCTAATTGTTGAATAGAATTGTTTACAGTGCTGGTTTCATCACTTCCCATCTGGCTTTTAAGAAGTTGTATCGGAAGCTCCCTTCCTTGATATGAAAAGATGGCTCCAGGGAATATTATTTTTTCGGAATAAGTATCACCTTCTTTAAACCGAATGTTGTTGTACTGTAAACCTTGCTTGGTTAGCTCTTGGTAAATACTTCGCCTTGTTTTTTCATCATCGCTTTCAGATGGATTGATGAATTCATATTCAATGTTTTGATCAGAATAAGCTCTAAACTCATCTAAAATTTCTTTAGTTGCTTCCTTTAAACGTTTGTAATTAGCCGGCAGTTCTCCGTCAAGATAAACCCTAATAAAAATTATATCATCTAGGTTGTTTAGCTCATTAATTGTTGCACCTGTTAACGAATACCTATGATCTGATGTTAAATCGAACCTGAAAAAAACCTTACTAGTGATAACATTAATCAATACTAATATTACAAGCAAGCCCAGCACTTGAAACAGGTTTCTGTTTTTCTTTTTTGATATGTCGCTGTTGTTCTTTACCATCTTCGACTGCCTAATCTGAATTTGGTTAATATTAAAAAGAAAGCAATTACCGAAAGAAAATAAATGGCGTCACGAGAATCAAAAACACCACGACTCATAGAAACGTAATGAGCGTTAATACCAAGTTGACTTATAAACAAATCGAATGATCCAAATAAATCAAGACCCGCAATTGATTCAAAACCTACAAAGCAGAAAAAGGTGATGAAAATTCCTGTTAAAAAAGATACGATTTGGCTTGATGTTATAGATGATGCAAAAAGACCTATTGAAACAAAGGTTGCAGATAAAAAAATAAGGCCAATGAATGAACCCCAAAAGCCTCCGCTATCAACATTACCAATAGGACTTGCCAATTGGTTTATAGAGTAGTAATAAATCAGTGTAGGTATAATAGCAAATAGGACTAATAGCAACCCTGCCAAGTTTTTTGCAATTACAATTTGCCAATCTGTTAATGGGCGGGTAAGTAGCAATTCTATAGTTCCCGTTCTAAACTCTTCTGAAAAAGATTTCATTGTTATTGCGGGTGCTAAAAATATAAATACCCAAGGAGCAATAATGAAGAGCGTGTTAATGTCAGCAAAGCCGGAATCAAAAACATTCAAGTCTCCCGGGAAAATCCACATGAATAAACTGATAGTCGTTAAAAAAACCACCACCACCACATAGCCAATTAGCGAATTTAAAAAGTCAAAAATTTCTTTTTTCAGTAGGGGTAACATAATGCGGGCAAAAGTATTTAAAAAAAACAGCGAATTTGAGCTTAAAAATAAAGGGTGTTAATAGTCTTTTTACAGGTAGCTTAAATAGTTAAAGTTCTTCAGCAATCGAAAATGGTCAAATTAATAGGTCCTCAAATTACAGATTTATTGCCCTTTAAAAAGATTTGCATTAGAGTAAATGGAATTCAACAGTTTTCAAGGACCGCAACATTAACATTGGGCACATCAACGTAGATGGTAGACTTGGAAATGATTACCACAATCCGGATGATCATTTAGTATCTGATTTCAAGTTGTATTTCGCAACATTTAATCAGTTCATTGAATTAGGAGCAAATCAAAAACTACACGTTGAAATAGGTAGAGCACTTGTTGGGCAATGCGAAGCATTGGTATCAAAGGTTATGTATTTCAAAAAAGTGGTAAAACTAATTTTGTAATTCTTGATGCAGGGATGGCTGAATTAATCGGACTTGCTTTGTATAGGTTCTTTGATAAAGGTACAGTAAATTCCGATTTTTTATTGGGAATTGATTCAACCAATATTTTACACTGATGGTTACTTCACAAATGGATGTTTGATTACATTAATTTAAATTAGATGAATTTTTTTATTTGATGGTCAGTAGGTATTATGCAACTGGTTCTTTTTCCGAATAGACGGTGTCGATGCTTGGCAATAAAATCATAAAACAAATTGTAAAAACCAAATAGGCCAATTTTTAAAAGAATTGATGCTACAAAGGAATACCATAAGTTTAAATCTTTAAGTATTAAAAGTACTCCTTTAGATTTAATGCTAACTTTTCCGCCTTTAACATAAACAATGCTGTCAATAAGCAGGTTATCAATGTATTGAGTTTTTAAGACAGATACCCCTATTTTGCTTTCTATACCAGTAAATTTAAACAGGTCAAGTTTATCTTTTTTGATAATCCACCAAACCCAAAAGTTACAGAACTTGCAATAGTCATCATAGATGATCAATTTATTCGGAAGCTTATATTCCATTTGGGATCAAATTTAATTGGAATATTTTAAGAAAATAAAATATAACAGCTTGATTATAAGAAAGTTTAATCAATTGCGAATTATTCATTGTTATTCTATATTTGCAGGCTTAAAATTTTTAGGAATTAAAACAAAAGTTAAACAACGCAAAAATGCAAAATAAGAACGCCATTTGGGCATTTACAATCCTGTTAACTTTAGCCTGTGTATACCAGCTATCGTTTACTTTTTTTACAGGAAACCACGAGGGGAAAGCAAGTGACTACGCGGATCAAAAAATTGATTCGGTAACTAGCGCTTTAGGAGAGTTGGGTCAATATCAGAGAGATTCAACTTATGAAGCTTTTGAAAATGAATTTTTATCTAGACATTCTTCAGATGAAATTGTACCGTTTTTAGGATACAATTATAAAGAGTCAAAAAGAAAAGAAATTAATTTCGGTCTTGATCTTCAAGGTGGAATGAATGTTACTCTGGAAGTTTCTGTAATTGATTTAATTACTGCACTTTCTGCAGACTCCAAAGACAAGGCTTTTAAACAAGCTTTATTTGATGCGGTTGAAGATCAAAAGGACTCTCAAGAAGATTTTGTTACGCTATTTGGTAAAGCATTTGAAGAAAACGCGCCAAATCAAAAATTAGCAGCAATATTTCACAATAGAGAGAATCAAGAAAAATTCCCTAGAAATGCTACCAACTCAGAAATACTTCAAATTATCAGAGATGAAGCTGTTGATGCTATCAAAAGAACCGAGCAAGTATTAAGAAAAAGGATTGACAACTTAGGTGTTGTTCAGCCTACCATTCAAAGGTTAGCCGCTTCAGATAGAATTATTGTTGAACTTCCAGGTATAAAAGACAAGAAAAGAGTTCGAAAAATACTACAAGGAACTGCCAAATTAGAGTTTTGGGAAACATATGATAATCAAGAGGTATTTGCTGGTTTAGAGCAAGCTAACTTGTTATTGAAACAAGTTGAAGAGGCTAGAAATAAATCGAATGATTTACCAGATGATAATACTGAGACAACTAAAGAAGAATCAAGTGATAATGTAGCTAATTTATTTGAAGAAGATGATGCAAATGATTCAACTTTAGTTGAAGAAGAGCCACTTGATCTTTTAGCTGAATTAGCTTCGGATTCAAATCAACTTGATTCGGCACTACAACAAAATCAATTGTCTGAAGATTTTAATAAAAACAATCCTTTGTTTGCATTATTGAAGCCAGCATTGGTTCAAGACCCTAATACTCAGCAATACTACCCAGGTGAAGGTTCTGTTGTTGGTTTTGCTGCTTTAATAGATGTCGATAGAATAAACGATTACCTTGCTAGAAACGATGTTAAAAATTTGTTGCCACCTAGAATCATTTTTGCTTGGTCGGCGAAACCATATGATACTGATGGTAAGTTTGTTCAGTTGTTTGCATTAAAAGTAACGAACCGTGATGGCACAGCTCCGTTAGAAGGTGATGTAATTACCAACGCATTGGTTCAAACAGATCCTTTAGGTCAACCAGAAGTTTCATTGATAATGAATCCGACGGGTGCTCAGAAATGGAGGCTATTAACTAAAGATAATATAGGTAAAAGCATTGCCATTGTTCTTGATGGTGTTGTTTATTCGGCTCCAAATGTTATATCTGAGATTAAAGGTGGTCAATCTTCAATTTCAGGTTCATTCTCTCCTGAAGAGGCAGACGATTTAGCAAACATTCTTAAAGCAGGTAAATTACCAGCTCCAGCTAATATTATTGAAGAAGCAGTAGTTGGTCCTTCATTGGGTCAAGAGGCAATTAGCTCAGGGTTAAGCTCATTTATGATTGCTTTGATTTTAATTTTAATCTACATGGCTTTTTATTATTCAAGTGCAGGTATCGTTGCTGATATTGCATTATTAGCCAACGTGTTTTTCGTTTTAGGAGTGCTTACTTCATTAGGCGCAACATTAACATTACCTGGTATTGCAGGTATTGTGTTAACAATCGGTATGTCAGTTGATGCTAACGTACTTATTTACGAACGAATTCGAGAGGAGATAACGGCAGGAAAAGGAATTAAGTTGGCCTTGGTCGATGGTTACAACAATGCATACAGTTCAATTATTGATGCAAATATTACTACCTTATTAACAGGGGTTGTTTTAGCCATTTTTGGTACAGGACCAATTAAAGGTTTCGCAACTACATTGATTATCGGTATATTAACTTCATTGTTTTCTGCAATTTTTATTACACGTTTAATTTTTGAATGGCAGTTGGATAAAGGTAAAGTAGTGAAATTCGCATCTAAATTTACTGAAGGCGCTTTTAAGAACTTAAATTTCAGTTTTGTTTCTAAAAGAAAAATGTACTACCTGATTTCAGGTATTGTTATTGTTGCAGGTATGGCAAGTTTTGCGGTAAGAGGATTAAATTATGGTGTTGATTTTACCGGTGGTAGAAGTTACTTGGTAAGATTTGAAAATCCTGTAAATGTAGAAGGAGTTAGAGATGCACTAACCGAAGTGTTTGTTAGTGATGATGGCTTGAAGCAAGCTCCTGAAGTTAAAACTTTCGGTTCTTCAAATCAAGTTAAAGTAACTACCAAATATTTAATTGGTTCTTCAGGTAGCGATATTGAAGATTTAGTTGAAGGTAAGTTGAAAGCTGGTTTAACGACAATGGGTGATTCATATGAAATTATGAGTTCGCAGAAAGTAGAAGCCACAATAGCTGATGATATAAAGCAATCTGCTATTTGGGCGGTGCTATTTTCATTAATTGTCATTTTCTTGTACATCTTGATGCGGTTCCAGAAATGGCAATTTGGACTTGGTGCATTAGCAGCGATGTTCCATGATGTGCTTATAGTCCTATCAATATTTTCCGTGTTTTATGGAATTCTTCCTTTCTCATTAGAAATTGACCAAGCTTTTATTGCGGCAATATTAACAGTGGTTGGTTACTCCATTAATGATACCGTGGTGGTGTTTGATAGAATCAGAGAGTATTTAGGAATCCATAGAAAAAAAGAATATAAAACAGTTGTTAACGATGCATTAAACAGTACGTTGAGTAGAACCATAAATACTTCATTGAGTACATTTATTGTTTTGTTGATGATATTCATTTTTGGTGGTGAGGTTATTCGAGGATTTGTATTCGCCTTAATGATAGGTGTTGTTGTAGGTACTTATTCTTCAATATGTATTGCTACTCCAGTTATTGTTGATTTAGTTAAAGGTAAAACTCTTCCTGTTTCTAAATAATCAATAATTATATATTAGAAATTACAGAAAGGGAGCAATTGCTCCCTTTCTTTTTTTAGATTTACCACATAAAATAAAAGATATGTTGTTGTTTTTTAATCTCGGAGCAGGCGAAATTTTTATGGTTTTAGTTGTTGTTCTCTTGTTGTTTGGGTCGAAAAAAATCCCTGAATTTGCTAAAGGATTAGGAAAGGGAATAAGACAATTTAAAGATGCAACCGGAGACATCCAAAATGATATTCAGAATTCGTTAAAAGAAACTAAGAAAGATTTGGATGATGCTACAAAAAACATCGAAAATCTGAAAAAACCACTTAAATAGAGTTTGCCCCCTTGTTTTTTTGGTTGTTGTTGATAAAAAACATCTTTTATTGAATACTGCCCCCATGATTTTGTAATAAATTTGTTGGAAATAATAAAAATATTACAATGTCATCATTTCGTTTCCGTGCATTAGAGGAATTATTTACTCGTCAACCTGTTCATGTAGAATTTCCATCTCATAAAGTTTCTGATTATTATGGATCCTCAGTTTTTAACAAAGATTCGCTTAAACAGCATCTAACTGATAATGCCTATAAGAAAGTTATGGAAGCCATTGCAAATGGTGGTCGATTAGATAGGAAAGTAGCTGATGAAGTAGCATCAGGAATGCGAGATTGGGCAATGAGCAAAGGAGCTACTCACTATACACATTGGTTTCAACCATTAACAGGTAGAACTGCTGAGAAACACGATGCCTTTTTTGAACCTATTGAAGGAGGTAAAGCAATAGAACGGTTTGATGGCAATATGTTGGTGCAACAAGAGCCAGATGCCTCGAGCTTACCAAACGGTGGTATTCGAAATACCTTCGAAGCAAGAGGTTACACTGCTTGGGATCCTTCGTCTCCAGCATTTTTAATGGGACGAACATTATGTATCCCTACAGTTTTTGTTTCATATACAGGTGAGGCATTAGATTTTAAAACACCATTATTAAATTCAATTGTTGCTTTAGATAAAGCTGCAGTGCAAGTTGCTCAATATTTTGATAAAAACATAAACAGTATACATGCTACTTTAGGCTGGGAGCAAGAATATTTTCTGGTAGATTATGCTTTATGGGCTGCTCGTCCTGATTTAGTTTTAACTGGACGTACTTTATTTGGTCATTCTTCTTCGAAAGGTCAGCAGTTGGATGATCATTATTTTGGCTCTATAAATGACAGAGCAGTTGCTTTTATGAAAGAACTTGAAATTGAATGTCATAAACTTGGGATCCCCGTTAAGACACGTCATAATGAAGTTGCTCCTAATCAGTTTGAATTTGCTCCAGTTTTTGAAGAGGTTAACCTAGCAGTTGATCACAATCAACTTTTGATGGATTTAATGGAGAAAGTTGCTCGAAGACATAATTTTCATGCTTTACTACATGAAAAGCCATTCGCTGGAATGAATGGCTCAGGTAAACACAACAACTGGTCAATGGCAACTAATACAGGAGTCAACTTATTAAGTCCAGGTAAAACACCTAAAAACAATTTAAGGTTCTTAACCTATTTTGTCAATATCATTAAGGCTGTTCATGATTATGCAGATTTAATTAGAGCGTCTATTGCTTCAGCTGAAAATGATCATCGACTAGGAGCTAATGAAGCGCCACCTGCGATTATTTCGGTTTTTATTGGTAGCGATTTATCGTCTATTTTAGATGAAATTGAAAAGACAGTTAAAGGAGGAAAGATGACTCCAGATGAAAAAACTGAACTGAAGTTAAAAGTTGGCAGAATACCGGACATTATGTTGGATAACACCGATAGAAATAGAACCTCTCCTTTTGCTTTTACAGGAAATAAATTTGAATTACGTGCAGTTGGGTCAACAGCAAATTGTTCTTCAGCAATGACCGTTATTAACACCATAATGGCCAAACAATTAGGTTTATTTAAAACAGATGTAGATAAATTAGTAAAAAGTGGTCTTAAAAAGGATGAAGCAATATTTCAGATTTTAAGAACTTATATAATTGACTCAAAAAATATTCGTTTTGAAGGAAATGGATACGGTGATGAATGGGTGAAAGAAGCTAAAAAAAGAGGTCTTTCAAATATTAAAACAACGCCGCATGCTTTGGCTTTCATGAAATCACCAAAAGCAAAAGAATTATTTTCTTCAATGGGTGTTCTTAATGAAACTGAGCTTGATGCTAGATATGAAATAATGATGGAATCATACAAGCTTAAGGTTCAGATTGAATCAAGAGTTGTTGGTGATTTGGTGTTAAATCATATAATTCCAGCAGCAATAGCGTATCAAAATACATTACTTGATAATGTCGGAGGGTTGAAAGATGTTTTAGGTGCAAAATTTAAAAGCGCTGCGCGTATTCAGCTTGAAATGATTGAGGATATTTCTGAAAGAATTAATAAAATTCATGACTACGTTACTGAAATGACCGAGAACAGAAAGCAGATTAATGAAATTTCAGAAGTGCCTGAGCAAGCAATTCAATACTGCGAAAAGATATTTCCCTACTTTGATAAAATTAGATATGAAGTGGACAAATTAGAGTTGATTGTGGACGATGAGCTTTGGCCATTACCTAAATATCGCGAGTTATTGTTCGCTAAATAGTTGATATTTAATAGACTAAGTATGTTCTAATAATAAGCTTTGTAAACAAATAAATAATTGTTTAATTTGCTAACCTTCATAAATGTGAGGGTATCCTTAAAACTAATTTATTGTATGAAAATATTTAAGTATTTCTTACTAATCATTTTTACCTGCTTTACAGGTAATTTATCGGCACAAGAAGATGCTACAATCGAGGCTGATGGCG
>TARA_B110000046_G_scaffold129287_1_pt1 | contig 15077 bp, 10 predicted proteins | sample TARA_B110000046 | Tara Oceans TARA_B110000046 (sample SAMEA4397157) | marine metagenome | biome: Polar Biome; feature: [DCM] deep chlorophyll maximum layer (ENVO:01000326); material: water (ENVO:00002006), including particulate matter (ENVO:01000060) such as... | depth 40 m
TCTGCACGGTTAAATAGCACCCACGAGGTTAAAATATACTTATCGTTTGATACTGGCTTATTACCCCTATGTGTATGCGTAAAGTAGCCAGGCGCTATCACCATGGTGCCTTTTTTAGGGGCTATTTTACGGTTTTGATAATAAAACTCCGTTTCTCCACCTTCCTCGACATCGTTTAAGTAAAACATAAATAAAAGTACACGATGCAGGGCTTCATTGTGTTGTAACTGAGGATACACTTCGCTGTGCCAGTAAGGATAACCCCCTTTATTTACCTCGTATTTCTGCGCTTGGATATTACCTAATCTAAATATTTGCTGCACAAGGACAGGGAGCTGTGGCTTACCCACTTCATCAAAATTTTCTTGAGTTAAGTCTACTACTTCCCCCGTTTTTGGATGATAAACCTTTAAGCCAAATGCGCCAATCATCATAAAAATATGTTCTTCAATATAGTTAAAAACATGTTGTGCAGTCGTTTGTTGTATATGTTTTAATTGCTCTGCGTATTCGGGGTGACTATTTAGGTGCAGGTCGTGACTGTCTTTTTTCTTTAAATCAACACCGCCTGAAGTAACCCCTTGTTTTACATGCGGGCTTTGCGTGAACGTATTAATAAAGTTATCGCAAAAATCATCGCTCAATGCGTTTTCATAAACGCGAATAAAGTCCGTCATGGTTTACCTTTGTATAATTATTTTTGGATTAATATGTTTATTGAAAAAGTGATACCGCGCTTTAGCGAAACAGATGCACTCGGACACATCAACAATACCGTACTCCCCGTGTGGTTTGAAGCCGCTCGCGTCCCTATTTTTAAATTTTTTACGCCAGACTTAAACCCACATGACTGGAAACTAATCATTGCCAAAATAGAAGTGTCGTTTGTGGGGGAGTTATTTTACGGCCACGAGATCACGATTAAAACGTCTGTAGATCACATAGGAAAAAGCTCTTTTGTACTCAAGCAAGAGGCATTTCAGCATGATAAATGCTGTGCAATTGGAAAGGTTGTAATGGTCAGATATAACTTTGCTGAAAGAGCTAAGCAAGCTTTGAGCACTGAAGAAAAAGCAGCACTTGAGAAGCATATGGCTTAATTTACAAACCGATACTGCGGTGTTACGCACATTTCAACTTAGCCAATTATAAAAAGGTAGTCAGTATTAACGTTAAATAAATAGCGCAATTGTAAATTTTATTAAAAAATTTAACGTTTTTTAATTGAGTTACCAATATGAGTTATATACTATTTATAATATATATAGCTGCCTTATCTAACTAATATAGTTTTCTAGGTAACTTTTGAGGAATGTGCGTGACGATGACAACCATTGATGAACCAATGCGGGTTATACAGCTTAGTGACTCTAAGAATCTAACTGCCGAAATATTGCCATTTGGTGCAATAATTAAAAGCATTAAATTTAAAAACCAAGAAATGACGCTTAGCGTCGACGATCCTCAGTACTATCTTGAAAACCCATTTTATTTAGGCGCTACAGTAGGTCGATACGCTAATCGTATCGCTGAAGGGCGTTTTAACTTATCTGGCTCGCAGTATCAACTGGAAGCAAATAACGGCCCTAATAGCCTACACGGCGGCGTTAAAGGCTTTAATAAAGTACTTTGGCAAGTAACCAAACAAACCGACAGTGAGGTTGAGCTTTATTATTGCTCAGTGGATGGCGAAGAGGGTTTTCCTGGAGAGTTAAAAATATGGCAAACCATTACTGCAGAAAATGGGCAGCTTCTACTTAAGTTTAAAGCGACTTGCAATAAAGAAACTCTCGTTAACTTCACTAACCATTGCTATTTTAATCTTGAGAGCAGCGACACTATTGAGAACCATTTACTTCAGGTAAATGCGACCCACTATTTACCCATTGATGAGCACAGCATCCCATTGGACGGGCCTGCCCCCGTTGCAAATAGCTGCTTTGATTTTACTAAGCCAAAATTAGTTAAAGATGCATTAACGCAAAGTCACACCCAATTAGATGCAGCTAATGGTTTAGATCACTGTTATGTATTTGAAAACGACGACAGCCTTCATACCATGGCTACTTTAACGTCGCAGCAAACCGGTATTAATTTAACACTCAAAAGCACTCAGCCAGGCATGCAGTTATACACAGCAAACTTTGTTGGTGCTCCTTTTAAGCCGCGACAAGCACTGTGTCTTGAAGCGCAAAATTGGCCTGATGCGCCAAATCGCGAAAATTATCCTAAAGCTAATTTATTGCCTGATGAAGAATATAATCAGGTTATTATTTATGCATTTTCGTAAGTAAACTCAATACGTTAACATGATGTTTTATGTTAAAAAAAAGAAAATAAAAAGAAAACCCATAGTAATAAAATAATGCCTACAACTAAGGAAAGGGTTGCACTTTTACTTAGTTTAAAGTATTTATAATATAAATAGTATTTGAAATAATTTTAAAGCTATTCAACCATCACAACGACAAAATGACTACACACAATCAGGAGTTTTTAAAAAATGATAATTAACAATAAGTTATCGTTCAACAAGAAAACCGCGCTTAGTATTGCTATAACAGGCATCTTGGCAAGCGGTAGCGTTGCAGCTCAAGGCGCGGAAGGTGATACACCTAAAGTAAATGAAGATGTTGAAGTTATCGCAGTAACGGGTATACGCAGCAGCTTACGTTCATCAATGTTAGATAAAAAAGCATCTAATGTTGTTACAGACGGAATTAAAGCAGAAGATCTTGGTAAATTCCCTGATTTAAACGTGGCAGAGTCTCTGCAACGTATTACAGGTGTAGCTATCGACCGAAGTGGCGGTGAAGGTCAAGCCGTAACAATTCGTGGTTTTGGTCCACAGTTTAATACGGTTCTTGTAAACGGTCGCCAAATTGCGACTGATAGTGCAGGGCGAGAATTCAATTTTGATGTGTTAGCGGCTGACCAAATTACAGGTGCTGATATTTATAAAAGTAATAGCGCTTTACTTCAGGAAGGCGGTATTGGTGGTACGGTTAACGTAACAACTGCACGTCCTTTTGACTTTGGTGGCTTGCATGTAATTGGTTCAGTTAAAGGCATGTACGAAAGCCTTTCTGAAGAAGTATCTCCGTCGGCATCATTTTTAGTAAGCAATACATTTAACGACGATAAGTTGGGTGTACTTTTTGCTATTACTAATCAGCAGCGTAAACTTCAAAATAACCAAATTTTGACAGCCGGTTGGCGCGGTGGCCAAACAATTTCTAACCCACAAGACGGTGTGTTATTTGATAATGCATACATTCCACGTAACTGGGACCAAGTTGTTGATGAGCAAGACCGTGAGCGTACTAACGCAAGCCTAGTGCTTCAATATGCACCATCGGATGACATTACAGTAACGGTTGATGGTTTGATTTCGAAGTTTGAAGTTGATTCAACAGTTCGCGACCTTGCATCTTGGTTTGAACCAGATCGTGTAGGCAGTGCAACAATTGATGAAGCAACAGGTACACTATTAACGTTTAGCCAAGATGTAGGTTTAGGTGCGCCAAGTGGTAACCCTGCAAGTGACTTTGTATCTCATACACGTAACTCTCGTGATGTAACTAACAAAGCATTTGGTATTAATGTTGATTGGCAAGTAAACGAGTCATTAAAAGCGAAATTTGATGTATCTCGCTCAACAGCTGAAAATGATCGTGCTGGTCGAGATCGTTTTAACGTAGTGGGTATTATTAACAGCTACAGCTTTGATGGCACAGGCGGTGTTCCAACTGTTCAGCATGATGGTTTTGATAATGGCTCTCTTCCAGATCCAAGCCTTGCTCGCCTTCATTACAACGAAATGGGTAACCAGTTTACCAACGAAGACGAAATTACAGAAGCGAAAGCCGATTTTGAATACGTACCAGATAAAGGCCCAGTAGAGCGCATTAACTTTGGTGCTTATCGTCAAGAGCGTGAAAAGTCTAGCTTCCAAATTTTTGGTAGCCAATGTCAGTTTTGTGGTTACGGCACTGAAGCGCCTACTGATGTAATTGATTTTGAAGCATACCAAGCAAATAACTACTTCCCTGGCTTAATTGACACATTCTACACCTACGACGGTGATAAAATGCTTGATTACCTAGCGGATCAGGGTTTCCCTGTTACACCTACACTGCAAAATAACCGTTACACAATTAACGAAGATATCACTAGCTTATACATGGACTTCACTATAGGTTTTGACCTAGCTGATATGCCTGTAACGGTTAACATGGGTGCGCGTTACTCAGAGACAGATATTGATGTGTCTGCAGTTCAAAGTTTTGTAACAGACGTAGTACCTACATCTGATGCAACGTTATTTGCTAACGTATTTGGTCCTGCAACAAACATTACACAAGGTACAAGTTACTCAAACTTATTACCTTCTTTGAATGTGAAGCTTGAGCTTCAAGAAAATATGGTATTACGTTTTGCAGCGTACGACAGTATTACTCGTCCAACAATGTCGCAGTTATCGCCTGCAACAACGTTTAACGAACCTCGTCGTCAAAACTTAACGGCAAGTGGCGGTAACCCAGCACTTAAGCCATTCCAATCTGAAAACTGGGATATTTCTTACGAGTGGTACTACAACGATGCTAACTTATTTAGCTTTGCGGTATTCAGTAAAGAAGTTGACGACTTTATTGTTACGTTAACAGGTGCAGAAACTTACACCATGTCTGACCGTAACGGCCCTGATTTTGCGTGTACTACATGTACAGACCAAACAGATGAAGAACTTGTTGGTAGCTCAGAAGTTTACACTGTAACGCGTCCACAAAATGGTGAGTCAGCAACAGTTACGGGTTACGAAATTGGTGTAACTCATATGTTTGAGAATGGCTTTGGCTTTATTGCTAATGCTACAGTAGTAGATAGCGATATCAGCATTGGTTCTGATACATCACAAACATTTGCACTTGAAGGTTTAGGTGACTCACAAAACTTAGTATTGTTTTATGAGCAAGATAACTGGCAAGCACGTGTTGCGTACAACAACCGTGAAGGCTTTTTACGCTTAGTTGATAATGGCTTCAATGGTGAGCCAGTGAACGTAGAAACTTACGGTCAGTGGGATATCAGTGCAAGCTACGATATTAACGAAAACTTCACTATATTTGCTGAAGGTATCAATATTACTGAGGAAGAGTTAGTACAAACAGGTCGTTTTGCTAACCAGGTTTACTCAGTTGAAGACAATGGTTCACGTTACGCGTTTGGTATTCGCGGATCGTTTTAATTGATAAAGGGGCGATTAATCGCCTCTTTGTTTTCATTGCAGTGCCAAAGGCACTAATACCAATTGGGTTATTTTATCGGTAATGTATATTAGATAACCACATTGATTAAAATGAGACCACGTTAAATACAAATGCCCTAACGGGCATTTGTTGTCTAAAACGTTATCAAAAATACTCAAAGAGTAGTCCATTATGAATAAAGCAGTAAAAACAGTAGCGGTAATTGGTGGTGGCACAGCCGGGTGGCTCAGTGCTGCACTTATTGCGTCGTATCATCAAAGCCAAAATGGAGACGGCTTAAAAGTAATGTTGGTGGAATCATCAGATATTCCAACCATTGGTGTCGGCGAGGGTACGTGGCCCACCATGAAAAACACACTTCAACAAATTGGTTTACGCGAAGTCGATGTATTTAAAACGTGTAACGCAACCTTTAAACAAGGTGGAAAATTTGTAAATTGGACGCATGGTAATAATGACTTTTACTATCACCCATTTACAGTGCCACTGGGTTATGGCCGCATTGATTTAGCGCCCTATTTAGATAATGTTGTTGACTATGCACAGCAAACTAATTTTCAACACGATATTTGTGAGGCTAGTTTAGCACCTCGTGGCATTGCGCAAGGTGAATATCAAGGTAATTGCAATTACGCCTATCATTTAGATGCGGGCGCCTTTGCTGAAATGCTTAAACAGCATAGTAAAAGCAAGTTAGGCGTTGAGCATGTTATTGGCACTGTCGATGAAGTAAAACTAGATAATGACGGGGCAATAGATACCCTGACCTTAAAAGATCAAACCCGCACTATAAACGCCGATTTATATGTCGATTGCACTGGCTTTTCTTCATTATTATTAGGTCAAGCGCTTAATATCCCATTTAAAAAAATGGACCATGTGTTATTTAACGACAGTGCACTTGCAATGCAAGTCCCTTACGCAGAGGGCGATGAGTCACTTGCGAGTCATACGATTGCCACTGCACAAAACGCAGGCTGGATTTGGGATATTGGTCTAACGCATCGACGAGGCGTAGGGCATGTATATTCAAGCAAGTTCTTATCAGACGATGAAGCCGAGCAAAACCTACGCAATTATTTAGGTGATGCTGCTGAAGGCCTAACCGCGCGTAAAATTAGTTTTGAATCAGGTTACCGAGAAAAGTTTTGGCATAAAAACTGTGTTGCTGTGGGTATGTCAGCTGGGTTTGTTGAGCCACTGGAAGCAACCGCTATTATGCTTGTTGAAATTTCATCACGCTTTGTTGCAGAACATATGCCAGCAGACACAAAAGTAATGCCGATTGTTGCTAAACGATTCAACGAACAAATGGATTATCGTTGGCAGCGTATTATCGACTTTTTAAAATTGCATTACATGCTGACCAAGCGTCCTGAGCCATATTGGCAGGCACATGTTGACCCAGACACTATACCGCAAAGTCTTAAAGATGATTTACTGTTATGGGAAAGCCGAGGCCCACTTATCCAAGATTTTCATGGGGCGCTTGAGCTTTTTCCAGCAGCGAGCTACCAGTATGTTTTATACGGCATGGGCTTTAAGCCAGATTTTACCAAGCAAGCATATTTGTACTCACAAGATGCACAAGCTAAACAAATAATTGAACGTAACAGCCAGCTTACACAGCAGATGTTGCAAACTTTGCCGCCACACCGTGCTTACATAGAGCAGTGGTTAGCAGCTAACCCAGTTTAAGGATGTGTAATTATGGCCATTAGCGAGCTATTAAATACAAAGCACCAAGCAGTAAAAATTTGCCCAAACGCAGGGCTTGAATACGCTAAAACACAGCATTTGATTAATTTAAGAGCCAGTGAAGTAGCAAAAGCCGCCTGTGATTTACCAGTTTTTTTAGCGCGTAATACACAAAACGGTAGTTATACCATATCGGCTCTAACGAGCTTTAGCGCTCAGCAAAGTTTGTTAGTAAACAATGATCAATGGCTAGCACTTTATACGCCTGTATGTATGCAAACTCAGCCATTATATTTAATGACCCGAGAAGCAAACAGTAGCGAATACTTTGTTGCTATTGACGAGCAAAACACTGCGATCAGTACACACTCCGGTGAAGCATTATTTGATGCAAAAGGTAACCCAAGTTTATACCTAAGCTCGCAGCAAAAGCTGTTAGAAAATGATTTAAAAAATGATTATTTAACTTATCAGTTTACTCAAGAGTTAGTACGTTTAGAGCTAATAAAAGACATTAATATTGTTTTGCAGTTTAAACAGGGTGAAACCCAAACAATTCAGGGTTTAAGCACGATTGATGAAGACAAGTTACAAGCTCTAGATAGTACAACAATCGCACAGCTACAAAAGCAAGGGTATTTAAGTGCTATTAACAGCATGCTTATTTCTTTGTTTCAATTAAATGCACTCGTTAAGCTAAATAATCAGCGCGAAGATTTAATGGCGCTAGCACAAGTAAAATTAGAGCTTAGTCGCGACACACACGCGCTATAAAGTGCACATTTATATTATTAAGACATTGCGTATAGCACGCAGGAGACACACATGTCAGACAACATTTTGCAGCTGGTGGTTTTTATATTTGTAACCGCCTTAATTGGCGGGCTTACCTATTGGAAGTGCCGTGGACAAAACAGAAATAATGGGGAAAGCCAAACTAAAGAATACTTTTTAGCAGGTGGCGGCTTAACGTGGATGTTTGTCGCAGGTTCAATCACCCTCACTAATTTAAGTACCGACCAACTTGTTGGAATGAATGGTAACCAAATGGCTTTATTGGTTTGGTGGGAATTAGCGGCCATTATTGGCCTGATTATTTTAGCTAAAGTATTTATTCCTGTTTATTACAAATATAACTGCACAACAACCACTGAGTTATTAGAAAAGCGCTACAACAATAAGCATATTCGCGCCGTTATTGGTGGCTTGTTCTTTTTAGGAAATGCATTAATTTATATGCCAGCGGTCATTTATTCCGGTGCGCTATTTATGCAAACCATGTTTAAAGTTGATATTCCATTAATGTATATAGCAACCGCTTTTGCCATTGTAGGCGCTATTTATGCCTTTTTTGGTGGGTTACGCGCAGTTGCGGTGTCAGATACATACAACGGGCTACTGGTGTTAGGTATGGCAATACTTGTCGTGTTCTTAGCGCTTAACGCAATTGATTACGACTTTAGCGGTATTCCGCAGGAGCGGTTAACACTAATTGGCGGGCCTGATTCACCTATACCTTGGCCAACCTTATTAACAGGTATGTTATTTATTCAAATGTACTATTGGGGTACTAACCAAACTATTACACAACGTGCTATGGCGGCACCTAATGTTAAAGAAGCGCAAAAAGGTATATTTGCAGCAGCGGGTATTCGTTTTTTAATCGTACCAGCAATTGTTGTACTACCAGGTATTATTTCTTACAAGTTATATGGCGATATTGGTGATGCTGCATACGGCCGTATTGTTGGCGATGTAATGCCAGCATGGTTAACAGGTGTATTTGCGGCAGCAATGGCAGCGGCAGTGCTCTCTACTTACAACAGCTTATTAAATTCTGCCACTGCACTTTATGTATGTGATATTCACGAAGCGTACTTTAATAAAGAGCCAAGTGTAGTAAAGCTAAGTGGCTATGTTACGTTATTACTTACCAGTTTAACGCTTGTGCTTGTGCCAATTTATCAGCAAGCCGACAGCATTATTAACTTACTACAACAGTTAAACGGCTTGTTAAGTATGCCTATATTCTCAATTTTTGTAGTGGGCTTATTATTTAAAAATGTGGATGCGCGCGCAGGTATCGCTGCGGTTATTTTAGGTGTTGTTATGTATGGCATGCTGACATTCGAAAATTCACCGCTGCATACAACTATTCATTACATTCACCTAATGCCAATTACACTTATTGTATGTGTAGCCTTTGCGTTAATAGTGAATAAAGTTGTGTTTGGGTTAACCGCACAATGGGCGGGTAAATCACCTGCGATTGATAACGCAGTTAAAGAATAAACGTTAACTAACCGACGTTAATACAATCGGCCAAAGTATAGCTTTGGCCGATTTTTTATTTTAAACAAAGTAATTACCACTATAGTTAACCATTAAGTGAAACCTAAGTGGTATATCCAGTGGTTTTATCTCAGTATTTGCGATAGAAAAACTATTAAAACTCAATTTATATGATATATACTATTATTGATGGTCGCTGTCTGATAGATTGTGCCTGAACACTTTAGAGATCGCGTTAACGCCTATCGCTAACATCATCTCGGTATATTAATCACTCACACAATGAATAAGAGGATAGGAAAATCATGGCCAACACTAAATCATTTTATCGATTAGACAGTGTAAACAGCACCGTTATTTTCAACTGTCAAAGTAAAACACCTGCGTTACTTTATTTTGGGAAACGCCTATCAGAGCAAACAACTGAGCTAATGCTTACTCAGCTTGCTACTCGTCAAGAAGTAAAATGTGCCGTAGTTGAAGAAGCGCCTATTTCTCTTTCTCCACTTTTAGGTGAGGGCTTTACAGGTGCGCCTGGGCTTGAGCTTGTAAACGACTCTATTGCTTGGTCTGTAGGGCCAAAGTTAAAAGACGTTCGTCAGCTATCATCATCAACGCTTGAGTTTGTAAGTGAAGATACATTACGTGGAATTGAAGTCGTTCATAGTATTACGCTTGATAACAACACTAATGTGTTAAGCGCGCATACGGTATTAACTAATTTAAGTGATTCACCACTCAGCGTTAATTTTTGTGCAGCACCCACATTCCAGCTACCCGATAGCGTGAACAAAATTATAAGTTTTGAAGGGCGTTGGTCAAACGAGTTTCAACGTCAATCTGTCGATTTAGTACTAGGCAGCTTTGTACGTGAAAACCGTAAAGGTAAAACATCGCATGATGTATTCCCTGGTTTATTAGTTCATAGCGAAGGCGCAGGCGAGCAACAAGGCGAGTGTTATGGCTTTCATTTAGGCTGGAGTGGTAACAACAAGCTACGCGCTGAGCTACTACCAGAAGGGCGCCGTTATGTGCAAATGGGTGAGTTATTATTACCGGGCGAGCTAACCCTTGCTAAAGGCCAAACGTATCAAAGCCCACGTATTTATGGCTCGTTTTCGAGCGACGGCTTTAGCGCGCTTTCGCGTAATTTTCATCAGTTTGTTAAGGCTAATTTACTTAGCCAAGCACAGCGCGAAAAAACACGCCCGGTGCATTACAACACGTGGGAAGGTATTTATTTTGACCACGATGTAGATACGCTTAAGCAGTTAGCCGATAAAGTCGCACCATTAGGTATTGAGCGTTTTGTTCTGGACGATGGTTGGTTTAAAGGTCGCCGCGGTGATTTTGCAGGCTTAGGTGATTGGACAGTTGATTACGAAATTTACCCAGATGGTCTATCGCCAGTCATCGATCATGTAAATAGCTTAGGTATGGAATTTGGTATTTGGTTTGAACCAGAAATGGTTAACCCAGATAGCGACTTATACCGCGCTCACCCTGATTGGGTCTTAGGCTCAGAAAATAACGAGCAACTGAGCTTTAGAAACCAACTTGTGCTTGATTTAACGCGCACTGAGGTGGTTGAATATTTATACAAAGCCATTGACGATATTTTGGTTGAGTACCCAACAATTAAGTATATTAAATGGGATATGAACCGCGATATTAACCATGCGGGTAATTTTGATGGTAAGCCTGCGGTACATCAGCAAACACTGGCACTTTATCGCTTAATCGATCGCATTAAAGCGGCGCACCCAGGCCTTGAAATAGAAAGCTGTTCGTCAGGTGGTGCACGTGTAGATTATGGTGTGCTTGAACACACAGACCGTGTATGGACGTCAGATTCTAACGATGCACTTGACCGTCTTGAAATTCAACGTGGTTGTTCGTTCTTCTTCCCATCGTCGGTTATGGGTGCACACGTAGGCCCACGTGATTGTCATATTACAGGGCGTAATGTGAGCATTGAAATGCGTGCTGCGGTATCCATGTTTGGCCACATGGGAATTGAAATGGATCCACGTGAACTCACCGATCACGAATACAATGCGCTTAAAGCGGCTATTGCGCTGCACAAAGAGCACCGTGAATTTATTCATGCTGCCGATTTATACCGCCTCGATAGCGACGATTTATCAATTAACTTTGGCTTAATCGACGAGCAAAAATCAAAAGCGTTGTTTGCTTATAACAGTGTACGCGAAACACCGCGTACTGCGCCTAATAAGCTTCGTTTTGTTGGTTTGAATGCAGATACACAGTACACACTTAATTTAGTGTGGCCTGTTAAGTTTGAAGAATACCGCCCTTCGTCTATTGCCGCCGTCAACGGGCAAACATTTACCGGTGAAGCGTTAATGGAATTTGGCCTACAAATGCCAATATCATTCCCGCAAACATCACTTATTTTTGAGCTTGCTAAAGCTTAAAATATTAAGCAGTAAAAAGGGAGCTAAGTAGCTCCCTTTTTTAATGGTATTTTTTTAGTCATCAATCGAGTTTAGATTCGATGAGCTCTAGCGCTTCTTCTAGAATTGTTTCGACTGCTTTTTTAGCGCGCTCGGGATTCCCAGATTTAATTGTGTCTAAAATATCAGCGTGTTTAGTTACGTCAGCGCCTGGTACACCTTTAATATGGTTAGTGTAACGAATACTTACTCTGAGAGCCGTACTAATAAATTCAGTCAGCTGTACAAAAAATCGGTTGTTACTGGCTACTAAAATGCTGGTATGGAAGGCGATGTCGGCTTCTAACGGATCGTCTAACCCTTCATCGGCATCAGCCATGCGCGCAAGTGCGTTATCAATTTCTGCAAGCTGCTCTGGCGTAGCGCTTATTGCGGCTAACGCGGCTGCTTGTGGTTCAAGTGCAACACGTACTTGGGTAAATTCTTTTAATAATGATAGTGACGGTTTGCTGCTTAAAATCCAACGAAGCACGTCGGTATCAAACATATTCCAACTGCTTTCTGGTAATACACGAATACCTTGCTTTGGGCGCGATGAGATAAGCCCTTTAGCAGAGAGCATTTTTACTGCCTCGCGCGTTGCACTGCGGCTTACATCGTACTTAACGCATAAATCAGCTTCCGATGGTAACCCTTCGCTTACAGGATACACGCCCCGCACTATTGCAAACCCTAAATCATGGGTTAGTTGGTGAGTTAAATTTTGGCGAGGTTGAGTTTTCATCGTGCGAATTTCCGAGTTCATTATTGCTTAATTATATATCATATATCATATTAATGTACGTAAGGATATGGTATAAACTTTTAAATCGCTAATTATTTTAACACAGCAATAACAACTTGGTTTGGCTCTTTTTCTCTAAGTAATCGTTTTTAAAGGGTTTAAGTTGAACTGAAAACATGCTGCAAGGAAATTTAATTTTGAACACTCAAGCTCAATATCACAGTCTTTCTGGCAAGGTTATTTTTATCACTGGTGGTGCGTCAGGCATTGGCAGGGCCATGGTTGAGTCGTTTGTTAAACAGCAAGCCAAAGTAGCATTTATTGATATAGATGATGAAGCAGCGCAAGCACTCATTAGCGATTTACCCGATGCTAATTTATGGTACAGGCAAGTTGATGTCACTGATTCGAACGCTTTGCAAAAGTCACTGGTTGATGCGTGTGCTGCCCTTGGTAGCGTAAATGTGCTTGTAAATAATGTGGCAAACGACCGTCGTCAAGCCAGTGAAGACGTGACGGTTAAAGATTGGGACCAGTGTTTACAAATTAATTTAAATCCTGCTTTTTTTGCCTCTCAAGTGGCTATGTCGTTTATGCAGCAAGAAGGTGCTGGCAGTATTATTAATTTTAGCTCTATCAATGCCATTATGGGCCAACCGCAAATGGCAGGTTATGTAACCGCCAAAGCGGGTTTAATAGGTATGACCAAAGCACTCGCTCGTGACTATGGTGAGTTTGGTATTCGCGTTAATGCCATATTACCAGGCTGGGTTGCAACCGAGCGTCAATTAGCAAGCTGGTTCACCGAAGAAGAGCAAGTAAAATGGATGGAAGCTATGGCGCTTAAAAAATTAGTAACGCCAGACGACGTCGCTAATTTAGCGCTTTTTTTAGCCGCCGATGAAAGCAGTATGATCACCGGGCAAGGCATTAAAATTGACGGTGGGAGACTTTAAAGTTTGACTACTTCAACTTTGTTTATAGCCGTTGACTGGGGCACAAGTCATTTACGTGCTTACTTGTGTAAAGTAGGTGAGGGCAGTGAGTTAACGTTAATTGATCAATGTGACGGTCTAGGTGTTGTAAAAGTAAATCAACACTTTCAACAAACACTCATTCACGCAATTACACCTTGGACAGCGCAATATGGTGTACTACCTATTTATATTGCAGGCCAAATTACGTCAACGATTGGTTGGCATGAAACCCCTTATCTAGAGTGCCCAATTAACCCTGAAGGTTTGCTTGATGCTGCTGTTAGCTTTGAATGTGAAGGGCACACCATTAATGCTTTACCAGGCACAAAATGCACGTTACAAAACACGTTAATAGATGTTATGCGTGGTGAAGAATTACAAATACTGGGTTTTTTAAAACAAAACGAGCAGTATCAAACGGGCAAAATTTTATTGTGTTTACCTGGTACGCATACCAAGTGGGTACTAATTAACAATGGTAAAATAATATGTTTTAAAACCGCTATGACCGGTGAGTTATACGACCTGTTATGTCATCAAAGCGTATTAATTCCTGATGATTGCGCTGAAGGTGAATTTGATTGGCAAGCGTTTGAACAAGGCTGCGATTTAACTTTGGGCAGTGATAGCGGTAACTTAGCGCATGGCATTTTTAGTGTAAGAACACGCCAATTGTCCAAAGAACTAACCCCAGTTCAAGCTAAAGCATACCTATCGGGCGTACTAATAGGCAGTGATGTACGCGCAGCACGTTATGCAAGTGAATGGCAACTACTTAGCAACACACAGGTTGTGGTTATTGGTACTAAGCAACTTAACACCTGTTTTACCAAGGCGCTTACAAAAATAGGGGTACAGTGTAGTGAGTTTGATATTAAATCGGCAACGCTTAGTGGGTTTAACTATTTATACCAGTCGGCTGAATAGTTAATAATAAAAACCCCTTTATAGCTTGTTAACTATAAAGGGGAAAACGGGAAATAGTGATAATGAAACAGCTTATTAATCAGCGTGTTTCAATATAATTATTTAAAACTGTAATCTGCTCATCGCTAAAACGTAAACCCAGTTTACTGCGACGCCATAAAATGTTGTAAGCATTACCAGCCCACTCTTGTTTTAGTAGGTAATCAACTTCAGCAGCAAATAAGCCATGGCCAAAGTCATGTCCTAAATCACTGAGTTGTGTGGCATTACCTAAAATAATTTTTGTACGTGTGCCATACGTACGCACAAAACGCTTCAACGTCACTTCTGGTAGCCAGTTGTATAAAGATTTAAGCTCTTGAGTCAGTGCTTCAACATTATCAAAGTCGCCACCAGGTAATGCACTGTGTTTAGTCCATGCTTTACCCATTTGCGGATAAAAGTCTTCTAACTTATCAACAGCGGCTTCTGCCAGTTTGCGGTAAGTGGTAATTTTCCCACCAAATACGCTTAATAATGGAGTGTGTTTACTCTCACTTGAAAGCTCTAGCTTGTAGTCACGTGTTACGGCTTGCGCATTAATAGATTCGTCATCTAATAGCGGGCGTACACCCGAAAAAGTATGAACTATGTCTTCGCGTTTAATGTGATTTTTAAAGTAGCTGTTAGTAATATCGATTAAGTAATCGATTTCTTCATCACTAATTTTAAC
>TARA_B110000046_G_scaffold154608_1_pt1 | contig 15072 bp, 7 predicted proteins | sample TARA_B110000046 | Tara Oceans TARA_B110000046 (sample SAMEA4397157) | marine metagenome | biome: Polar Biome; feature: [DCM] deep chlorophyll maximum layer (ENVO:01000326); material: water (ENVO:00002006), including particulate matter (ENVO:01000060) such as... | depth 40 m
GTTTGATATACTATTACCCTATCATCAGCATTTACTCTTCTTCTAATAGTAAAACTGTAAATTTTTCCTTCAGGGATAGGTGGTAATGTATCAGCTGGTGGAGGGTAAACTATAATTTTATCATAATTATAAATTGATGATGTTACATTTTCTACAGTTGCAGATCCCCCACTTATGTCAATTGCAGCTATTGATGAACTAATATTATCACCAGGAACTCCTCCACCATATATTCCATTTTCATAATCTGTATTAGGACTAACATCTCGCACTGTAAAAGTTGCTTCTTGCATATCAGTAGCTATTTCAGAAGCATTATACCCAATTCTAATTTCATCACCTTGCTTAATTACAAAAGGTTGACTAAAATCTTCATAGTTTAATAAATCTTCTATTCTATTTGAAGGAAGTTGTGGGTTTGTAACGGATTGGGAAAAATTTAAATAATTATAATTTGTAGTTGAGGGTGATGTTGATGTATTTTTAGGTATTCCGGGGGTAGCCATAGTAGTTGATGTAACTGAGCCAGTAGCTACTATTCCTCTTTCTAAATATTGATTATAATTATGGTAAGCTGCTAAACCCGGGGCTAAGTTAAGCTGTACACCTATAGGTGTTCCATCATCATTAAAACCAGCACTTTGGGATATGAAAACTGCTCCCCCTTTTAAATATAAAGCACTACCATTATCTACATTTAAAGGACCAGCTGTTTTACTTCCTGTTATCATGTGAAAGTTTGAAGATGATACTCCCTGATTGTTACCTGTTGGGATATCATGAGAAACTAAAAGATATTTTCCCCCCAAAGTAGTATTACCAACTCCTAGGGAATTATAACCCATCATCTCATACCAACTTCCAGTAATAAAACTTTGGGTATGTGTAAAATTCACTTTATTTGTTGCTGATGTGTTTATAGTTTGATATTCTAAGGCTCCTTGATAAATTTTACCTCCTCCTACTTTAAGAGATGTATAATCAACTGATCCTTTAGATCCAGAGGCAGCTCTTGTTTTACCCTGATTATAGGATACTTGTGCTTTTCTATCTAATTCAAATGTACTTCTAACCTCTGATATATTATTACCACTTCCATCAACTTTAATAACTACAGGATTTTCAGGTGCTTTTGATCCTAATATAGGCTCTGTAGGGCATAAAATTAACTGATCTATTCTAAATGTATAAGTATCCCATAATTCATAATTTTCTTTTGATGATTTATAGTGAGCAAAATAAATAGGATTCTTTTCAATTACTGAAGTTTTACCAAAACTAACATCACCACCCCATCCTGATCCTGATATTTGGGTTGCGCTTCCTGATATGTTATTTAAAAATGTAATACTTCCTGATGGTGTGTAGGTATTATAATTGGCACTTTCTAAAGTACTTCCTACATATCTTGGAAGAATTGATGCTTTTTGAGTGTAGAAACTATCTGGTATTTGTGCCTTTTTAGCTGTTCTATTAACTATAAGATCAAAATTAGAAGGAACAGGACCATCAGCATATTCTATTACTTGTATAAAATCATTATCTATACTTTCAGATACATTATTAATTAATGGGTTGAAATTAGAATTATAAAATGTTTGAGATGGGGATGTAGGATCAAACCATAAAGTTTGTGGATCTTGTGATCCTGTTGGAACAAATAAAGAATTTAAAGCACCCCCAGTATTTGGTCCAGATGATCCCGTAAATTGTTGACTTGTTAGAGGAGTATATCTAAACCCTACTGATGTTTGATTCGCGGGAGATTGGTATGTTACAATTCCATTAATTGATTGAAGATTTGCTTTAAAGTTTATAGGTAAACTTTCTGGTGTTCCTGAATAATTATCAATATTAAAATCAAAATTAGGTGCATTTAATAGTGTGTCTGTATTATCTATTTCTAAGCCTGTTGTTGGATCTATACTTCTTTCATTAATTACAAAAGATAAAGGTGACCAAACACCATAATCACTAAAGGAGCCAGTCCATGTACTTCCTATTAAAACTAAACTAGCACTTCCAATAGCGGGGAGTGATGGTGGTGGGGAGAAGAAGGGAGCTGCAGTTCCATTATATGTTCGATTTGAAAGATCATAAAAAGTATCGTAATTTGAAATTCTTATTTCCATCTGAATTGAGCCTGTAAAAACACCAACTGGGTTTGGGAATGGTTGTGGGTTACCACTACTATCAACTAAAGATACATATCTAGCATTTTGAAGATAAGCATCAGTATACCAATATTTACAAAGACCTTCTGCAGATGAAGCATTATTAATATAACCTGCTGTTTTTTCAATTATATTATTAGGACCCAACATAGTAGAAATGATGATATTATCATCTAAATTACCCATATCAGGATTATTAATTTTAAATGTAGTATTTGGGGCAGCTCCTATAGTATCAATTGAGCCTGATATGTCCATTTTAAAATATGGACCCATAGTATTTGTTGCTACATAACTAGATGATTCAGGTGGATTTTCAATACTTGTTAGACCTGATCCTTCTCTTGGAGGTAGAGGAATTTCTATTCTTGGAGCCAATTGCCAATTAGTTTGATAACCTCCATTAGATGTGTGAGATAAACCAAACGCAGATCCGGGTTCAAGTGAATTATTTGACCCAATACCACTACCGATTGTAGAACCTAAATTTGGGAATTGTATTCCATCTATATAAAATCTATCTTCTTCTACTGGATCTCTATTTAACCACACAGATCCTGTAGCTGCAGTAGATTGACCAGCCGCCCAACTATCAAACTGACCTTTCCATCCTTTTTGTGATGGGTTTCTAGTGTAAAATTCCATACACATAGAAAATGAAGGATAAGTATCAATCACCGAAGCATAAGTATAACTATATTGCCCAGTACTTGAAGTAATTGCTACTGTGTAATTTATATCTAAATTTGGATCTACCGTATAAGGATTATTTTGTAGTGACTGTGAAGTAACAACTATTGTACTACCACTATACTCACCATTGTAAAACTCAGTTGATGATGAATCTGTAAAAGGAATTAATCCTGCTATAGTTTCATGAGCTCCATTCCAACTTTGTGTTACAGGAACAATATTAAATCCAGCACCACTAGCTGATACTTTACCTTCTAGATTTGGTGGAACATTACCATGTAAACCACTTAATGTACCTATGTCAATACTACCTGTTATTTCTATATTTCTATATGAAATAGCACTATTCATTCCAGTTTCAGTTGGTGAAACATCACCTGCTATAGATCCGGTTTCTGGTGTGTATGCTATTATAGTATTTGGATTAACTCTTACAGGTCGGACACGATTACGCTCCAACATATTTTGTTTGATTATAACGCCGGTAGTCACACTAGTACGCGCTGGTACGTATGACTTAATTGCCTTAAATAAGGAATTATCAAAATATTTAATTAATCTTAAATAATCTTGAATATTACCTGTTGTGTATTTTTTAAAGTATTCTTCTGATATTTGTCTTAATTTAGGATAATAATCATCCTGTGAATCAAAGAAGAATCTTGGATCTGCTATAACTGAAGAAACGGCACCATAACCAAAAGCAGCAATGATGTCATCATTTACTTCATCTTGTGGTGAAAAACCAACTTCTAAACTTGTAATATCTTCAGTATAACTTTGACTAATTAAGTAATTTTGATCTATACTTTGATATTTTGATAAAACCTTACCATAAGCATCTCCATCTTCTACTTGTATTTTATTTGATACTCTATTTCTAATTCCTATTGAAGGTTGATCTAAGAAATAAGTTTCTACATTTGTTTTACTATATGCAACCCCACAAAAATCTCCATATTCTATAAAGTCATAACTTGAAGTTATTCCCCCAGTTGATGGGTTATAAAATGAACCTGTAATTACTACAACTGCTGAGCCTGTAACTGCTGGATGAGAAGATGATATATAATTTATAAATGAATTTCCTTCTAAAGGCCCATTATATAAACTATCATCATAAATAGCACCATTATAACCACTTGTATGACAGGGTTCAGTAGGACACCATCTTGCTATAAATTTTTCTTCTAATTCATTACCTAAAGGTGCTCTAAAATTTACTATATCAAATGATGACTCTGAACCTGTAATATTATTACCTTCAATAGATTCAGGATTCATTACAAAATCATTAAATACTTCTTTTGAAATATTATTTGAGTAATATCTAAATTCTTGAAAAGATCCTGAGAATATTTTACCATTTTCATTAGATATTTCAGTCATTATATCTGAACCTGACACATAACCACCAACATAAACACCATCAACATTTGTAACACCATAGGAATTCCAAGCATTATTTAGTGATGTTTTAATTGAACCAGTACCAGTATTATAAATAGCTTCATCATAAAAACCTCCACCATAACCACTATTAAAAGGTATAGGTGCTGAGCTCATACTTACAGATCCTGAAAATCCTAAAGAATTATGTTGCCAACCATGAAAATTATAATTATCTTGTTTATTAGCGGCAAACATAGTGTAGGTAGTTGGAAGAGAATTATCAGCAATGCTTGAATGTTGATCTCTTTGGAGTAAAACACTCCACCATCCCCCATCAAAGAAGGGTAAATAAATATCATCCGATACCTGAACACCTCCATCTGCTTGTGAGGCAGACATATAAAATCTTAATTTACCATAATTGTAGTAATCACTAAAACTTGAACCACTATAGGATCCTGTAGGTTGATCTTCATAAAATAAACTAATACCCCAATCCATTTGACTGTCACTAGTACCATTAGATTTTTTAACTATTATTGATTGACTATAAAATGAACCACCATAACTTGATGAAGGTGGGCCTTTTGGAGCTTTAAATCTAAGAGCAACTCCATCAGGTACTACATATGCTGGTGCCGAGCCTGAGCCTGCAAATGATGGAATTGTAGTTATATCAAATACTGTTGGGCCTGTGTTATTTGGGGTTTGATTAGCAAACCCTACCCCAAGGGTAGGATCGTTAAGGTTATTAACAGTAAGTGGTAAAACCCACAATTCAGATGCACTTGACCACCCCGTAGATCCATCTTGAACAATACCTAATTCATGAACTCTAGAACCACTAACTTTAAGTACTGTAGCTCTAAAATCATTATTACCACTATACCATGATTGTGGGACAAATTGTCTATAACCTGGTATTGTAGTATCAACTACAGAAGCAAGAGAAATTATATCACCCACATTATAATCCCAACCACCAGCAAATGTAGTAGTATCAGGTGTAGGAGATGTACCATCATTACCATAATCTGCTACTTGTAAATTATAGAGAACATTACCTATAATATCAAATTTAACAAATAAACCACTACCAGTACCTGTAATTGTTGATGCTGGTGTACTTAAGGAAGATGTTGTTCCTACTGTCCAATTATTATCTGTAATTACTTGAGTTGGGCTTCCATCTTGTAAATCAGCACTAGTTACGGAGTACTGATAATCTGCTCCTGACATTGAATTACCTAAAGTACCATTTATAGCATTTAGTTGAGCTGCTGTAATTGTTATTATTGAAGAAGTTGTATATCCTAAACCCCCCCGTTGACCAGTACCATAACTATTTATAAAAATCCTATCTATTCCTCCACTTAAGTTGGAATAAACAATAATATCACCACCAACTCCTCCACCAGTTACTGTAAAATAACTATCTATCCCATCTAAAACTCCTGAGTTAGTTTGGGTGTTTGCCCCTGTTATAGTTGGGGGAATAAAATATTTAATATCATTAGTTAAAGAGCTACTAGGTATTAATCCTTGTGGAGCTCCATTATTAGCAATAGTACGTAATGTAAAAAGTCCCCCACTACCTATGTCATTTCCCAAAAAGTTAGATCCAGTTATATCATATTGATTTGATGTTCCTGGGGTACCATCATAAGACATAACCCTACCACCTAAAAACTGACTATAACCTTGATTTACAATTGTAGTTGGGTTAATAATTGGATTTGGAGGATTATCTGCAACTATTTTATTTCTTAGTAAAGGCATCCATGGTACTTTAACAGATGAACTTGCCATGAAATTCTGAGCTGCTACAGGTGTGTATGTGTAGCTATATCTATTATACCATAAATCATAATCATCAGTGTTGTCTCTATTCTTACCTCCAAATTCGTTAATACGAAGAATTGTATTTGGTATACCCCAAACATTGATAAGTTGTCTTAAACCTGATATTGTACCTTTCTTTTTTGTAAGATAAGCCATATTGTGATAAAGACGTTTGTAAATTTCTTTACTTACTTTATCAATAGCATAAGGCCAACCATATTCTATAAATTCTTCTACATAATCAGCCCATGAGTAATCATAATCCCAATAAAGCATTACATTACCACCGTTTACAGCAATATAATCTGTAATTAATTCACTACCTGTTGGAGGGGTGTATATACCATTATTTTCACCTGCTAAACCAATAAAATTATCTTGGTTATCATAGTTATTCCCAAATGTTTCAAATCCTAAACCTTTAATAGCATCTGCAGCTAGATCTAGAGGTAATCCTTTTTCAGGATCATTTGTAGTATTATATCTTTCACTTAATGCTTTTGTATACATCCAAACTTCATCAAAAGATTGACCAACCATATTGGAAAATGTAGTATAGTCATCATTATTACTATTTTCAGTAATAAAAGTAGGAATAGTATAATATAAATAATTTTGATTATCTTCATCATATAAAGAAGCAGATAATAAATAACCACCATAATATTGAGATCCTTCTACATCACTACCAATCCATTCTACTACTTCTTGATCTGTTGTTGGTAAAAGAGGGTATGGATAGTGTGAACCTGTTTTAGGATATGCAAATGAGGATGAGTTATAATATAAATAATTTTCATAACCATCAAAATTTTCAACTAAAGTAGTTATTAAAGATTGTGCTAATGCTAAACTTTGTGATACTGGTACTACTGTTGAGTTTGAACCTGTTACCGTTGTAAGGGATGCTATATCAGCTTCATGAGATTGAATCTGTGATACCTTTTCAACAAAATTATTTAGTCTTTCCTTTGCAGATGAAAAATTAATGAATTCTTCAAATGTATCATATGAATAGTTTGGTGTAAGAGTTACACCTGTTTGATTTAATAAATTTAATACACTATCTACAGAAGCGGATGATGGAGAATTTAATAATTCTTCTTTATTTTTTAATGTAGTTGAGTTATTAATTAAATCCTGTAGTGGGATGTTAATATTAGGTCCTTTAATGTAAGTAGCATTATCAATAAAAGATCTAAAATCTTCTTCAAATTTTACTTTATAAGATACAGTTTCACCTACTTTAGTAGCAACATAAACTTGAGAACCTGTTGATATTGAAGGATCTAATTCATTGTATAATTTAAGAAGAATAGATGCTTGTTCATCCTCCTGTTCAAGAAGAATATTAGTACAAATTTCATATCTATTATCAAATAACCCAAGATAAAACTCATCAAAATATTCTTGTGAATTGAATTGTTGGCGAAAGAGTTTATATGTACTTCTAATATCTCCATTAGATATTGTATTAGACTTAATTCTAACCTCAGTTCTATCTCCTGATATTTCTGATATGTAGTATGTATTATCTATTGATGAACTTAATTCATAGTTTATAAAATTATATAAAGCATAAACTTCACCATTATCAAAACCTAAATTGTAGAGATCAACAGGTGGGTTAACTTCAATATAATCTGTAGGAATAGAACCAGTAGCTGAAACTATTACTTCTAAACCTTGGTCATCCGTAAAATCAGTAGGAACTTCAGTATCTGCTGAATTTTGTGTTATTCTCCAGTCTTTAAAATCGTAATTTCTACTAATGATATTCTTTTGAGCATCATAAGCATAAAATTCAACTACGTTTTCTGTAGGGGCAAAAGAAGATGTTAAACCTGAATTAGGAATAATAGCTTCATCCTCAGGTGTAATAAAACTATCAGAAGTTAATTCACGAGGAGCTATAGGCATCATAGATGCACTTATAGGAATTTCTACACCACTAAGAAAATTATTATTTTCGTATTCCATTTATTTACTATTATTATTGTTGTGAACTAGCAAAATTATTAATAACTTCTACCATTTCTTGTCTAACTTCTAAATTTTCTGCTCTTAAATCTGCTATTTCTTGTAATAAAGCCTCTATTTCTTCTCTATTTGGATCATAATCAATAAATTCTCCACTAGTTTCAACCAAATATTGATGAGATGTTTGCATACTAGGTGAGCTTGAATCAGGATCTGAATATTTTGGAATTTCATAAAAATACTTGTTATATAATATCCAAAAATCTTCTTGGGTAGCCAAATTAATATCAAAGAAAGATGGATCTAATGTATTTGTAAGTTGTGTAAATTCTGTACTTACAGTTTCATTAAAGGCTTCTCTATCAAATACTTGTCTTACTATTTGGACTTGTTTTTTATTACCCATTATCCCTTAGCTATTTTAAACATTATATTTTCATCAAACACTTTAACTTCACCATTTACTGAAGTTTTTACTAAAATTGTATAATATCTTTCAGGTTCTAAACCATTACAATATAAATCAAAGAAACTTGAAGTATCATCAGCACTAATCCTTGTGTATTCAGGATCAAAATCAATTACAAATTCATTAGTTTCTGTATCTTTCACAGCATATAAAGATTGTGATTCTGGTAGGTAATAATTTGTTGAGTATAATGATGCTGTTAGAAATGTTCTATCAGGATATTTAGGCATTGCTGCAAATCTTAATCTTGGAACACTTTGTGAATAATAAGTTCCTTGATTGTTATAAACTGATATAAAACTTTCTACTTGGGGTAAAACTACATTTGTAGATGAACCTGTAGAAAATGTATAATCATTAAATCTAAATTCTAACTGTGGTGGGTATATTGTATTAGTATCTATCGAGAAAAATCTAAATATAGTAGTATTTGCTCTACTATCTACAAATTCAACATTATCTGGATTTTTAACAATAAACCCTTCATTTTTAAAACCCTTAGTATTATCTAATGAATAACTATACCAAGTTTCAACTGTATTTTTTACATCAACTACAACATCCTTAGTATCTGAATAATTGAAATTTTGTGATTGGGAAATAGGATCTAAAGTTGATGATAAATTTGAACCTGTATACCAATTACCCCCACCTGGTAGGGTGGATTGAAATGATGCTGTTACATAAGGATCAAAACCACTTTCCTCCCAAGATGTTGATCCTGAGTATTTTAAATATGTCCAACTTGTACCATTTGTTACTATAGGTTGATCATTAAATCTACCAGTACCCATATCCCAATTACCCCATGTTGGATAAAATTCTAATTTTTGATCTGCATTTAAACCTGTTACAACAGCATTAAAGTTTCTTAAGTAAACTGTATATTCTCCATTTGTAATTTTATTTTCATACATTTCTGAAATTTGAGATGTAGGAAATTTTATTAAATATCTACTAACTTGGGGCACAGAATTAGCAAGATACATAGATGATTCTATAATCTGGTCTAACCCTGTATTTTGAGAGGGAAATTCAGTATATAGTGTAGCATCTTTTTCAGGAAATATTTTATATATAGCCATTGTTTATTATATTAAGTCGTTTTTTGCATCATCCCTAAATTTAACCATTGCTTCCATATAGGTGCTTTGGGGGGTATAAGCATTTAATGTAAATTCTTTATCTTCACCTTCTCTAGTTTTTAAAGCTACTCCTCCGGGTGTTGGGGTTAATGGAAATGGTGATGAGCCAAGTGCTTTATATTGACCACTTGGTATATTTGTTGAGTTTGTTCTATTAGGCCCGCCAGTTGTTCCTTGAGCTACACCAGCTTCATTACTTTCTACATCTAAAGCTGTAACTGTTAGTGATTGGCTTAATTTTGTTTCTTGTAGTTGTGTACCACGTACATAGTAAGGATCTGTAGATGAATATTTTGTTTGAAAACCTCCATATGTTACACCATCTATTTCAATATTTGGTGTATTAATAGGTCCACCTGATCCCCCTTGTGCTACCCCGGCTTCACTACTTTCTACATCTAAAGCTGTAACTGTTAGTGATTGACTTAATAGTGAATTCTGACTAGCATTAGGAATCCCGGGTGCAAAAAAGGGTTCCCAAGTATTATATTTTTGAATAAAATTATACTGTGGAACATTTATTGGACCTCCTGCAGGGGAAGAATTTGTAGTATCTAAATTTGTCTTATTAAAGCTATCTATTAAACTCATAATTTTTATTTTATAGTGGTACTACTCTACCTTTAATATCTGTATTAGGATTTTTTATTTCAAAAATCATAGGATCTATTGATGGGTAAACTACCTGATTTATTGTTGCCCCAGCTATATCATAAGCATAATCACTGTAACCTAAAGCTTCTCCTACTAAATTATTAACAGTTACATTTTTTACAGTTTGAACACCTTCTACTTTATCTAAAAGAATAAATAAATCACTTAGTAAAATTGGTTGGTTTATCTGCCATTTATCTACATCGAAGAAACTAGTTAGTGATGTTATACAATCAGTAATAGTTTTATTATTATTATAATTAGGTAGAACTATTATGTCAAATGTTACTTCTATATTAATGATAAAAGCATCCTTAATTTTAATAGAATCATTTATCATTCTATATTCTGCTAAATATGTTGCTAAATTAGCTTTCATTAAAGATGATGCTGTTCTTAAATTACCAGTAGAATTATATGTTAAAACAAATAAATCTAAAATTGTAGGTAACTCGCCAGGATTATAACCATCTATCTTAGTTGGTGAGGCATATGCTTTAGCTATAGTTCCTAAATTAGAAGGCATAGATAATGCTCTAATTAAATAATCTTCCTTTGTTACTGTACGTAATTGATTTTGGAAATTACCTACAGCATTTAATCTTAATTCTTCTGTAGTATCTCCATCTTGACCCCCATCAGCTGCTAGAGGATTAAGTGATGATACTGAAGTAAATATTTGATCTGCTAATGCTGTATTAGCTAAATTAGGATTAATAAATGTAAAATTACTATCATTTAATACTGTTAATGTATTTGCTTCAACATTTGATGAAACACCTCCCCCTGTTAAATACCTTACTGTTAAAGTAGTATTATAAGGAGCAATCCCATAAGTATTAGTAAATATAAAATTTAAAGGTGAAAATGCTGTTGTTAGTTGATCTCTTTCGAACGGTAAACCTAAACCAACATTATCTGGGTTAGGTACAATTTCTTCATCATTACTTCTTGTTGAACCCGCTCCAAATTGAAATTCTAAGGATCCTGAGTTGATGAATCTAGTTACAAATCTTCTTTGTACTTGTTTTAATTTTAATAAATATGGAGCATCCACTTCTAAATTGAATGTTGGGTCGTTTTGATTTGTGTTTCTAATCGTATCAAATACGTTTTCCTGCGCCATATTTGGCACTTCATACCAGGTATTGCCATCGCTATCTACCACGTCTAATACGCCTATAATATTAGGAGAAGCAATTGTTCTTACATCATATCTTTTTGATGTTGTAAAAGTAAATTGAGTAGTATTTATTGCAGCTGATATTGCTTTTCTTGTTTTTTTAATTAAATAATATGTTGGGTTACCATTTGATATTTGATAAACTGTAGTTTCTGTAGGATCTAATGAACCTGAAGCTGAGAAGTCAATTACATCTTCAATTATAAATTTTTGGGAAGCATCATTATCTGATACTACCTGTGTGTTTTCAGGAATTATCATAGCGTAATCAAAATCAGGAAAATATTCTCCAGCTGATTGAGATGCTGGTAGTTGTTGATAAAAATCAATATTTACAGATGCTGCAGTTGTTACTTTTGGTTCATAACCTAATAAATAGGCCATTTGGTATAAATTTTCCTGCTGTCTTGCCTTTTGTATAAAGGTTTCCTGGATTTGATTATCTAAATAAAATGATAAAACATCACCTACATAGGATGCCATTTCCATAAACAACATACCTGTAGACGTATCTGTAAAATCATTATAGGTATCTGGGAAGTATGTTTTTGAATATTGTATTAAGGAATTTCTAAACTGGTTAAAATTCTTATCAACATATCTTATGTCTCTTTTTAAATCTGCCATTATTGTAGTAATATAGTTAAATCATCTGTTATTCCGAAATTAGCTATTGTATATGTTAGGGAAAAATTGATTGTATTGTTATCTGGTACATTTATAAATTTTATTTCTTTAACATCAACCTGCGGGAAATAAATATTAATATCATTTTGTATTACTGATTGTAGTTCATCTGTTGTACGATCTAAAACATTTTCAAATAGTAAACTTCTTAAATCAGCCCCAAACATAGGGTTAAATACTCTTTCACCTTTATTGGTTAATAAATAATTGATTAAATTTGCCTTTGTTTGTTCTCGAACTGTATAAGTTGGTACAAAAACAGCAGGACCATTTATAGGAAAACCAAACCCAACTGCTTTTCGAGCAACTGAGTCAATGGGAAATCTATTATTTATTATTCTTGCCATTTTAACGATTCATTAATCCTGATATTTGAGACATATCTACTTCACCTGCTGGTAAAGTTCCATTAGATGAGTCAAACCCTTGTTGTGGGTTGAAACCTTGAGGAACATTATTTGATGTTAAGGTTGCGGCTGTGTCTCCTAAAATGTTTTTATATGCTGCCCTTTTATCTTCAGCAGACATTGCAGGTTGTTGAGGGGGAAGATGGTTTTGATTCTCTACAATTGGTGGTTGAGCATAAGTCTGTGGTTGTTGCGCGATAACTGTAGGAGTCTTAACAGCTTCCAATAAGATATCTTTCAATTCTTCCTGAATTGCTTCTCTTACTGCTGTTTTTATTAGGTTTTTTAATTCTGATGACTTCATTTTTATTATAAATATTAAGTTAGTTAATTTTTTGCATTTTTATTTTTCATTATGTTTACTATTGTTGGGAATCATATGTTACGATTAAAGATGATGATTGGTTAGAATTAATATATTCAGCTGTTTGATTATTAAAAGTTGTACCATATCGTCCTCCGTTCCAAATTATAGCCTCAACATAATATGTACCTATTTCAGGATAAGTAAAGGTGTAAATTCCTACTCCTTTATTTACTTTAAGAAGTTTTATATTTTGATGTTGAGATCCAGAAGCAGCATTAATTTTAATTTCCACTTCTCCTCTTCTATAAGGTTGTTTAACTCCATTATTATAATCCCCAACACCTGGGTTACCATAACCCCAAGGATATTGTGGTGTAAACTCTCCAGTATCAACTGTAAATGTTATTTTAGCACCGGGTGAGTTAACTTTTGCTTTTAACCTTATAGCACTTTTTGTAGGTAGACCTTTAGTTGCTGATGTTAAGGTACCGCTAGAATTTCTAGTAGAATTTAAAAATAATGATTGACCAATATCAATACTATATGGGGTATTTTTATAAGAATTTGAACCATACATTTGCTGTTGCATGTTTGATTTCATTCCACTTAATTGGTTCCAATTTGTCCAACTTTCCTGTGTTACTTCAATTGGAGATGGAAATACTCCCCCTGTATTACTTGGTGGTAAAGGATTAGGACCTATTGTATTGTTATTAACAGGACCGGCTATTACATTTTTACCTGGGGTTAAAGCATTATTATTTGATGAGTTTACCCATTGTTTCCAATATTTTGTATAGTTTAAATTATCAATTCTAAACTTTGCTTCATTTATTAAGACTTGGGTTGATGCACTAAATGAATATCTACCACCTACTAAATTATAAACTTCTAAACCTAAATACACATTACCAGCAGATGTATCTTCATTTGTTGCTTTAATTCTCCTTGAAGGAAAAGAATATTCTTGTTCTTGAGTAATAACCCCTGTATCAGAAATTACTTCTACAGTTTCATACTCAACTATAAATACAAAACCTTTATATGCAAGTGGATTTGCTGAATTTGGGGATAATCTATCTAAAAGACCGGCATCAGTGTTTGCATTTAACGCAGGATTATTAAAATCTCCGGAGGTAGCTGCAATATTAACTATTTCTAAAGCTAATTCGTCTTGTTCTTGGGGTGTTAAAGGAACACCAGTACCACCTTCATTAGTACCCTTAACTATTTCTCCCATACACTCATTGAAAAGAATATCTAATTCTTGGAGTTTTGCAATTGTTTTAGTAATTGCATCCGATATAATTTTTGATAGTGGGGCTACTATTGATACTGTTATTTTAGCAGATGTTAATAATTTATCTAGTTGATCTAAGGAATCTGATAGAATTGTTATAACATTAATAGGAATACCAACACCAGGTGGGAATGAAGTTGGAATAGGGATTAGTTTAATTATTTTTACTGCTATACCTACAGTTGTTACTATACCATCAACTGTTGCTGCTGCTGTATTAATAGGATTAAAAACTACTAAACAAGCTTCTAACCCTGATTGGATTTGATTCTTTTGCTTAACAATAGCAAGTAATTCTGCTCTAGGGGGACATTGATCTTTAAATTTATCTTTTAAAAAATCAATTATAATATCCATCTTAGTAACATTGGATATTACTTTATATACTGCTTTGCCTATTAATTTATTTAGAAATTGCATTATTTAGACTTGCTTACTTTTGATTTATATTTTTCAATCTTGGTTACCATTTGATTAGCATTAACTTGTAATTGTGACGCTGCCGCTAATACTGCTCCATTAGGTCCTAATGTTCCTCCTATATTTCCACCTAAACCCGCTACTAAACCCGTAGCTAAACTAACAAGATTTTGTGCTAATTTACTAAAATCCGTTAAAAATATATCACCTAATATTACAGGTTCGGTTGCATTTAAATCACCTAAGTATATTTCAGGAGATTGGATTACTGTTACTGGTGAATCTACATTAACACTATCAACTGAATTTAAATTGATAGTAGTATTAGCACTTAATAATATTGAATCTACTTTTGAATTAAATAGTAAACGGCCAGAATTTAAAATTATTTGATCACCTGTATATAAATTAGTAGACTC
>TARA_B110000046_G_scaffold161074_1_pt1 | contig 15032 bp, 8 predicted proteins | sample TARA_B110000046 | Tara Oceans TARA_B110000046 (sample SAMEA4397157) | marine metagenome | biome: Polar Biome; feature: [DCM] deep chlorophyll maximum layer (ENVO:01000326); material: water (ENVO:00002006), including particulate matter (ENVO:01000060) such as... | depth 40 m
ACTTTCAGAAAAGAGTAGTTTATTTACCATTTATTCAATGGCTGTTTACTTCAATATGTGATTCTTGGAATTAAACTAATTGAGCTTGTGTTTAGAAGTCTAAATTGTGTAAATAATTCATTAACTGTATTTTTTAGAATTATTTTCCTATTTTCCGCTTGAAATTAAACCAACTAATTATGGATAACCAACTAATTATGGATAAGCACGATGATTATAGTAAGTCTGACAAAATAAATATTTACAATGGAAGAAAGTTAGATTCAACAAAAATGTGGATTCTATTTCTATTCTTAGGTTGGAGTTATGGCTCTATGGGCTCTATGGGGAAACAGATTTTGTATTATCTTACATTAGGTGGTTTCACTATTTGGGGAATTTATTTATTGTTTACGTTAAATGGTAAAATTAAAAAGTACAATAAAAACATTGCACTCGAAGTGGGTTTAGATGGAAATGATTTGATGAAATTGGGTCTATCATAAACTGCACAACCAAATAAAATTAGAATGATTAGAGCGCTATACAAATTGACTAGGGATATATTATCAAAATCAATATTCTTATTGGTATTGTTTGCAACGTTAAGTAGTTGTAATAACTCCAAACGTGAGGCTGATAAGAAACACTATGAAGCCATTAGTGAGTTCTCAGCCGCAATCAAATTGGACCCCGATAATCCTTTTAATTTTTACAACAGAGGGGTAGTATATCATAATTTAGAAGAATACCTTTCTGCTATTAGTGATTATACATCAGCAATTAAGTTAGATACTGATTTTACATCTGCTTATAACAACAGAGGAATTGCAAAGGAAAATAGCGGATTATCCTATTGTAATGATTTTAAAAAAGCCTGTAATTTAGAACACCGTAAAGCCTGTTACCTTTATAATAAAAGATGTAACTAATCCAAAATACATTAATTACCTGCATTCGATACGAATTGAATTGGAGTAATTCCCAAGACTCTATTCGCTTGCTTCAACCTTTCATTAAGTTCTTCATCACTCAATTTCGATAGGTCTTCACAATCACATTGCTTACCCAAATCCTCTGATTGAATTGCTCTCATTTTTGGCATAATAAAGGATGACATCTTGAGAATTAAGTCAAGTGCTTTGGCAGGTTCTTTTTCAGCAACTTCATCCCTACAATATAAAAAGAGCTTGCCATCTGGTAGGCTCTTTTTATATTTATACATTATATTTTAAATGATTTACATTGATTCTATTCGCTAGAGCAGCAGTTCGAAATTTAGGGTAGGTAATAGCATAATTATAAGTGACAAATACTGTAAGGTTTTGATAAATAATTAGGTTTATGTCTTTTGTTGTAGCTCGAAAAAAATCATATCACAATTGTCCTTGAGAATATTGTCTCTTGTTGATAAGCTGTTTATAATAATTCTAAGGTAGATTAATATCTACTTTTTCTTAAAGTAAGTTTACATTATTGATGGTTACCGTTTTAACGGTATGAAAAGGGAATCAGGTGTAAATCCTGAACAGTACCCGCTGCTGTAACAAACCTACAATTGGATACAAAAACCACTCTTGCAAATTGTTAAGGGGAAGGAGTTTTCAATTGGTTTGGAGTCAGAAGACCTGCCTTTAGTATAATTGTTTCACCGCTTTCGGGAGTAAAAGCATTGACAATTTGCAGGCATATTTTATAGTTTCTGCGATCTTGTCATCTATTTATTCTCGTAGCATAAATTTTTTAAGCTATGAGTAACATTTTTCTAAAAAGAACCAACTACAAACCTTTTGAGTACCCTGAAGTACTTGAATTTACAGAAGCCATTAACAAATCCTTTTGGGTACATTCAGAAGTAGACTTCACGGCAGATGTGCAAGACTTTCATGCCCACCTTTCCGAAAATGAAAAGCAAGTCATTAAGAAGAGCCTTTTGGCGATTGCTCAGATTGAAGTTGCAGTCAAATCATTTTGGGGAGATTTATACCATCACTTACCGAAACCTGAGTTTAACGGTTTGGGTAGCACCTTTGCAGAATGCGAATTCCGACATTCAGAAGCCTACTCGCGCTTGTTAGAAGTTTTGGGCTACAACGATGAATTCAAATCACTGTTAGAAGTAGATGTAATTCGTCAACGAGTAGACTATCTTTCTTCAGCCTTGAGCTTTACTAAATCAGATAACCCAAAAGAATATGTTTTTTCATTAATTCTATTTGCCATTCTCATCGAAAATGTATCGCTGTTTAGTCAGTTTGGGATTGTGCTTTCATTTACTCGCTTTAAAGGAGTAATGAAAAACGTAAGTAACATTATTGGTTGGACGTCAGTAGACGAGCAGATTCATGCTAATGCAGGCATATTCATCGTCAATAAGATAAAAGAAGAGTTTCCTGAATATTTCAGCTCAGAAACAATAGAAGAAATAAAGCACATTGTTGCAGATTCCATAATAGTAGAATCGAAAATCTTAGATTGGATTTTTGAAGAAGGAGAATTAGAAGCTGTTTCAAAAGCTAACCTCCTCAATTTTATGAAGTATAGAGCTGATGATGCTTTAACGAAAATTGGCATAGAGAAAATATTCAATATAAGCATGTTAGACTATGAGCCAATGGCGTGGTTTGAAGAAGAAATATTTGCCAATAGTTTGGATGATTTCTTTGCTAAACGTCCTGTGGACTATACCAAGCACGATAAAAGTATTTCAGCTTCTGATTTATTTTAACATTAAAGAAAAAAATTATGGAAAGATTGTGGTGGCTGAATGATGAAAGCCAACAAATTCTCAATCGAGGATATTTATTAAAAGGAGAAACTGTTTCTACTGCAATTGAACGAATTGCACATGCAGCGGCAAGGCGTCTGTATAAACCTGAAATGGCTGAAGCCTTTATAGAAATGATTGAAAAAGGATGGATGAGTTTAAGCTCTCCAATTTGGGCAAACATGGGAACGGAACGTGGTTTGCCAATTTCCTGCTTCAATGTTCATGTTCCCGATCAGATAGAAAGCATTACTCATAAATTGGGAGAGGTAATTATGCAAACTAAAATTGGTGGTGGAACCTCAGGTTATTTTGGAGAATTAAGAGAACGAGGCAGCGCAGTAACTGATAACGGAAAGAGCAGCGGAGCAGTGAGCTTTATGAAATTATTTGACACTGCCATGGATACCATCTCGCAAGGAGGGGTAAGACGCGGTGCCTTTGCTGCCTATTTAGATATAGACCACTCAGATATCTTAGAGTTTTTGAAGATAAAAAGTATTGGGAGTCCAATTCAAAATCTATTTTATGCTGTATGTGTGCCTGATTACTGGATGCAAGATATGATCGATGGTGATGCAGAGAAACGAAATATTTGGGCAAAGGTATTAGAAAGTAGACAACAAAAAGGATTGCCATATATTTTCTTTTCAGATAACGTAAATCGCAATAAGCCTGATGTCTACAAAGACAAAAAGATGCGAATCAATGCAAGTAACCTATGCTCAGAAATAGCCTTACCTTCTAACAAGGACGAAAGTTTTATTTGTTGTTTAAGTTCTATGAATTTAGAACTCTATGATGAATGGAAGGATACAGAAGCCGTTAAATTAGCAACCTTCTTTTTAGATGCAGTATTACAAGAGTTTATTGCTAAAACTGAAGGGAATTATTACTTAACACCGGCACACAATTTTGCCAAAAGACATCGAGCATTAGGATTAGGGGTCATGGGATGGCACTCTTACCTTCAAAAAAACAGAATTCCATTTGAGGGCATGGAAGCGAAGCAGAAAACAAACGAAATTTTCAAATACATTAAAGAAAAGGCATACAAGGCGAGTGAAGATTTGGCAAGAATATATGGGGAACCCGAAGTATTAAAAGATTATGGACGGCGAAACACAACATTGCTTGCTGTCGCTCCAACTACTTCTTCTTCTGCGATTCTAGGTCAAGCTTCTCCGGGTATAGAACCTTTCAGTAGTAATTATTATAAAGCAGGTTTGGCAAAAGGAAACTTCATGAGAAAAAACAAATATTTGAAGAAGTTACTTATAGAAAAGGGATTAGACGACGAAGAAATTTGGAGAAGTATAATGCTGAATCATGGAAGTGTGCAACATTTAAAAGAACTAAATCAAGATGAAAAAGAATTGTTTAAAACCTTTAAAGAAATCAGTCAGTTAGAAATTGTACAGCAAGCCTCCATCCGTCAAAAGTACATTGACCAAGCACAGAGTTTGAATTTGAATATTCCATCATCACTTCCAATTAAAGAAGTGAACAAATTAATGATAGAAGCTTGGCAATTAGGAGTGAAGACATTGTATTATCAAAGAAGCCAAAGTGTCTCTAAGGAGTTTGTGGCAAACATGGTGAGTTGTGCGAGTTGTGAAGCCTGATTTAACAGGTGTAAAACATGAAATAAAAAGTTGCGGACGTTGCAAGACACACTTTGAATGTAAGGTTGGAAATATTATGCATTACCAATGTATTGAAGTACAAACTTCGGAGGAGACCAAAGAGTTTTTAACCCAAACATATTATGATTGCATGTGTAAAGCTTGCCTTACAGAACTCGATGCAATGGTAAAGCTGAGTCAAAAGACTTCTTTTCCCATGTCGAAACGATTAATGATTGAAGGGCTGCATTATAATTTTGAAAGTAGTTATTGGGTTTTCACAGAGTTCTACCATTTGAGTAGAGGAAGTTGTTGTGGTAATAATTGTAAGAATTGTGCTTATGGCTTTGAAGAAAGGAATTAGAGTGTTGTGTCATATTGAATAATCAGCCTTGAATCCCTCTTTTAAAAAGTTCGAACTTTTGACTGCCACCCCGACAACAAAAGCCTTTTATCGTGAGATGGAAGGCTTTTTTGTATTTGACAATTTGTGCTTGCACAAATTGTCAAATACAAAAAAGGCCAATCCCAAGCATTGGGATTAAAGCGTTACAGCTCGAAGTTCGTTCTCATAAAGAGCATGCGAACATGAAACATATTTATCATGTAAATTCAAAAGAATAGGTCTTGCTAAAAACAGACCGATGCCGACATTTTTATTTGTTTTGATTCACTAATTTTAACTTTCGTAAAAAGAAAGTTATGTCAGAAAAAGTAGAGCACATTAAGTGTTTAATTATAGGTTCGGGACCGGCAGGATATACCGCCGCAATTTACGCTGCTAGAGCAGGGATGACACCAGTAATATATCAAGGATTACAGCCAGGTGGTCAGTTAACCATTACTAACGATGTAGAGAATTACCCAGGTTATCCCGATGGAATCAATGGTCCGGAAATGATGATTGACTTTCAAAAACAAGCAGAACGATTTGGAACAGATGTGCGTTTTGGCTTGGTGACAAAGGTTGATTTTGAAGGGCCTGTTCACCGAGTTTGGGTAGATGAAAAAACAGAGATTACGGCAGATTCAATTATCATTTCAACCGGCGCTGCTGCAAAGTGGCTGGGAATAGAATCTGAGCAGCGATTGAATGGATTTGGTGTGAGTGCATGTGCAGTGTGTGATGGCTTTTTCTATAAAAATCAAGATGTGGTTATTGTCGGAGCAGGTGACACAGCTGCAGAAGAGGCAACTTACCTATCAAAGTTGTGTAAGAAAGTTACCATGTTGGTGAGAAAAGAAGAATTCAGAGCTTCAAAAATCATGGCAGAAAGAGTATTAAACACTCCAAATATTGAAGTGTTGTTTAATCATGAAACCGTGGAAGTTTTGGGAGCAAATGCTGTTGAAGGGGTTTTGGCGAAAAACAACAAAACAGGAGAAGAAACAACCATAGATTGTACAGGATTTTTTGTGGCAATTGGTCACAAACCGAATACCGATATTTTTAAAGGTTGGCTAGACATGGACCAAACTGATTACCTTATTATCGAAGCAGGAACATCGAAGACGAAAATACCTGGAGTATTTGCCTCGGGTGATGCTGCAGACAAAGTGTATCGACAAGCGGTAACTGCCGCAGGAACAGGTTGCATGGCTGCATTAGATGCTGAGCGATACTTGACAGAGATCGGAAAGCATTAAAATAGAATAACAAAAATCTTTAGCCTTCATTTCTAAAAGAAATGAAGGCTTTTTTTTTGCAACCTTTTTTGTTTGTGACGCGTCTTGTATCCGACTTAACAAAATGAGATATTTTTTATTAGTTTTAAAATTCGTTTTTCTAAAACAAATCACAAGATGAAAAAGCATTTACTATCTATTTTAACTATTTTATTTATAGGGTTTAACGTGAGTGCTCAAAATTTTCATGTGCAAGAAGATTTTAACGGTTCTGCCTTGCCAACTGGCTGGACCACCACTGCTGTTACCGGAACTTCCTCTTGGAGTTTTGGTATTGACGGTTCTACAACCAATGCAGGGGTGAATAACTTAGATGGAACTTCAATGGCCTTTTTTGACGATGATAACTTAGGGCTGGGCGCTACAAACAACAGAGCTGATTTGTTAACTCCAGCTTTTAACAATGCAAGTTCTGTCAATACAACTTTAGAGTTTGACTATAACTTTAGACAGTTTGCGGGGCCTTTAGACAGTTTTATTGTTGCTGTTTTTGATGGAGCAAATTGGGTAGAGGTGTTTTCTACAGGAACAAATGACTGTGGTAACTATTTAGGAGCATGTTCCAATAATTTTCCGAGGGCAAATGTTGATATATCTGCGTATAACAATACCAACTGTCAAGTACGCTTTACCTATTTTGATGGTAACGATTGGAGTTGGTATGTAGGGGTAGATAATGTGGTAATTTATTCACCTTTTCCAAATGATGTTGGAGTTTCACAAATTGTAAGCCCTATTTCTTCTTGTGGTTTATCTTCTGCGGAAACAGTGCAAGTGCAAGTTAGAAATTTAGGATCGTCACCTGCAAGTAACTTCAGTGTTGTAATTGATACCAATGGAACAATAGCGCATACCGAAACAATCACTACTACGATTCCTGCAGGAGATTCGTTGTTATACACTTTTACAGGTACGTTAAACATGTTAAATGTTGGATTTTATGACTTAACTGCGTATACCATTCAAACAACAGATGGTAATAATGACAACGATTCTACTATTAAACGAATTGAGAATGAGCCAAACTTTGTTCCAACATTTACTGATAATTTCGAAGGTATTGACAGATGGAAAGTTGATGGCGTTAATCCAAGTTGGCAGCGAGGAACTCCTTCTACTGCTAACTTTAATGCAGTTACTTCAGGAACGAATGCTTACGTAACGAGATTAAATGGAAATTATAATAATCAAGAAACATCTTATATATACTCTCCATGCTTCAATTTTAGTGGTGCAATAGGTGATCCAATTTTATCCTTTAGTTTAAATCATAGAACTGAATCTGGTTTTGATCGATTAACTTTTGAGGCATCAACTGACGGAGGAGTTACTTGGAGCACTGTTAATGCAGGTGGAGTTAACCCAACAAATTGGTTTACAACTGGGGCTCCATATTGGCAAGGAAATAGTGGGGGCTGGATCTCAGTTGAAAATGTACTGACCAACTTTGCTAACCAAAGTTCAGTGAACTTTAGATTCAAGTTTAGTTCTGATGGAAGTGTAACTCAGGAAGGAGTCATGATAGATGATTTCTCTGTACGTTACCCTCAAGCTTTTGATGCTAGTGCAAACTTAATTACTTACCCGAGCCAAAATGGTGCACCATTGTGTGGGTATGCAACTGAAAATATAATCGTAGAGATAGAAAATAAGGGTGCTAGCCCTTTGGACACTATTTATATGTTCTACAGAGTTGATAACCTACCTGTAGTTAATGATACGTTGATTGGGCCATTATTACCTAATTCACTTAGAAATTTTGTTTTCTCACAAAGAGCGAACTTTGGTCAACAAAGAAGCTATTCACTAAGTGTTTGGGCGTCTGCTAGAAACGATGGATTTACTCCAAATGACAGTTTATTAAATAGAATTGTTACCGGAGGTCCAGCCCCAACTTCATTATCCTTACCAGTTTTCGAAAACTTTGATGGATTTGGATGGGTAAGAGGTACTGGAGGTGGAGGAAACTCTTTAATTCCCGCACCATGGGTTAGAACACCTAGTCCAATTGTTTATAACTTTACATGGCACCCTTGGAATAACCGTACTAATTCATTTAATACTGGTCCAGATGTGGCACATTCGCCACCTAACTTTTTGTATACAGAAACTTCTACAGGGGTTCCACCTCAAGATGCAATTCTTGAATCACCTTGTATTAATTTAGGGAATGCTTCAGGAGCGATCATGGAATTTTGGTACCATAAATATGGTGCAACCATGGGAAATCTTTTTGTTGAGGTAAATGATGGCTCAAGCTGGGTGCAATTGTTGAGAATTAATGGACAAACAAATACCGGACCGGCACCTGCTTCTCCTTGGTTAAAAGCAACGATTAATTTAAATCAATACGCAGGTCAACGAATTAAATTGCGTTGGAGAGGAACGCGTGGGGGTAGTTTTACAGGCGATATGGCCATTGACGATATTGATATTTTTGAGCCAATACCACAAGATGGTAAAATGTCCCGTTTAATTTCACCGGTCTCAGGTTGTACACCTTCAGGAACCATTACGATAGAAGTTGAAAACTTTGGATCGGCTCCTTTAACAAACGTCCCGGTTGCTTTAAGTATTGATAATGGTACTGTTTTTAGAGACACTGTTCCTGGAACACTGGCTCCAGGTATTAAAGTGAATCACACATTTCCTTTTACAGCCAACTTTTCTGTAAAAGGTCAAACTTATAGTATCCAGGCTTGGACAGAAGTTTTGGGTGATTCTAACACGTTTAATGATAGAATAAATGAAAATATAACCAACTTTACAAGAGAAACTAGTTACATTGAGGATTTTGAGGGTTTTGTAGCAGATCCTGGTTGTTTTGGAGTAAATGATGCAGATGTTTTAGGTGCTGGGTGGTCAATGACCTCTACTAATGCTCAAGGGGAATGGCATGTTCAAGACATGACTGTTTGTGCTGGAACTCCAGGATTTGGAACAGGCCCTAACTCTGATCACACAAAGGGTACAGGAATATTTATGTATTTGGATGGTAACAGTGGTGAAGGCCGCTTAGAATCTCCATGTCTCGACTTTAAAAGCAGAGCAGGTGCAGCAATGCGTTTCTGGTACCACAAGTTTGGTCCGGGAATGAGTACGATGTTTGTAGATGTTTTTGCAGATGGGGTTTGGAATAATGGAGTTTTCTCTATACCAGGTCAAACGCAAACTTCAGAAGGAGCTCCATGGCTAGAAGCTGTTGCAAAGTTCAACCAATTTGGAGGCAAAGACATCAAAGTTCGATTTAGAGGAACTGCAGGTTTTAGAAATGAAATGGCAATTGATGATATCTCATTTTTCGCACCTTATGGTAAGGACGCAAGAATGCTTGCAGTTACAGATCCAGAGTCTGGATGTAACATTAACAGTGCTTCTTTGATAAGTGTAGAGATTGACAACTTTGGAGTGGAAACGTTAAATACAAACGGAGATTCGTTGTTGTTGTATTATCAAATTGATAATCTTCCTCCAGTGAGAGATACATTTGATGTGGCATTGGCTTCAGAGCAATCAGCAACCTTTACTTTTACGAAGCCAGCTGATTTATCTATTCCAGGTAAAACTTATTTTATGAAAGCATGGACTGCTCAAATTGGTGAGGAAAATGTAACAAACGATACGTTGTTTAATCACAAAATATTTAACCAGACGAAGTCGACAAATTATTTTGAAAATTTTGAAACGTTTAGAGATGCAAATTGTGATCAACTTTTAGGTCAAGTATTGCAAGAAGGTTGGGCAGAAACTTCAACAAGCTCGTATACGTGGCAAGTTCAATCTTCTCTTTGTGGTAAAGGAGCATTTACAACTCCTACATCAGCTACTGGTCCGCAAGGCGATAGAACGTCAGGAAGTGGAATATTTATGTATACGGAAGCAGATGGTAATGGTACTGCAACATTTGAATCTCCTTGTATTGATTTATCAAATAACACGAACCCAAGGTTTAGTTTCTTTTACCATAAATACGGTGGAAACATGAATAACCTTTCTATTGATGTTTTATTTAACGGAAACTGGGTAAATGGAGTGGGTAGTGTTGCAGGGCAGACTCAAACTGCTGCTACAAAAGTTTGGAAGCACCTAGAAGTAGACCTTTCGCCTTACATTGGTGGGTTGGTTCAAGTACGATTTAGATCTGTTAAAGTTGGTTTTGGTGCTCGAAGCGACATGGCTATCGATGACATATTTTTATACGAAGCGATACCAAATGATGCAGGAATAACAGAAGTTATTCAGCCTTCAGGAGATGCGTGTGGTTTGACTGCGGGAAATGTTATAGTGAACATTGAAAACTTTGGAACAGCAAACATTACTCCAGGCCAACTGATTGTTCAATACAACAATAATGGTGGCCCTTACGAGTCGGATACCGTTCAGCAAACGATTGCAGCAGGAGCTAGCTTAAACTACACCTTTACTACTCCTGTGGATTTATCAAATCCTGGGAAGCAAATTATTTATGCAAGAACAATCCTAACAAACGATACTTTGCCGCAAAATAATTTTGCTTCAACTACGGTAATTAACAGACAGCCTGGTATACCGAGGTATACTCAAGATTTTGAAGAATTGGTTCAAGGTGGGAATTACAGCCAAGATCAGTTAAAAGGATTTACAAGATTTCCAGCGAATGGCGGGCCAGGTGTATTTATGTGGCACGTGGTTTCCGGACCAGGTCCATATATTGATGGTCAGCCACCGATGCCTCCAGGTCCTCCAACAGGTCCTTCTGGAGATCACACTTTTGCAACTAACAGAGTAAATGGTAAAGGAACGTATATGTTAATGGAAACTGACTTGAAGCAGCTTCTAGCCCCTATTCCTCCGGCAATTCCTGATGCATGGTTGGAATTGCCTTGTGGACCAATGGATTTTGCAACATCTAAAAATGGAAGCATACTTTTAACCTACTGGTATCACTTCTTTGGACCACAAACGGGTAACTTATTTGTGGATGTACATAACGGTACTAACTGGGTGTTGGGTATTGATGTAATTAGAGGTCAACAACATGCTGATGATACCGAGCCTTGGTTACAACGTAAAGTAGTATTGGATCGTTTCAATGGTTTAAGTGCAGTAAGAATTAGATTACGTGCAGAAACTGGTTACATGGGAAATCCTGGCGATGGTCGTGGAGGAGATATGGGAGTTGATGACATCGAAATTTTAGATAGAGCGAAGAAAGATGCTGCGGTATTTTCTTTGATTGATCCAGCTTCAGATTGTGCATTGACTGCTTCTGAACGTTTTAAAATTAGAGTTCAAAACTTAGGAACTGAAGATATTTTGAACCTGAATTTAGGGTATCAGATTATCTTTACACCATACGGTGGACTTCCTCAAGTATTGGCACCAGTTAGAGATTCTTCAATTGGTCAAACTATTGTACCTCTTGCATTCTTTGATTTCTCTTTCCAAAATATCGACATGTCGAATCCAGGAAAATATTTTATAAAATATTGGACTGAATACAGAGGAGACGAGCATTTGTTTAATGATACGTTAACAGAGTTGATTACAAATACGGCTAGACCATTTCCAAGTTGTGATGACTTTAGTGATCTAGTGTCAGGTAATATTGCGAAAGACTATAAAGATGGCGTTTTACCGAATGACTGGGAAGCAAACACTCAGGCCTATTCTTGGGTGGCAACAGTTGAAGGCGAAGTGCCAGATTTAAAAGGCCATACAGGTGGATTGAATGATGTGTTTATGTATGCAGAAGATCCTGCTCCTTATGCCGGTGAAGCTCGAATGGAGTCTCCTTGTTGGGATTTGAACAATACACCAGCTGCGAACTTAGAGTTCTGGTACATTATGCCATCAGCTAGTGGGCAGTTAGAAATTGGAGTAAACCAAAACGGTGGTGGATTCTTGCCGATTGATACAATTAAAGGGGCTGAAGGTGTTGCTCGTACATGGAGAAAATACGAGGCTGTACTAGCAGACTTCGTAGGTGCTAATGTTCAAGTTCAATTTAGAGCATTCGCCCCAGGAGGCACTTATTATGCCATAGACGATGTGTGTATCATCAGACCTGAACCACAGCAAATGTTGTTTAACGAATTTGTAAATCCATTTCCTGGAAGATGTTTTTACAGCGATTCTGAGCGAGTTTCAATTCGGGTAAGAAACATTGGAATTGATAGAATTGATTCTTTCCAAGTTGTAATTGCATTAGATGAAGATATTATTGGTAATCCAAGAGGAAGTAATGGTTTTAGAGATACCATCATGGTAAGACCAGGAGCTGCTCCTCCATTCTTTAACCCTGGGGAGTTATATACATTTACTATTAATGACCCTAGGTTTATTTTAGACTTATCTGCATACAAAGATTATTACCTGCATGCGTGGTTATTGCTAAATGGCGATAAGGATACAACCAATAACATTAGGATAGATTACCAAATCACTCATGGAGATCCAGAAGATCTGCCATACATTGTAGACTTTGAAGACCCTGTAAATCCACTTAAGAATGGTCGTTTAGTTGGGAACCCAACTCAAGACGGGTTTGATTGGTGTTTAGATCCAAATACAGGTCTCCCATTGCCTGCATGGGCTTGTGATAGACGTGGTGTAACTGGTCCTGAATTGGACCATACGTTAGGTCCAGTTGATACAACAGGGCATGTGCTTCAAGCGAATTCTGCTGCAGGGGTTTTGGGTGATTTAATAGGATATGAATCACCATGTGTTACCTTGATTGGCACACAAGCACCAGAAATGAAGTTCTGGTACCACATGTTTGGTTTTGATATGGGGAGCTTGTATTTGCAAATTAATGACGACTTCGGCTGGGTTACTGTCTTAACTTTGGTTGGACAAGATCCAGATCAGCGAATTAATGGAAGAACAGCATGGAAGTCTAGAATTATAGATTTAAGTGCTTACCGTGGTAAGGTTATTCGATACAGGTTTATTGCTGAAAGAGGTGATCAGTTCGCCGGTAACATGGCAATTGATGATATTGGGGTGTATGATGCCGCTGCAATTGATATTGCTCCAGCTGGCTTAAATGAACCAAATACAGATTCTACTTACTGTTATTCCGAAAAAAATCCGTTAAAAATAGATGTGATTAATAACGGTTCAGATTCGTTGAATTTTGAAACGGACACGGTTTGTATGACTGCTATTATCTTTAAGGATAATCAAGGAGACGGAATTTTCGTTTCAATTGACACCCTAACGAGGTGCGTAGGAGTTAATGAGTTTTTAGATGCGAATGGTTTTCCAATTCCACTACCAAGAGATTCCATTGTAACCTTAACAATGGATAGTACCTTTGATATGTCCGATACCGGTAGTTTCTATCGTTTCATTATTATTGTTGAGGTAAATGGTGATTTGATTAAGTCAAACGATATTAAAGACAACATCATCATTAAATCTCAGAGGAAAATTGGTAAAATCGTAGCGGTATTGCCAAATGACACGATTTGTTTCGGAGATCCGGTGTTGGTTGCTATTAGGAATCAATTCGGAGCAGTGCGTTGGGAAGAAAGTCAAATTCGTGCTGATGGCTCAACCTTTGGTTTTTTTATTGGTCAGTCAACTCCATTCAACAGGCCTAATTATTTAGCATTCCTGTCAGATTCAACGACAGATATTAAGGCCAGAATATGTCCTCAGTTGTTTATCTCGGAAGGCATTGATGAAACAACTGATTCAGTTAGAGTTGAGGTAATAAAACCATATCGTGCGTTATCTTTTGATACCGAACGTTGTGAAAACGACCCTGTGAAGGATACTTTTAAGATTCAAGTTCAGTCTAATATTACTGGTTTAAATTATTATACAAGTCTAACTGCATTGAACGCCGAAGCTGAATTAAGGTTGCCTCTATCGTTAGATTATGCATTAAAAACCAGATTGTCTGAAACGGATACCTTCTATGTAGAAACATTGATTGATATACCGAATATTTTACCTTCAGGTTTATTTTGTAAGTCAATTCAGAAAGTTCCTGCGATTCGTACAATTCACACGGCACCTACTGTAAATTCATTTCCTACCGATACGGTTGTTTATTGTGGTCCTGGTTCTGGTTCAATTTTAAACCAGGGAGATGTGTTTACCGCAGATAACGGGCCGCTAGATGCGAATGGGATACCAGTAAGACAGGATACTTATTCTTGGGACTTTGCTTTTGTAGATGGTGGAGGTACTCAAGTGGTACGTGATACTGCTAATACACAGTCTTTCGCAGTAGATCCATGGAGAATGGATGTAACAAGAGGAGGAAGCTACTACAAATTGTCAGTTGATGTTCAAACGGATGAAGGATGTGAATTCAACGCAGGAACGCTTACCGATATTTACATTAAGGTATTAGATGACTGTACGGTTGGATTGCAAGAAAGTGACCTACTTGGAGCGTTAGACATTTTCCCTAACCCTGTTTCAGATGTGTTAACGATTAACCAAAGTTCTGTTGAAATTTATAATGGATCAATTTTCTTACTTTCTGCTGAAGGTAGGTTGATAGAATCATTAGAAGAGTTAACCTTTGGTCAATTGAATCAGCAAATTGATATGAGTAAATTACCGAAAGGAGTCTACTTCATAAAAATTGAAACGGACAAAGGAACAATAGTTCGCAAAGTGGTGAAAAGTTGATAATCTAGTTCAAACGAAAAGCAAAGGGCAATAAAGAAATTTATTGCCCTTTTTTATTTCTCACTTTTTGCATTCAGTACAAATTGATATGATTAGAAGCAGTATTTATTTTCTGCCACCATTTTTTGAGCAATCGCTTGTCTGTTCTCTTTAGCGTTTAATGGGCCATGTTTTGTAAATCGTTTAATTCCCATCAACATTCCCATTTGCTCATCATCAGAAGCAAAAGCATTTATTGCGTCTTTTCCATGTTTATGAAGTCGATCAGCTGCATCGTAAATATAGGTCTGCATCATTTTTTCTTGCAGTTCATAATTCAATCCCATAGCTTTCATTTTTTC
>TARA_B110000046_G_scaffold56965_1_pt1 | contig 14985 bp, 11 predicted proteins | sample TARA_B110000046 | Tara Oceans TARA_B110000046 (sample SAMEA4397157) | marine metagenome | biome: Polar Biome; feature: [DCM] deep chlorophyll maximum layer (ENVO:01000326); material: water (ENVO:00002006), including particulate matter (ENVO:01000060) such as... | depth 40 m
GGCGACAAATTCACAATGGAAAATACGATTAAAGTCTTCGAAAAAGACCACCCAGAGCTAAAAATAAATTACATATACACCGGCCCTAACGAGTTGAACACTAAAAAAAGGACCCATATGCTGTTATATGTGTTTACCGAGAAAATATATTAATCAAAACAGCCTCAGACCTTCCAGGTTTCACTTTTTAAGGTCATCATAGGGTCATGAACCGGGAAGCCATAGTAAACCAATGACCGCAGGCAGACCTCTTGCATAAACCGAGACTCAATCCTCTAGAGTATCAAAGCCGCTTAACTTTCATTTTAGGATATCCCTTTTCTCCAGTATCATTATAAAAGTCAACAAAGTGATTTTGAATTAGTGCAACCCATCCAATTGTTATGTAGTTGAATAGCAGAGGGTCAACGTTCTCGATCCTTATGGGCTTGAATACGAATACTGCAATTAGTCGCAAAGAATTTGTAATTTTTCGATTAATTAAAATCAATAGAAAGAAATTATCATTGGAATTTTCGCAGTAATTGGATTCACCACTATTATAACTGGATTTACTCCTACTGAAGGTTGTTCAGTAAGCCACGAAAGCCACGTTTGGGAATTGAACTCGGCACAGTCAGACGTTTATATGTGGAATAAAAAAACAGGCGAGTTGTATCAGAAGGTACTATGGCAGGAAAAGGTAAGTGGAAAGCATTAACCGAAGCTGATTGATTTAAACCGAATACAACAGAGAGCCTCTAAGTGGTGATTGCAATGTCGTTTCTTGGTGGTAACCGATTTACTTAAGCCAAGCTGTCAAATCCATCAAAATTCTGGTGTAAAGCCAATGTTTTGAGCATGCTTTGTATGCAAAAAGTATGCAAATGCCTCTAATTAAAAAAAGGTCTCAGGAATTAATTATACCAAAACCCTTCATTTACATGGCGGAGAGAAAGGTCTGAATTTCTAACTTTTCTGGAAGAGGATTTGGAGCATATTCGAGAAGCGCAAGAAATTCTCCTTCCTGCATAGTGGGGCCAATTTGAATTACCTATATCACCCAAAACGAGAAAACGTCTTAGACATCATCTGAGGCGTTCGTTTTTTTGGAGGTCAAGATTTTCTAACATTATGATAGCCCAAACCCCTGTTTGAGTAGTTTAGGTTTACCCCAACATTTGGCAATTCACCCTGAGCTCTTATGCTCAGAGTCCATATCGACTGAAGTTTCATCATCTACTTGGGAAAGAAAGGGAAGGACAATAGCTTTATCTGACGAATACCCTGATTTCAGGTATTGACTGGAAAGGCGGTTAGGAATTACTTTGTTTCAAACTATCATGCATGTTCTTCATCCGATCATTTTTTAAGGTTGCGACACTTATAGGGCTTTTTCTTTTTTTGAATTGTAGCGGAAACGAAAACAATGACAAAACAGCTCAAGAAGCATCAAAAACAGCTGCTCTTGAAAACGGAGCGAGTTCTAATGTAGATCGACTCAAGTCTGAAATCCTAAGGAGTTATGCAGAGTTGGTATATGTTTCATACCAAGATGCGCGCACTGAAACTCTAACGCTGAAAACTGAACTAGAAGCATTTTTGGCTACTCCTTCCGAAGCAGGACTAGCCTCTTGTAAGCAAGCGTGGATTGCTGCACGCAAACCTTATGGACAAACGGAAGCTTATCGCTTTTCTTCTGGTCCTATTGATGATATGAACGGTCCTGAAGGCTTTTTAAACGGCTGGCCGCTAGATGAATCTTATGTTGATTACACACAGCAAAGTGCCACTACAGGAATTATCAATAATCCATCTGCGTATCCAAGTATTGATGCTGAATTGCTCAAGGGTTTGAACGAGAGAGGGGGCGAGGAAAACATCTCCCTAGGTTATCATGCCATTGAGTTCTTACTATGGGGACAAGATAGTGAGGCACCGTCAGCAATGACCAGCGGTAAGCGGCCTTACACTGATTACCTTGCTGAAAAAGGAACCGCTATGAATCAATTGCGAAGGGGGAAATACTTGCAAATCACTTCAAAGCTTTTGGTTGAACATCTTCAGGTATTGATAGATGCATGGGCTCCGAATGTGGAAGGGAACTATCGGTCGCATTTTCTCTCCATGGACAGCGACAAGGCTTTAAAGCAAGTGATTAGCGGTATTGGTAGGCTCAGTAAGTCAGAATTAGCTGGTGAGCGAATGTTTGTTGCGCTTGCAAACCAAGATCAAGAAGATGAACAGAGCTGCTTCAGCGATAACACGCAACGCGATATTTTACATAATGCACAAGGAATTCGGAATGTGTATACTGGCTCTTATACACGTGTTGACGGTAGTGAATTTTCTGGCCCATCCATTCATGAATTGGTGCAGAGACTAGATCCTAATCTGGCTTCCGAACTGATTCAGCTTTCTCTCAAAACTGTGGAGCTCTGTCAAGAGATACCAGCACCTTTTGATTACCAATTAATCAGCGAGCAAGTAGGTGGGAAAGGACCATTGATGAATGCTATTGTATTGCTACAGAAACAAGGCGATAAATTATCTCAAGCAACGATGCTCTTGTGAATTGCTGAGTACTCTAGCAGCACGATCTGGTGATTTCTTTGCAATACGGATACACTATTCATGACTACAAGAAAGAGATAGTAGTCGCTGCAATTCTCTGTTCAACGAGCGCTGTGCTTGTTCGGAAAACGAAATCGTCTTTGATTCTAATTCGATAGCAGTGGTAAAGAGTTTTGAATGTATTCACGGTTTTAAAAATGGAAGCTTCAAAACTATTCGCAGTGAAGCAGGTATGGAGCTCCGATCGGTTCTGTAAGATTCTGGGCTTTATTTAGAATAATTCTAAATAATACCACATTTCAGGTATTGACTTCAGTCTCATGAGCACCTAGTTTCGATTCAAATTTGATTGATGTTTGATTCAACAGTACGTTGTATTGAAGATGAAAACAAACCGCTCTAATATTATCCAATCGTATAACATTTAAGACTAGATATCGGTTCCCGTGTGACTCGTTCTTTCCATTAGAGTTGCGCAGGTTTTTTGTGTAAGGCACGTGGTGAATGAATCGGAAATTTAAGGAGATGGTGCATTCTGAAAAACATAAATCCCTTATTAACAGGGAATCACCTACTACGTTTCAAAGCACAAACGGGTATATGGAGCAGATCGTAAACGCTAATAAATCATGAAAACACAGCCTCAAACCATTGGTCTTTTCTGGGGATCAGATACTGGAGCCACGGACGGAGTTGCAGCAGATATGCTCGAATTGTTGACACCCCACTTTAAAGTCAAACCACATGAAGTTTTCCGTATCAAACCTGATGACTTCAAGTCTTTTGATTATTTGATCTTGGGACTATCCACTTGGCATGATGGTCAGCTGCAAAGTGACTGGGATAGCTTTTATGATGACTTCTGCAAGGTCGACTTAACGGGAAAAACGGTCGCCTTATTCGGCCTTGGAGATCAGGTTGGCTATTCCGAATATTTCGTGGATGGCATGGGTGTCATCGGCCAACAGGTGCTTAATGCTGGAGGCAAAATTATTGGCCTTTGGCCAACAGAAGGCTACCATTTTGACAGCTCGAAAGCAGCCTTTAAAGAAGATTGGTTCTGTGGTTTGGCCATAGACGAAGAGTTTCAACCGGAATTGACGAATGAAAGGCTTGATCGATGGACCATACAAATTATCAGCGAATTCAAGGAAGTTATGCGTGTCATTGCTTGAATGCAAAACAAAAACTTTATGTGCAAGGAATTAGAAGTATTAGAGAACGGAGAGCATGGCTATATAGAGCATTGCTCGGATTGTGATGCCTTTACCATTGCCTTCGGCACGGCCCTAGTAGCTCTTCTGCGAGATGACCTCGATGTTTTACAATTCTGGTTGGAAGAAGAACTACAAGCCCACAAAAATCGTGTCTGTCCCCAAGCCAAGGCATTCCGATTTAGGCCTAATTTCGATAGCTCTTACATGTTTGTATTGACCTATCAAGAAATGGAGCAAATGCATACTATGATCACCTCAGGATTACTGATTTGCGAAGCCAACATGCTGATCAGATAGTTCTCGTTTTTGCAGCTTTCGTGTGCACTTGTTCATTTATACCTGGGCAGTGTCCGTTCGGTCAGGCTTGACCTGCGCCCTCAAAAAATGGGATGAGCATTTTCATCCTTTCTTCTCATGTCTTACTGCACTCGAATAGACTAAACACCATCAATAGCAGTCCATTCGAATTTGTCCTTTGTTTTGATAGTAGCTCAAAGGCTTTTTGTTGATCTCAGTGCATAAGTCATAGAGCACTTTCGACACTCCATTCTGCATTGCAATGGAACCGCAGATCATGAGCACTCCGCCTTTGCTGAGAGTTTGGGCGATCAGTGCCGAATCTTCTGCAATTAAATCCTGAACATAGGTTTTCTGGCCGCCTTCTCGTGAGTAAGCTGGTCGAAAGCGCGACAATTGACCTTTTTCCTGTGCAGATGCAATCAAAGGCTGATACAGTTCAAAAGAGGCTTCTGTTCTTCCGCCCCAAAACAGTTGTATTTCCGCTTTGCGTGTATTTTGGGAAAGCATTCCTATGAATGGAGCAATACCCGTTCCGGAGCTAATCATGATCACTTTTTTTGCACGTTTTGGGAAATGAAAATGTGCGTTTTCTACTACTTTAGCTTCAATCTGTTCCCCTATTTCAAGTCCATCGAGGTAGTTTGAGCATACACCATGTGCGTGAAGTTTGATGCTCAGGAGAAGCGTTCGGTTTGCGTTTGCACCGATGGAGTAAAGCCGTTCATGTGAACCATCCTCAGGGTAAACAGCTAGCAGGTCGCCCGGAGAAAAAGCAAGGTTCTTTTTTGGTTTGAAGAAGAGTGTGAAAGTGTCGTCATTTGAGGTTTTTCCGACCAACTCAAAAGGCGTCATTTTTTTCCGTTGTTTGGCTACAGCATGTGTTTTGGAAATGGTGATATCGGTGCTTGTGATATTTCCCCACCGCTCGGCCCATTGCGCAAAAGATTCCAGCGACCGCTTATTGATCGTATAAGGTTGCATGATGCGTGTGCCAGTTTCTAACCCTTCCAACCACTGATCTACGTCCAGTGCGTATTTACAAAAATCAGCATAGGCTAGCGAACCGAAGCCAACAACAGAAAATTCGAACGGTCGCTTCATGGATGCCGAATGAATCAGGCGCTTAAATTTTTTAGCGTTGGTGGGTGCCTCTCCCTGACCATAAGTTGCGGTGAATACCACTAAGTGATCCATTTTAGGATAGTTGCTGAAGTTGTTTAGCTCAGCGATGTAAGATTTTATGCCTGCTTGAGTCAATTGATCCTGAAACTGTCTGGCAAAGCCGAGGGTAGAACCTGTTTCTGATCCAACGAGAAGAATGTGGCTTGCTTCTTTTTTGCGAAAGCTATTTCTGATCCGTGCTGAACGCCTTTTGAGCGTCATTAAAAATCCTGAATACATGAAGTAAAAGATGGCAATGCACGACAATGCCAAAATCAACGACCATCCAATGCTTCCCTTTCCGGTATGCAAAAAAGTGCTCCAGTGTGTGAAGAGCTTAACCATTGGATAGGACAATTCGCTCAACACCTCACCAGTGTATTGATGGATAAGTATTTCTCGATCGCGGAGACTCAAATGGTAGTAATCCATTGGATCGTCAGAGAACGGAAAGTCGAGGGAACGCACGTTTGAAAGCTTTGTGGTGTTGAACCACTTAAAAGCACTCAATGGAATTTCTGATTCAGAGGTTACTGCTCCGTAATCCACCTCATGGGAAAGTGTCGGGTCGGGAATGATCGAAAAGCGGAGCAATGACAGATAGACACCGCTAAGTGTGATGATGATCAGCGGCAGCAGCATTAGCCTTCCGAGGTAAACATGAGAGTGTTGCGTGAAATTTTCGCGCACAATGCCTGCAAAGAAGTTGCGGAGTCCTTGCTGCCGTTTGATGAGGAGAACCAAGCCTGAGATGGCAATCAAAAAGAGCAAGAACGAGGTGAAACCAATCAAAAAGCGTCCTGAACTTTTCAGAAACAACGAGCGATGCAGATTGGTGGCAAACTGTGTAAGCTCAGAAGGTTCCAGCAGTTCTCCCAATTTTTCCGCTGTAAGCGGATGTATGTAAAAATCACTAAGGTTACCATCATCAGTGATGACAGAAATAGCGACAAAACCATTCTCATCCGTAGAGAGTTGCAGCACCTCTGAGTAGCGTGACTGAACAGTTTTAATGACATCGACAAGTAAGAGATCAGGATGAGCATCAACGCGCTCATGCATTGCTAACCGATCAGAAATAGGATCAAACGCGAGTACAATCCCCGTGAGCGACAAAATGATGACAAAGGCTGCGGAGGTGAGCGCCAATGCTAGGTGACTGTACCTCCAAACAGAAATGATCATCGCTTAAAGCTTTTTAGTTCGGCATCATCCGCACATATCGAATGTACCCTGACCCATTTACTGGTTTGGCGGGGATGCTGGTTGTTGCGGCAATTTCCAGATCTATCGGATGGTATTTCTGATCTTCTACAGAAGTTTCAAATCGAATCGTGTATCCCTGATCCAGCTTAGAATTCTCGATGTCAAAGGCGATCACTTTCCGTTCTCCTCCGCTTACGGTAGGTCCGGTGATTCCATCGATGTTACGTTTCTTTTTTCCGAAATAGTTCCACCATTCATCGATCAGGTGATACCACTCGGAATCATCACCTATGATGAAGAGCGTTTGATCGTACTCGCCTTTCGGGTTGATGAGCGAAACGATCACATAGGCATTTTCTCCGGTGTAGTTCACCATTTGGACCATGCATTTATAGCTCGTCATTGGCTCCTGTGTCCGAAAAGAAGTGGTGAAAAAAAGGCAGCACAACAGTGATGCTACCATGGAGGTTTTCAAGATTTGCTTCATCATTCTATCTCTAGGAATTTAAGGTCTGTTTTATGCGCATTCAACACTTCATTTTCATGCGCCAGATCGTGGGCACTTTCGTCAAAGGCAGTTCGGATAGACTTATCCGCGCCTTGTGAAAGAAGGTATTTCATCACGGCATCGCTTTCGGCCTTCATCGCTGCAATGTGCAGCGGGGTTAAGCCCTCTTTGTTTTTTGCGTTGATGTCCAGCCCCATTTCTGAAGCACCTTTCAACAAGGGCAGATCGTTGAGTTGCGCTGCCAAATGGTAAAGTGTATTGCCATTGGCCTGAGGTGTAGCCAAGTTCAATCCACTTCCTTCCAGATATGCGCGCTTCTCTTCAAAATCACCTGCCTCCTTGGCTGAATAAGATCGGATGAGGTAATAGAGCAGATTGTTACCCTCTCTATCCTTTGCTTGAGCATCAGCGCCTTTGTCCAGAAGCAAACGAACGACATCCGCAGTGTTGCTTTGCACAGCATTCATAAGTGCCGTTCGACCTTCGCTGTTAGCAGCATTCACGTTTTCAGATTCGGCTAAAAGCATCCTGACCGCTCGAATATTATTGTGCTTGGCTGCGAGCATCAACGCTGTGTTTCCTTCTTTGTTTACATGATCGGGATCAGCACCCTTAGCGAGGAAAAACTTAAACACTTCTAGATCCCCGCCATCAGCAGCATAAGCGAGTAAAGGAGAGGTGCCAGACTTGGTAATGATATCCGTCTTGATCCCTTCCGAATCTAAAAATTCAAACACTTCTAGGTTGTTTTCATGCCCGCGCATACCCTTGCTGGCAAAAAGCATCGCGTTTTCACCATTGGCTGATAGTGTTTGTACATCTGAACCTTGATCGATTAGCCACTTCAACATATCGATATTCCCGCCTTTGGCTGTGTAGTTGAAGGCTCCATTTCCATCGTTGTCAGTGTCACTCAGCGCTGTGCCTTTGGAATTGAAATAAGTTACCATGTCCTCATTTTTCAAATGAGGTAGGAGCAGAAGCAGCGCATTTGCTCCATCGTTATTCTTTTCAGATACAGACGCTCCATGGGCAAAAATGAAATCATAGAGTTTAGGGTTTTGCTGTCCTGTCACTGCTGCAAAATTCAAGAGTGAGTAGCCATGATCGTCAATGACATCAGTAAGCGCTCCCCTTTCGAACAAATGCTTCATCAAAGGCAGATTGTCTTTGTATGCTGCCCAGAATAGATAGGTTCTGCCATCGTGAGTGATCTTATTGACATCGTTGCCTTCTTGCTCCAGTAGCAAACGCATCACATCCATTGGAGCCTTTTCAAGGATGGCATAAACCATCGGATCAAAGGCAAACCTGTTCAACTGAGTAGGGTCGTTCCCTTCTCCAATCTTCTGCTGAACCGCCTGAACTGTGGGTGACCCTTTCCAAAAGTCACACTCGATAAGAATGTTCTGTTTTTGCGCTAAAGCAAGGCTGGCAAAAGCAAAAAACAATAGGGTGAAAGAGATCTGTTTAAGCTGAATATGTGTCATTATGCTGGCCTCTATTCTAAGGCTTGTTTTAATCACTGAATGTATTGTCACTGCTTATCATGTGCAAGTGAAAAGAGTAGTTGAAAAAGGCATGTGCTAAGCGCAGACCATCGGCAAATAGGACGCAATTAGTGCTGTAAGAAAGATCAATCACCATGCAAAGCTTAAAGCCGTTGAACTTCCATTAGCGGGTATCCCTTGACACCGTTCATGTCGTAAAAATCGAGGAACCTGAGTTTGAAAGTGAGACCTTTCTGATCCCTTACCAAGAAGTTTTTGTCAGGAAAAACGGTGAAGAAGTTATCCTCCAGACTAAAAAACTTCCAATCATATCCAATGATGTCCGCAATGTCTGTGAAATTGTAGCTCTTGGCCTGCAAAGTGTCTATGTCATCAAAATCCACTGACCATTCTTCCACCGCGGTGGTCTGGTAAGGATTTAATAGAACACCCACCACTAAGTATGGCTGGTATGGAGCATAAAATATATTTTGATAGCGAGTGAAAACAAGATCATATTCTGTTTTCATCGGTTCGAAATTCACTTGCGTGCCTTCCTTAAAGGAAAGTCCTAAACGATTATAGACTCCATCCTTTTTGATGGTTGCGGTTTGTTCGTTGTTGCCATTAAGATTTGCCCAGTGCACCTCCAGATTACCATCAGAAAGCAAAGAGAATTGAACTTTTCGCTTACCTCTAGAAGTGCCGTCAGAATTGTACCCTAAGTCAATGACCCATACAGTTGAGGTTTTCCACCATTCTCCTAAACACAAGCTGTCATTCAACCCCCAAGGATGATCGGCCCGAAAATTTAACCCTGCATCTGAGCTTACCGTATTAAAATTGGTGGCTCCAGAATTAGCGGCTAACATTCCTACAGATGCATTCAGTGAGATCCAATGCTCGTCTTTTGCACAGTCAAAAGCAATGTCCCAAGCGAAACGGCTTCCGGTTTTGACGATCGCATTCGATTCCAAGTCATACCAAAGCTGGGTATCGTAACTCTCACCCATGGCAAATTCTACTTCATGGATCTCATATTCGGTAGAATCTACGATCTCTTGATCATCCTCTTGTTCAAGCACGATCGGAATCTCCTTTTTTTCGCATGAGGTGACAAAGAATGCGAACGCGATGGCTATAAACAATCGACAACTATGCATGAACCATCCTGTTTTCAACGACTCCATCGGAAATCAAGTTTTAAAAAATATAGTCTGCCCGTGCTAACAAGGACAGAAGAGCCACCTCCGCTGTGGGCTCCGCCACCTCCAGCACCATTGAACCCTACATTCTGCACGTCCAGAATGTTCTTTGCGCCAACAGTCAGCGTAAACATCCTATCAATGAATGAACGGGCTAAGTTGGCATCCAACGTGTGATAGTCGTCAACATACTCCTGAACCAGTTCTCCGTTATCATTGGTCGTTGTGCGGGGAAGTCGCCCTTGGTATTTGTAAAATAGTGATGCACTGACTCCCGTTTTTTTCCAATCGTAGGTCAGGTTTCCTGTTGCCTCTGGGTAATAATAAAAGGTCTTTGAACCTTCAGCATTGGCGATGGAATTATTCAATCCGATGTACGAGGCTCCTAGGTTTGCCTTGAGGTGTTCAAACATCATAGAGATACTTCCGTTGACTCCCTGCGTGCGCGATCGGCCGATGTTGTTGTAAGTAAGGCTCTGAGCTTCCACATCAATGAAGACAAGGTCAATCAGGTTTTGGACATCATTGTAGAATCCACCAAGCTCGAATTGTAGAATCCGTTGCTTGATGATCTGCTGACGCTTTACGCTGGCGGAGAAATTGTGCGAATATTCTGCTTTCAGGTCCTGATTCCCCACAATGTTGTGATTGATGTCTACGAAGTAGAAGTGGAGTTCCTTCAGCGATGGAGCTCGAAACCCACGGGCATACGAGCCTCGAAGGATCCACTTATTAAGGTTGTAGCGGACATTTAGGGAAGGAGTCAATGGGGAATCAAATACCGTGTTGTATGCATATCGGAGGCCTGGGCGAATTGTAAGCGCAGAAAAGGGACTGACCTCTGCTGTGGTGAACAGCGCATAGTTGCCCATTGCCTGTTCGGTATTTTCAATGCGTCTTCCTGTTCCTGTTTCGTAGCTCACATCATAGCCTACTTGCCAATGAATCCAAGACGAGTCCTTGTTAAATGCCATGCTGGCGCGGCTCATCCACAGGTCGAAGGAGGAAGTGTCCTGCGACCCATCCGTCCCACTCAATCGAGCATCTAGCGTAGTGAGATCAACGATGTATGTGTTTTTCTGGCGTGTATACCGATTGTAAGCTGCAACAAACTCAAGGTTCTTTCCCTCGGCTACTTCACCATTCAGAAAGACATTATGATCCGTTCTGAGGGTTTTGTAAGTGTCGTCAAAAGCAGAGACTTCGTTGCCCGGCATTCCTCGGTTTTTGATGATTTCATCAAAGTATTCGTAGCGATAACCACCTAAAACTTTTTTGAATCGATAGTTTGCTGCTGCGCGTAAAAAGTATTGTTCACGTGGGTTCCAGTTGTCTACTCGGGTGCTATCTGCAATGAAATCATCAGAGTTTGGATCCATTGGATCGCCTGGACTCCAACCGTCAAAAAAGTTTCGTCCACCGTTCAGAGAAACTCTGGCTTTACCGATTTGCTTCGCAAACTGTCCGGTAAAATTGTAGGTGCCAATGGTTTCATAATAAGATGTGGCCGAGACATTTGTTTTTTCACTGGACTCTTTCTTTGTGATCAGGTTAATAGTGCCAGCCAGTGCGCTTGTTCCATAGTTTACACTTAACGGACCTTCAATGATTTCTATGCGCTCAATATCATTAAGGTTGATTTGGTTTAGGTCGAGGCTGCCATCCTGACGACCGATTATTGGAACTCCATCGATCATAATTTTGACATTTTCTCCCGACAGCCCCTGCATGCTAAGTCCACTGCCAAAAATGCCATCCTGCGAAATCCGGATGTTTACTTCGTTGGTCAGCACGTCTTCAAGATTGACAGCTGCCATTCGTTCCATTTTTTTTTGATCAATGATTCTAACCTTGTGAACCGCCTTATCGGGGCTGTTAGGTGAATACTGTGCTGTGACCACAAATTGATTTAGTACCTGAGCTTCAGGGGACATGGTGTAATCGAGATTGGCTGAATTTGCTGATACAGTGTCTACAATGTCAACGAAGCCGATATAGGAAATGCGAAGTTCAAGCAGAGGGTTGGAGGGAAGTTTTTGAACAGGGATAATAAGAGCTCCCTGTTCATCGCTTAGCACTGTTTCCTTCACCGCATTTTCAACCAATAGTCGGTAGGTGACATGGGCTTGAACTAGCGGTCTTTGCGTGTCATCTAAAATTTGGATTTTGATTTGAGCAAAGGTTCCCAGACCAAAGGCCAACATGAATATGAGCGTTAGCTTAATTCGATGCATCATCCAAAATTTGCTGCGCTTCAAGTAGTATCAATCCATGGTCAAGTAGCTTTTGAAGATTGACCATTTCAGTATAAGTCAGCACGAGTTTCAAATTCTGAACTTCGCTCACGTTGAATAAAAAAGCTTTTGCATTCGGACACACTCTGTTCTTGTGCGTCTTGAGTTGATTATCCACCAAGTCGTAGATATGCTTTAGATACTCCTCAAAAACGGTGACCATCGCAGTGCCAAACGCGAGAGTGAAGCCCCCGCAGCCAGAGCAGTGTGCCAAGTAACCGTGTGGGCTTTGTTCTAGAATTATTAATTCGTTGCACATGAAAGTTCGGAATGAAGGAGGCTTAGTAGCCTTGCTCAGCGTTTGCCTGTTCTGAAGCATCCAAAAGAAAAGGTTTGATAGCTTCACGAATAAGCTTGCTTACCTTTTTTGGGGATGAGATAGCTTCTTCTTGGTGCTCTTCGCCAATTTTGAACAGGAATTGCCACAGTCTCTGGTTGTCAACTTTCTTGGCCATTAGAATATCATTTTGCTCAGCAAAAACATCATCCCAAACACCGCGAACCAGCGCCCAGTATGCTTCGTTTTCATCCCACCATTTCTGGCCAGCGGCACACTTAGAGTCGTCTAGACGCATGTACTTATTGAGCCCCTTTTCAGCTACAATGAGGCTATCAGTCATTTTAGCCCTTCTCACTAGCTTCAGATTGTCCTGCTCGTGCAACCAACCATAATCGGTGACGAGGTGCTTGTTCGTACGATTCATCACATTGTAGTCAGAACGCTTCGAATATTCGCGCCTCGGAAGAGGAGCATCCGTTGCGCTAGTCCAATAGTGTTGGCCATCCACATGTACCCAGGTAGCTGAACCTTCGTAGCGCGGACTGTCGTCCACTTGATACACTTTTTGAGTCCACTGTCCTAAGACTTCGTTCTTCGTTTTTTGTCCATAGATCCAGTGACGATCTCCGTTGAAACCATACAATCCTTGATTCTCAAAAATCCAATCCTGTCTCCAGTGTTTGATGATCATCGAATCGTTGATCACCAAGAGGTGCTGGATCACGATTTTATCTTCGCTGTCTTCTACGAGTAGTGCTAATTCAGATCCAGCTTCAGCATGGTATGGATCGTGGAATTCGTAAGCCGTGTCAGCGGCAAACGTTTCGGCATAATCAAACTTAATTTCGAAGCAGCCGCACATGGCTTTGATAGCTTCGCGATCCATTTCTTTTTTCTGTGCAAACGCTCCAAGAGCGATCAGTGATAATGCTAGTAATAATCCTGTAGTTTTCATCAATTCCTTGTTGTTACAGTTTTAGAAAAGCCCAAATCCCTGTCCTGCCCAAGTCCAGAAACGGACGCCAAAGAGCAGGGACAAGGAATTGAGCGGTCATGAAGGCTGTTTATCTAACGATCAATTTTTCAACAGTAGATGAATGTGCGTTGCGAACATTCACCAAGTAAATTCCAGAGGAGATACCACCGAGATTGATCGATTCAGTGCGAAGGCCAGAACCAATAAGCATGCGCTTATCGATGATGCTACCGTTCAAATTGGAAATGGTCATTTCAGCACCATCCGCGTTGCCCAGGTCATACACAACAGTCACTGCTTGATTGGTTGTTGGGTTTGGATAGATGTTGATGAATGTCTCTGTCTCGACAACGTTAATGCCTGTAGTCGTGTCAGTTGTATCTACTGGAGCAGATCCAACCATTTCTTTGGAAAACATGTAGTTTCCATCAGTAGAGCCTCCGAAGTCGCGCATGACCACCTTCCATACATTGGCATTGTAGTCTTTTATAAAATAGACTGTGCTATCTGCAATGTCCCACCCATTGGTGCCGAAGTTGTAGCTTTTCCAGCGGTATCCAATGCTGTTCATTTCTGTGCTGAAGCTAGCGCTAGAGTAATCCTCATAAGTCTCCGCATCGTCTACAGGATATACTTGTGCAGCTTGCACACCTCGATTGAGCAGAACGCCTGTAGAAGGGTATGACCCAAAGCCTGGGATCAGCGCTGGATACTGCGTAAAAAGTAAATCCCAATTGTAAGCGATCGGCTCTCGATTCAGATTTTGATCAGTATCAATCGAATAGTATCCAAAGTTCTTATCTGGAAAGTCTCCTTTGGCAAGCGTGCGCTCGATCTCACTGCTGCCGTCAAGGTCAGCTATTCGAAACGTATAGGTTCCTGAAGCCAATGAAACCATCCACAATTTCTTGAAGTCACCTCCATGATTGATGATGTAGATGCTGTCTCCAGTCACATGGTGTGTTGTGATATTGTAGACTCCCCACCCCAAATCATTAGGGTCAGAAACATTCGTATTTACGTTAAACGCTCCCCAAGCCCAAGATGTGTCAGAATTCAACGACTCAGACCAGCTACCAATGCCAGTTGTGTCGATGTTGTTCCAACTACCAGTATCGCCTGAAGGATATACATAGAGCTTATTTCCGTTCACACTATTGGTCCGAATTGAAGAGGTGATGCCGCTGATTTCAAAGGCAAGATCCCATTCAGTTTTGGCGTTCGACTGCAATGTACCGCTTGCCAAGCTGTACCAAGTTTGGTTGGTGTAACCAGCATTGATTGAAACTGTGTCATCGACCATCTGAGCTGAGGTGCTGAAAGCGATGATTAAACACATGCATCCTATTAAAATTGATTTCATTTTGCTTATTTAATTATTTAAAACGATTCTTGATAGCGCAAAGAGAGGCATGTACGTGGGAAGGCGCAATACCTGAATTGTGGTATTTAGAATTATTCTTAATAAAATACCTGATTTCAGGTATGGGCAATGGCTTGCTTTTAAGCCAGCCATTCATTGGAAATTTAGGATAGAAGGCTTCCTTGTACCTAAGCGTGGCATTTGACTGCGTACTTCCAATACCGCTTGCTTTATGCGCTGGTGATCATCGGTACGGTCTCTTGAAGTACGTAAGCCCTTGTAATACGCCTGTCTACTATAGCCGAACAATTGGCAGAACATACTCACTTTACGTAGATGTTCTTGCACTAGCACTCTTATTGTCCGCCTACGTCTTTTTTAAGATACTGATCGAAATTTCTTCGATCAATCCCCCGCTGCGGAGAGAGGGGG
>TARA_B110000046_G_scaffold53624_1_pt1 | contig 14922 bp, 3 predicted proteins | sample TARA_B110000046 | Tara Oceans TARA_B110000046 (sample SAMEA4397157) | marine metagenome | biome: Polar Biome; feature: [DCM] deep chlorophyll maximum layer (ENVO:01000326); material: water (ENVO:00002006), including particulate matter (ENVO:01000060) such as... | depth 40 m
GAGTTAAACGATCTTGTAGCCGAGAGAGACAACACAACAAATGCTGGGTCATCTTATACTGAGACACCAAGAAATACCACAAATAGTGGTAACCCAATTGGTAACCCACTTGATACTGTCGTCAATTTTCTCAATAGCGGTAGGCAAACACCTTCTTCTGCCCCTGCGCCTACTCGGTTGGCGGGTCCAGGTCGATCAGCAGCGGAAAATGCTGACATACGTGCAGAGGCATCACAACCGTTAGATCGCTCAGATACGATAAATAACTCCGCGAAGGGTGGCGATGCCGAACCCCTGGGTCAAACTGCTACTCCCCAGGCGAACCCTGCAACACCAAATGGACCTTCAATGGCATCACCACTAGCATCTTCTAGCAGTGGTGAAGGAGAAGATTACACTCCCACAGGTGCAGAGTTAATGGCTCAGTTAGCGGCGAATGGTCAGACTGACATGCGCAGCAATGGGAATGGCGCAACTTACGATGGAACTGGCCTCAACCCTGACACGATTGATGGCTTAAATACCGCTGCAAATAATTATGGTGACCGAGCAATTAATTCACCATCAAGCGCAACAACGTTTGCTGCTGGTGATGGTTCTGCATCCAGTGGCTCAGATCTACCTGGGGACAATATGACGTTTAGTGGTAGCTTCCCAGGCATCACCAAAAGTAGTAATCCGAATGCTGCTAGTGACAGGGCTGAGAAAGAAGCTCGTTTAGCGGCTATGGCTGCTGAACAAACCAACCCTCGAATTGGCTATGAATCTGGTCAAGATGTTGTGCAGTCTTCTCCTAATTACTTAACTGGTTTAGACGGTTTTGGTCCTAATACTGTAGGCCAAGTAGATGGTGTTTTTTATGGTGATGGGATCGAAGATCCTCTTGAACCATTTGGTGGTTCAGGCCCAGACATTACACCAACCCAACCCCAGGGTTTCGATCCACTTGGTCTGATGGCTCCTGGCTCAACCCCAGCTACAACCCCAGCAACTGTTGGTGGCCTTACTCCAAACCCGTCCAACCCTGGCGCATCTGATCCTTACGCTCCAGTTGGTGGTGGTACTGTCCCTCTCTCTGGTGGTCTTACTCCAAACCCATCTAACCCTGGTGCATCCGATCCTTACGCTCCAGTTGGTGGTGGACAAAACCCAGCCCCTGGCACTGGCAGCATAGACGCAGCAGCAGCTTCTAACTACGCATCTGGAGTTGATAAAATTCTTGTGGAAACACATGGATGGACATTAGGACCAGATGGCAAAGCTATGGCCCCTGGCACTGGTAGTATAGAAGCAGCAGCAGCTTCTAACCAAGGCCCAGCCCCTGGCACTGGCAGCATAGACGCAGCAGCAGCTTCTAACCAAAACCCAGCCCCTGGCCCTGCAATAAATCCAGCAACAGGCCGTCCTTATGATCCAGGTGATCCAAACAGTCCTGATTATCAGGCGGCTCTTGGGCCATCTGGTGGGCCTGGTGATGATATTATAACAGGGCCACAACCTGACCCGACCACTTTGCCCCCCAATGTTAGGCCTGTTGCCCCTGTTGCCCCTGTCGTCAAATTTGATCCTGATAGAGATCCCCCACCAACAGGAGATCCATTGGATATAACACCCCCACAGGAAGTAGCCCCAGTAACGCCACCGTACTATGGGCCTGTGGATGCAGACGGTAATCCTATATTGCCAGGCGTTCCACCAGACGAATTACTTACACCAGCTGCACCAGCTGCACCAGCTGCACCAGCTGCACCAGCGGCTGCATCAGATAATAGTGCTAATTACCAGGCTGAGATTGACAACCTACGCGCTCAACTTGCTCTTTTGACAAATAGCTCAACGAGTGAAACGGAAGGTCTGACCCGCGAGCAAGTAATGTCTATGATCACATCTGTGATGAATAATTCAAACGCATCAGGTTATAACCCCGCCGCGTTTATGAATGCTTTTGGATTTGCTGCTCAACCAACATACTTTGGAAACACTATTCCTTCTTATGTGAGCGAAAACGGACTTTACGAACGTCGTCAAGTTAAGGACCGTGACACAGGTGAATTAAAGTACGTCAATGTTCCAATTGGAAATGCTTCTCTGGCTGGACTTTCTGGCTTCCAAAAACGTAGACGCGCGGGTTTTGGAAGAGATTTCAGCCAAATAAATAAAATTAGCTAGGAGTTATCCATGAGTTGGTCAGATTTAATCGACGTAGGAATGGGAGTGGCTAATCTAGCTTCGACTATTAGCACAGGTCGGGAAGCATCACGTTTAAATGATATGACTGAAAGCCAGATTGTTGCTGACATTGCTCGACAGAACGAGGTAGCTGATCTGTACTCCGAAGGCTCCTCGGTTATGGGGTCAAATTTAAATAACTTACTGAAAGAATATGGTGACTTTGGACAAGTTACTCCCTCCCTAGTAAACGATTTCCAGAAATTCGTATCGTCTAATCGCTCTGCTGAAGAAGCCGCGAACGCCTCTAGTGTGGATGGCCTCACCGCCTACGACAAAGCGCGTCTAAGCGGCATGGAAGATATGTTTCGTGAATACGCTGGTAAAACTTTAGACACAGGCCAGGAAGAAGTTTATTACAGAGATCAGTATGGCAGGGCGACTTCGCCTCGCACAACAGATTTTGCAGCGATGCAAGACCAAATCGCCTCAAAATTTAGAGAGATGCGAAACGAAAACACTCAAAAATCTTTGGACGTTCAGTATTCAAGAGCATTAGCTAACATCCCTGAAGGCATGGAAAATTCTACACTTCGTGTTCAAATGGAACGTGCAAATGGCGATGCTGCTCGCGAAGCATACAACAATGATATGCTTGCCTCTGTTGGAGATGCACAACAATACATCGCTGGGCTACAAACAGCTGCAAGCAATCAACAGAACATGACTAATGCCGAGCGCAACATGCAGAGAAATTTGGTTAAGGACGGCTTAGATTACAGTACCACAACTTTAAGTAACAATCTAAAAGGTGGTCAGTACGGTCAAGACCTTTATACCAACGAAAATTCTATGCGTGGTCGGAATATTGATGAATTAAAATCACTCAAAAGTATGAGAAATAATACTGCACTTATGGACTACACGAGCGGTTTAAATTTAGTAGGTGCTGAGAATGCGCTGGCGAATGACTTTTTAAGTCAAACAATGAACCTTTCTACTGCTCCCACAAAGTATGCAGCTGATGGTGCAAATTCGATTTCTAATTCTAATTCAATATCTGCCTTGGGAACAATGGCTGCTAATCAGCAAACTTTGGCAAACCAAGCTGGTGCTGGTTTAGGTGGATGGTGGTCTAACTATAAATCAGCCAATAATTTCTAGGATCATAACATGATAAACTTTGCGGCTATACAGCAGGGGTACAACGAAAACGAAAAGTTGTTATCGTCCAAGCGGAAGGAAAACGCTGCGCTCTATTCAGACTTCGTTAAGTCCAACCCTGGCGTTTCGGCTGATGAACGCGAGAAGTTTGCGGATACCCTCGCGGGAAGTAACAAATCGTTTAGGGCTATTCTGCCTACGCGATCAGTAATGGAAGGCAACGTCGCTGCTTACAACACTAAGCGTAACGCTGCTGCTGCTGCTCTGTCTCGAAAACAAAAGATTGCAGATATAAGCGTAGCAAAAGATGCTAGTCAGTACATGAGCGACCTCTTGCAAACTTCTGACGCTGAAACAGCTTCTACTATGACGGCTGAACTTTATGGTGACTTGCTTCCAGAGGCCATGCTTCCGACAGTATCTGCCCAGGCCGAGCGTATTGGATGGCAAAAGTTCACAAAAGATTCCGAATTGTTGATAAACAATTTTGTAAACTCTCCATCACAAGCAAATTTGGATAGCTTACTAAGACAAGGATATAATCCTATTTACGGTGAAATGTTAAAAGATCAGTATGCTCCAAAGTTAGACATTGCGAAAAAGTCAGCTTTTGCGGCTACAAGAGCAGCTATTATGCAAAAAGCTCAGGTCGCCGACGTGGATGACGTCACTGTTTTTTCATCGGCCTTTGATGCAGAAATCGCAAAAACTAATGGTTTGCTTGACCAAGTTCAGCAAGATCAAATAAAGAAAGAAGCCTTGGCGCAAATAGAAAGTAACCGAGTAAAAAGAAGCCAAGAAGCAGATAGCATATTAAGTGCAAATGTTAGGGTTCTGATGGCTAAAGTCGGTGAGACTGGATTTGAGTCTCCAGACCAAATAGCGGATCAATTAAATTTGCTGGTTGCCTCGGACCCAAGACTATTGAACGTGAATACGAATAACGCCTTGAACCAATTAACAGAGGCTTTTGCCGATGATAAAGCTATTGAGCTTGAGGCAATTAATAAACAAGAAGAAATGAGTGCAAAAGCCATAGCATTAGAACTGTCTCAAAATCGCGAGAGTAGCGTGACTTCTCACGCAGACCTAATAAAAGAAATTGCAATGGAAACGGCAAATATTAGGTTAGAAATTGGCGTAGAAAACAACGATGAAATAAAAAAGCAAAATCAAGCTTTTCTCACCAGAGACATCACCCTTCGCTTAAACACCCTTGGTAATTTTGGTGTAAATTTAAAAGACGCGGCACTGGTTTCGGAGATTACTAGGAAGTCACTTGATATTGTAAACAGAACCGAGGGTGCAACTCTCATGGACACACCCCTCGATACTGTCCACTTTGCGCAAGCTTTTGACGAACTTATGAGGGCTGGTGGTGGTGGTATTGACCCCATTGAGAAAATTGCAATTACTCGTGCATTAGCCGCCAAAGGTTATGGCTCGATGATGGACGTCGTAAAACAGGAAGACAGTAGTTTTTCAAACGATATTCAATCTCAAATTGATAACATTATTAAAGAACAGAACGATATATTTGACGACAGCGCGACAACTTTGAAATCGGTAATAAATTCAACCAAAACAAAAACATCTGATGTTATGGTTGGCCTAGAAGCCATAGAGTTTTCTGACCTAACCAGCACTGGAGCAGCCCTTCTAAGTGATACTGTTTCGGCACAGAACACGACGGGCATCTTAGATTGGAGCGGTAAAGCACAAACCTCGATCATGAAACTAATGAGTTCTGCGTCGAACCTTGACGCGCAAGCAAATCGTTTACGAATGTTAGCACAAAACACATACTACAATCAGGATCGTGAAGGCACTAATGCGGCTAAATTGGAAGCGGATAAAATCACCAAACAAGCCGAAGCTTTACGTGATCAAGCCGAAGGTGTTTCTGTGCAATTCTTATCTCTGCAAGATCGTCTTAAAGTTTCTGGTGAGGCTACGCCAGAAAATCTCTCGCAAGCGGTGGCAAATTTTGCAGCCGAGGCACAGCAAATTGTCTCTGGAGTTGACGGTGGACTGAGCGATGAAGAATTGTTCCAATTTGTTTATAAACAGGTGCAAACAAATCCTAACGTCGCGCCTCTCCTTGAAACAAGGGGGCGAAGGGCTGCATGGCAAGAGGATGGTTCTGACGCTTATGGACCATACTTGGGCGAAGATATGAACAACCCTGTCAGTCGCATAATAAACTCCACTGGCTTTGGCGAAGGGGTTAAAGACAAGAGAGATCTTCTGAGGGTAATGGAATTGATCTATAAAGAAATGGGCATCCCAATGCCTGATCCAGATACTGGAAAATCCTACCTCGGAAAAACAAGTTTCGGTGACGATGTGAAAAGCGTTTTTGCACCAGTAAAGGATCGTTGGGGTAAAATCCTCTTTGATTACGAAACAGAGTAAAAGGGGACGATCCAGACGGTACATTCATTTAATCTCTAATCAGGTTAAATGGAGTACCTACACATGGCAGACTTGGATAAAATTAACGCTGCGTTGAACGCGAACCTTTCATACGGGTCAAACGCAGGGCAAAAAGACGATTACGCATACACAAATCTGTCTGGGGTCGATCTCCTTACTAACCAGGACGCAATCAAAGATGTTCGCGATTATTACGGTGGGCAGGGCGTCACGTTTGAAAACTACACTGATATGTGGGACAAGTTTTATTCTGATCGACGTTGGTCAGATGTAAACACTATCGGGGGCGTAAGCTCTGTAGTCGAAAGCTCGCTGGCGGGTGACGACATTGATAGGCTCGGCAGACTATCGAAAATGTGGGCGAACGCACCTATGCGTGGTAGCACACTTGATCGCGTTTATGATTATGGCAAGGCTGGCCTTCTCGATCCTACAAACTTAATTCCTTACGCTGGCCCAGCAGCCAAAGCAAAAGCTGTTTATCAGACGGCTCGCGCGGGTATGAAAACTGTTGATCAAGCTAAGAATGCTGCTCGATTGGCTGGGGCAACAAACGCCGCAAAGCAAGAGGCAATCATTGGCGCGGGAATTGGCGGCGCACAAGATCTTATGAAGCAAACCACAGAAGTCCAACAAGGGCTTTCTGATGGAATAGACATTGGACGAGTTGTTGGGTCTGCTGCTCTTGATGCTGGTGTTTCTGGTGCTGCTGGTGGCGTTCTCGAACTAGCTGGTACAAGTTCCATTGGTCGAAGCATTCCAGGTCTAAATAGAGTTATTGGTGGGGAATACGCGGAAGACGCCGCTAACTGGGAAAAGAGTACAACATTAGGGCAGACCTTAACTGGTCGAAGCAACGCGCTCAATCGTGAAGCTGCATCTGTCCAAGCAAAAATAGCCGCATCTGCACCTGACGCCGACCTCGGCGAGTTTAATGAGCGGATATCCAACATAAACCTAGAGCTAGATGAGATTTCAGCGGGGGCGCGTATTGCGTCTGAGATGAACACCAAGCTCGACGAACTATCAGTTGAAATTCAAACGGGTAAGAAAAACAAATTAGATACTTCTAATATTGAAAAAGAATATACCAAAACCCTGGGAGAATTTAATAATCTAACTAACCAAAAAATTCTACAACTGGAAGCACCAAAGGCTCCCGAAGCAGAAGTTGAACCTTTGGCTCCTGAAGCACCACTGACACAGCAGATTGAACCACCAGTTCCAGAGGCCGATCCACTACAGATCTCGGCTCCAGATCAAAAGCTACTTGAGCTTAAAGTTCGTAGGGCAGCTGACGGTGAGGTGATTATTACACCACCGCCAGAGCCGACCCCAGCTGCTCCAGAGGTTAAAGTGGTTCCTCGTGCGAAGGACAACTTCGCCAAAATATTAGAAGACAATAAAGATATAATTACTCCCGAAGAGGTGAATACCCTCGCAGCTTCTGGGGAGTTAAGTCTTACCAAGACTAATTTGGTTGGTGCAAACGCAATCAAGGACATTAAAAAAATAATTGCTAATCGACGTGCTACACCAATCGAAGAGGTTTCTGAGGCTATAGCTGACACGGTGAATGATGCAGCTAGTGAAGCAACATCAGAGGCAATCGAAACCACTGCCGACTCCGCGTTAGATTTTGCACCTTCAGCAAATCCAGAGTTGGAAGATTTAGCAGACGAATTAATGCCTCGACTGATGAAGGAAGCGGCGGGTGCGAACGACGATCCTATTGTAGCAATTCGCACAAAGATAATCCCTGGTCGGACAGACATTTCTCCACCGCTCAAGCGGATATTGTCACAACGTCTGAACTCTTTGGAAAAAGAACGTGCAAGAAGTGCTGGCGCAAGTGTTCGTGAGGTCGGAACTACTGAGGGCAGAACTCCTGGTAGAACAGCAGATAGCTCACTAAAAAGCGTTCGCGCAATGGAAGATTTGCCCCAATACGTGCCTGATCCAACAACAGGTCGTATGGTTCGAAATCCTGATTTCGTGGAAGCGGGTGTCGGCATCTCAGGTGCTATCAAGTCTAGTAAAAATATTGGTGGGGGCAACTTTGCAACCACATCAAAAGGCACAACACCCAAGGAATTTGCTCGCACTTCAGCGTTGAGAATGGCTGAAGCTGATGCAAAGAAGGGAATTGGTAAACTTTTTTACACTTACACTAGCTATGTGGGTGACGTACACGCCGATGGTGTAACGAAATCTGGTGAAGGCGCGGTCACCGCGTACTGGTTCCCATCAATCGGAAAATCTTTTCGAAATGTGGATACAGCGTTGAAAGCGATGGAAACCCAGGGCGTTAAGGTGAATGAAAACTATGTCGCCTATGACGAAGATATGGTCCCTGTTTTCACAGATCGTCAGTATGCCAGTGAAAAGCAAGCGATCATTGATAAGTTTGCTTCTAAAAAGATTAACAAAGAAGAATACGATGCGCAGCTTTCGAGGTTAGACCAACGTGCAGAAGGCGCGATGGTTGAGCCAGAAAAGAAAGAAGTGATTGGTCGAGAAGGCAAAATCATTAAGCGGATCAAAGCTGGCGTTCCTAACTTGCGAGGGAAAAAGGTTATTGCCGCAATTCCCCGCCGAGAGTTTGACGCACAGGGCAATGTAATATTGTCAAAGGTTCTAACAAACAATCAAATTAAAACTGGTAAAAGTGCAGAAGCACTTCTTGGCAACGAGGACTTAAACAATTGGTACGTTGGTTATGTGCCTACTAACGCACGAAGCAAAACTTCTGACATTGACGAAATGATGAAGGATTTTGAACCTCTTGATGGGTCAAATAAAATTGGTGATTTGGACCGTCAAGACCCGACTGCTCCCCCTGCTCCAATTGACTTACAAAGTCGTGGCGATGCGCTCATTATTGATACCAATACTTTGACGCCAGAAGAATTGAATAGTCTGTTTTTCGCTTATGGTTTGGCCCGTAATAAAAACATTAACTTGATTGGCGATCTTCGAAAGCCTGACGATCTTCACCAGAACGAGGTTACCCTTCGTGACCTTACACGCATGGAAAGCATGATTGATAATGCACCTTGGGAAATTGATTATAATATAAATGGTCAGACTGTTCCGATGAATAACAAAATGCGCTTGAAGATATTGCGCACGATTCATGGACTTCAAGCCAGCATAGCACCGAACGGTGTTCGTCTGCCAGCCGTCGATATCGACACCAGCCTAGATCAAGTAAACAAAATTATTATTGGTGCAAGCCCGACAACTCGCCGAAACATTGAGAGGATGATGCGGCTTATCGTGCCTGACACCCTCGCCCCTATTTTCGAAACAGCCGAAATGGATACGAGTGTTTTGGGCCGCTATGTCAATGATCGCAACGACGCTCTTAACCGTATTCAACTCAATGCAGAAGCAATACAAAATGGTGCTAAGACCCAGGGCTTGAGTGAAACACATGTAGTCGCTCATGAAATGGGCCACTGGCTTTACAACAACCTCATGAGTAACGGCGACAAATCCGATTTTTGGAAAGCAATCGATGGTTATTACGACGGCGAGGGGAAGCTTTATAAAGACGGTGATCGAGATGCAATGAGGGATATTGCACTGAGAAGTCCGTACTTCAAGGGATCAGCAAAATCTGTTGGGTTTAGCAATGCTTTGGACAGCCCAGCTGAATATTTTGCCAATCAGTTCTCTCTGTTTATGAACCATAAATATGACTTGATGATGTGGCCCAATGAGCCATTCTTTAAGAAGACAATGAGCTTAGTAAAAAAGCTTTGGTACTTGATGTCTCGCAAAGAAATTCTTGACCCAGAACTAGAGCCAATATTTGACAAGCTTATCACTCGTAAAGATCATCAGATGCGCAAGCAATTCTTGCGTCCAAAAGAGCCAAGCAATAAGTTCTCTTTAACGCTGATGGCAAATTACGAAAACCTTCGTATCGGCAAGAGTGAAGTTACTCGCGCTCTCGAAAACGCTGACATAGGAACGTTTATTCAGAAAATCAAAGAGCCAGAGATAGGACTTGAATCCCAGCTTCGCCGCTTAACCGCTTCTGAAAACGATGCAAAAGCCTACGCTCGTAGGAAGGGAGAGGACTACAAAGGCTACACAGGAATGTTGGAAGCTGTGAAGCAGAACGGCGTTGGTTCAAAGCTGAAAGGCATCCTAGTTCGGATGGAAGGTTTGGGCCTTGGTCGAACAGTGACTAAGGATATAAAACAATCAACCGATGGCTCAACGAGTGAAGGTATTTCCGTTAAAGAAGGGGCCGAAGGGGGCATATCTGCAACTGAATACCCAATCGAGGACTATATAGAATTACGTCGCTTGTTCGATGAAAGTCTTGTCCCAACGGTTGAGCAAGCTATGCGTCAAATCAATGACGCCTACTATCGACTGGAGCATGGTGATATTCCAACCGCACAATTCGATACTCTTACGCTTGAACAACGCGCGAAGTCAGGGATGAAGGCTATCGAGAAAAGTACGCAAGCCGACATTAATTATAAAAAAACAAAACAGGTTCGTGGCAGACGCAAGAACATGGTCGATGAAGCGGTCAAGGCATTGCAGTCCAAGAAAACTGAATTTAATGAGGCTGATTTCGACGGCGTAGCCGCAACAGAGTATCCCGATTTAGTTCCTTTGATTGGTGAACTTGAAAACGTTGCTAAGAAAGTGAAGAATTTCAAGGATAGTAAGGCTGCAATTAAAATTGCAAACCAAATGCAGCGCATCCTTCTGACGACATTGACTGTGGATGGCCCTGCAAATGTCAGCCGTACAACAGCACGAGGAGCGGAAGGTCCATATTACGTTTCAAAAGCATCAGAGCTTGCTGTGATACTTCGCGAAGGGCTGATTGGTACTGGAGACAAAAACAAAATCCAAGATGTGGCTTGGGAGTTTCAACGTCGAATAAAAAATAAAAAGGCAATCGTACCAGACAGCCTTGCCGTTATTAACGCCTCGAAAGTCGAGGCAGCATTTGATCAAGGTGGTGAGGCCGAGGTCGGAATTGGCGAGAGTACGCCATTCGTACTCGCTGATTTCTTGGGCGAAATTAAACACCGTACACCCCAAAAGCAAAATGCGGCACGAAAAATTGCGATGCGTACCTTGGCTTTAGGGTATAAAATAGCACCCAATACTAAGAGCGCGGAGTTCAAAGAGTTCCGAAATATGACGCGACAGTTAAGTGCAAATTTAAGTACAAGTGACATAACCCAAACAGTTCGCGAACTTGCCAAACGATTGTACCCAACCGCTATTCTTTCTGATGGAACCCGCAATTTGCTGGAGCGTACAGCTGCACGAATGGGTTACGATGCTGATAGCATCCTTGAACAGCTGGTTATCGAAGACGTTGATATGAACGCAAATCGCGTTTTGATGCAGCAAATAAAGGATCAGTTATCCTCATTCGAAGGTTTTGATTTAGAAGACGCTGTTGATGAAGCCCGCGATGCGATGCGCGATGCGATAGCATTTAGCGTCAATGGCTTAATACAAGACCCAGTTGCCCGTCAAAGATTTTTACCTTTGACGATGTATGGTGACATGAAATCGGGCAGCAACCTTTTGTCACGAGGCTCACCCGCAGCAGTATTCGGAAATGAAGTTCCAGCAGAATTTGCTTCAGAATACGCTTCTGAAACTGTATCCAGGTTGCAGCAAAACAGCATCGACGCTGTGAAGGATTTCACAGGTGAAGATGACGTCAAAGTTTTCTTTGTGACTAGCTCTAATGTTGACCCAATCTTTGGTAACTTACCTGAAATTACGGATCGTCCAACAAATACAATGTCTAACATGCGCGATCAGATGATAGAAACTGCTCCAGTGGCACGTAAGCGTGTGGTTTCTGAATTGATTGATCAGTCAGACGCTATCCGAAACGGAATAAACGGTATGCGAACAGATGGTTCAACAACCGATCTCGGAGATCATTACACATTTGACAATGTTGTCGGTGAAGAACTTACTAAGTTTGGTGCTACAGATCTTACAAAAGCAAAAGCCGTCTTCCTTCGTGACGACAAGCCAGCTGTGTTTCCACACCAAATGACTTTTAAATCTGACGTCGTAACTGGGATTGTTGCAGACATTAAAAAGACTTCTGCCTCACCAGATAAAGCAGCGCAAGTCGATATGGTTATTGAAGATAGCGTTGGATTGTTTTCAGGTCGCCAGGTCTTCGAAACGCTATCTCAACTCGCTGGCAGTTCTGACGAATTGCGGCGAGTAATGAGAAGAAACAATTACAGTACAATAACTGTCGATGGTCAGACCGTATTAGTTTCTCCAAAAAATATTCGTAACGTAGATAGCCCTGACTTGGTTAAAGCAAAGGCATTGATTGGTGAGGTAGAAGTCGGATCAGGCATAAATAACTTTATTATGTCGGAAGCGCGGATAGCCTCAGATGGTGGAGAAACAGCAGTTAAAAAAGCAGCAGCTGTGCTGGAAAAAGCGGGTGTTCCAAAAGACTTTCTCAAGGCATCCATGAAAATCAGGCGGCGTCAGAGTATCAATGAGGCAGATGTCGAAAGTATTAGAACGGTTTTGACGACTGACACTCAAAGTGGCATCATTCGGCGATCTGGTATGGACTATGTTGCAGAATTTGCAGAACCGATTGATGGAAGCGGCGGTCATTTCGAAAGAATACATGGTCGTATGTCTCGCGTCCTTGCTCCTATGACGCGGATGCTCAACAAGTTACCCGATAGTAAAAACCCGATGGCTCGTTGGTTCGATGCTGGCCTTCGCCAAATGTTCGACACCACATCTGAAGCAGTCGCTCGTAGGTTTGGGGACGAAAACGGAAACTTGTTTGGATTTAACCCCACTCGTGCGGAGCAACAGCCCCGCTCGCACCTTCGAATTGTGACGGCCTTGAGTAACGAAAGTGGTGTGTCTAAATTGAGAGCGGATGAACGACCAGTCTATGATATGGTTCGCACGTACCTCGATGAAATGCGTGGTCGATTAGCAGCTGCTGGCGAGAACGTAGGCAACATATCTGAGAACTATTTTCCACAGGTGTGGCGTACAGATTTAATTAACGCTCGCCGTCCTGAGTTTGAAAATATGCTCTCCGAGTTTTTTGTAGCAGAAGACGTTGCTCGTAATGGTGGCAATGCAATCTTGAAACAAAGAGATGCACTAATACGGGCCAAGCGTGTGACTAAGCAAATTGTGGATGAAGACGGTGGAGTAAACTTGCCCCGTGAAAAAGTCTTTTTGCAGGGTGAAGGGAACGAGGATTTCTTTAAGCAACGGATGTTGCGCATCGACCAGTTCCCTGAGTTTAAAGATCCGATGAACCAAAAGAAATACCTTGGCGGTTTCATGGAAAATGACCTGATGACTGTCATGTCGAAGTACGCAGAAAATGCAGAACGACGCCTCGATATTTCAGAGAACTTTGGGCCACAGGCTCACGGCCTTCGAGACTACGCAGCTATCCTTAGAAATCGGCATGATGCAGTATCACGTCTACTTTCTACTGATAAGATTTTGAAGAGCGATTATCACATCCTATCAAGCGGTAATGACGCAGATCTCGGTGGTGCTTCTGTTCTTGAAGCAACGGCAAACCCTTCAGTTTTCAAGGCTCCGTTTCCAAACAAGGCGGCTGCTGAAAACTTCACTGATATGTTGGTGCAAAAAGCAGCAACAGGTTCAAACAAAGATGTCCTCACGCGAGAGATTATGGACCTATTGGAACCATCAGATACATCTGATGAGTTCTCCGATCAAATGCGAACGAACTTTGTAAAACGCGCCGAGGCAATTGCTTCCGCACTTACTGACACAAAAGGTTTTACTAAGTTTCCAAGTGAAAAAAATGTGACCCATGCGGAAAAATACATTGATCTTTTAATGCAAAAACCAAATGGCACAGAGGCGTGGCGCAAAGCGTCGTCTGCCTTGCGGATGGTCAACGGTGTGACACTACTTTCGTTCACGACACTTACCTCTTTGGGTGATTTGGTTTTGCCACTTATTAGATCTGGCGACTTTAAATCGTGGACTTCAGCCCTTTCAAAGTATGCGTCCGATCCTGTTGCTGGCTCTGCGTACAGAGACATGATCAGAAATGTTGGCGTCGCGGTGGAAAATACGGTACATCAACGGATGTCAAATTCCTATGGAGTAGATGCCAACCGATTTACGACAGGGTTCTTTACGGCGACGGGTCTTACACCTTGGACCGATATGATGCGCGAAATTTCTGGGGCCACGGCGTTTGAACATTTCAAAGCATCCGCGCGTATTGCGAAGGAAAGTCCAAACACGCGCCAAGGGCGTCTAGCTAAACGTGCACTTGATGAATATGGATTGCAAGATCTGTATGCAAGAGGTGCGCCACACATAGATTTGATCATGCGCAGCGGTGGTACTCAGGCTTCACATCCGATGTACGAAAGTGTCCAAACGGGTATGATTAAGTTCGCAAATGAAAGTATATTTGCTCCCAACAAGAATGATTTGCCACAGTGGGCGACACATCCAGGTGGGCAACTGTTATTTCAATTGAAATCTTTTCCTTTGAAGATGCTTAGACTGGGCCGATTTGCTTTGAACGAGGCGAAGGTCAACGCTGATGGAGATAGAAACCTAGCACCTCTGTTGCTCTATATGACAGCGGGGCCAGCTATGGGCTTTACAGCCGCGAACGTGAAGGATGTTGTTCAGTTTCGTGGTGGTGAAGAGAACCGAGAAGCACAGTTTCGAGAGCGTAGGTTAAGCAAAAGCTTCACCAGCTTAGAAGGTACTTTGGGGGATAACGCAGATAAGGCGTTGGGGTGGTATTGGGATGGCTTTATGACAATGGGTGGCTTGGGTATCCTGGGCGAACTGATGTATGACACCGTGAACCAAGCAGATAATGGTGCATATGGCGCGGTTCGTACTTTTGAAACATTTGGTGGACCGACATCGGGTCTATTCTTCGACGCTCAAACCATCCTTGGTGGCAGCATGTCTGCTGTTGGAGATGCGATTTCTGGCAAAGGAACCAATGGTAAAGAACGGGCAGCGGTACGCGAAGTCGTAAGCCGCATACCAGTCATCGGACAGATGGGTGGCGTGAGAGAAAAGATAGTTGATTTCACAGCTGGTGAAAAAGGTGCAAGAAAGTAATTAAAAAAA
>TARA_B110000046_G_scaffold27519_1_pt1 | contig 14907 bp, 10 predicted proteins | sample TARA_B110000046 | Tara Oceans TARA_B110000046 (sample SAMEA4397157) | marine metagenome | biome: Polar Biome; feature: [DCM] deep chlorophyll maximum layer (ENVO:01000326); material: water (ENVO:00002006), including particulate matter (ENVO:01000060) such as... | depth 40 m
CGAAAATCTCCAGAATAATTTACCTGTATCGATTGGGTGGTGTCTCCTGGACTCCACTTATAACTTGCATAACCGGGGCCAGCATCAAATTTTGCTATTTCACCAGTACAAATTGTTTTGTTTTTACCAATTTCCACATCAGTATGTTTGTAGGTAAACAATTCTACTGTATCCACCCAATCACAAAGAGCGTTATCCTTTGCTGTTAACCAATATTTCCCAGCTATTTTAGCCGTCAATGAATCCGCGGTTTGACCATTACTCCATTTATAACTCTGGTAACTGTATTTTGATCTAAAAACCGCACTATCTCCTTCACAAATAAACTTATCTGGGTCAAGTTCTATTTCCGGACTAGAAAGGTAGGAGATGTCCACTCCATAGTAAATGGCATAAGGACCGTTATTATTGGAAGCTCTAATTGCAATTACATTTTTACCAACTTGTAAAAATGGATTAATTATGTCAGTCCATGGATTAAATCGGAGGCCAGAACCTACCTGTGTTCCATTAACATATAATTCATAATAATCATCCACAGACACTTTAGAGCCTTTTACACCTTGCCATTCACTTTTATAACAAGTACTTTTTAGTTCAAAGGAAAACCTAAAATAGGCTGAATCAGAATAAGGCGTTACCCACATCGAAGCAGTTCCAGGAACGGGGTTTGCTCCTGGGTTTGGGCTCGGTGAAACGGGTATTCCCCATGCCGAATCATCAAAATTTGGATCTTTCCAACCTGGGGTATATTTACTAGTTGATTTCCAACCTAGGCCACCGGATACAATTTTATACTTCTGAGCAACTCCAACAAGACAAAAGAAGCCAAGTAAAATCACTAAAAATATATGTTTTCCTTTGATCATTATCTATTGCAAAAATAGCAACACATTAATTAAATACGCAAAAAGGATTGTCATTTACTAACAACGGTTTTTTTAAATCATCACAACGGTTAATGAATCGCTTCTTTAGCTTTACGAAAAATGAATTTTCCATCAAACTGGTCTAGGATAATATGATCTCCAATACTCACTCTTTGAGACAATATTTCTTTAGACAATGCATTCATTACTTCTTTTTGCAAAACTCTTTTTACAGGTCTTGCTCCATATTGCGGATCGAAACCTATGGTGGACAAATGATCGATTACTTCATTAGAAAACTCAATATAAATATCTTTTTCTTTTAAGGTTTTTTCCAATCCAAGTAACTGAATTTTAACAATTTCACGAATAGCTTCCTTTCCTAAAGGCGTAAACATAATGGTTTCATCAATTCTATTTATAAACTCCGGCTTCAGTGCTTTACGCACTAGTCCAAGTACAGCCGTTTTTGTTTTTTCAAATAAATTGATATCGGAAAAGTCTTCAGCACATTCATAATTATCCTGAATTATTAGCCCACCTAAATTGGAAGTCATTATAATAATGGAATTTTTAAAGTTCGCTACCCGACCTTTGTTATCGGTCAACCTACCATCATCTAATACTTGAAGAAGGATATTAAAAGCATCGGGGTGTGCTTTTTCAATTTCATCCAATAAAATTACAGAATATGGTTTTCTTCGAACAGCCTCAGTAAGTTGCCCGCCTTCGTCATAACCAACGTATCCCGGAGGCGCTCCAATTAATCGAGAAACCGAATGACGTTCTTGGTATTCACTCATATCAATTCTGGTAAGCGAATTATTATTATCAAATAAAAACTCAGCAAGAGCTTTGGCCAATTCTGTTTTACCAACTCCAGTTGTTCCCAAAAACAAAAACGAACCAATGGGCTTGTTCTGATCTTGAAGTCCTGCTCTGCTTCTTCTAACCGCATCTGCAACGGCAACTATAGCTTCTTCTTGGCCCACCACCCTTTTGTGTAATTCGTCTTCTAAAGTTAAAAGCTTATCGGCTTCGCTTTGTATCATTTTAGAAACCGGGATTCCTGTCCATTTTGCCACTATTTCGGCAATATCATCTCTTTCTACTTCCTCCTTAACCATTTGTGATCCACTGGCTTTCAGCTCTTCTAATTGAGCTTCGTAATCAGATAGCGATTTCTCAGCTTCTTTTAACTTACCATATCGTATTTCAGCTACTTTGCCAAAATCGCCATCACGTTCTGCTTGTTGCGCTTCAAATTTGAGGTTTTCAATAAGTTCTTTTACCTGTTGAGTTCCGTCAATTACTTGCTTTTCACCTTCCCATTTGGCTCGAAGTTCATCTTTGTTTTCATTTAAATCAGCAATCTCTTTGGCCAAATATTTTATTTTTTTAGAATCGCCCTCCCGCTTTATTCCTTCTCTTTCAATTTCTAATTGACGAATTTTACGTTCTACTTCGTCTAATTCTACAGGCATTGAATTTATCTGGATTCTCAATTTAGCGGCAGCTTCATCAATTAAATCAATGGCCTTGTCTGGTAAAAACCTTTCAGTAATGTAGCGCTGACTCATTTCTACAGCAGCAATAATGGACTCGTCTTTGATTCTTACTTTATGGTGTGCTTCGTACTTTTCTTTTAAACCACGCAAAATTGAAATTGCAACTTCTACATCTGGTTCATTTACCATCACCATCTGAAATCTTCGCTCTAAAGCTTTATCCTTTTCAAAAAACTTTTGGTATTCACTTAAAGTCGTTGCACCAATAGCCCGCAGTTCGCCACGTGCCAATGCCGGCTTTAAAATATTTGCAGCATCGATTGCTCCATCTCCGCCACCAGCACCAACAAGAGTGTGTATTTCATCAATAAACAATACAATTTTACCATCACTTGATGTAACTTCTTTCACGACCGACTTTAATCGCTCTTCAAATTCTCCTTTGTATTTTGCTCCAGCTATTAATGCGCCCATATCTAAGGAATATATTTCCTTGTCTTTTAGGTTTTCAGGTACATCTCCAGCGATAATTCTGTGGGCCAATCCTTCTGCTATAGCAGTTTTACCTACTCCAGGCTCTCCAACCAAAATCGGATTGTTCTTCGTTCTTCTGGATAGGATTTGAAGGATTCTCCTAATTTCTTCATCTCGACCTATAACCGGATCTAACTTGCCTTTTTCGGCCTGTTTATTCAGGTTTACAGCATACTTATTCAATGAATTGTAGGTTTCTTCCGCCGATTGGCTATTTACTGTGCTACCATTTCTTAATTCTAAAATAGCGGTTTTTAAATCTTTTGTATTAATTCCATTGTCTTTCATTAGTTGTGATACTGTTGATTTCACTTCTAACAACCCAAGAAATACATGTTCAATGGATACGTATTCGTCCCCAAAATCTTTAAGCATGGAGTTGGCTTTTTGAACTACTCGATTCGCTTCTGTAGAAAAGTATATATCCCCTCCTTGTACTTTTGGATATCCTTCAATTATTCTGTCTAGCGTTTTGGAAAATATATCGAGATTAACTCCTAATTTTTTCAGTAAAAAAGGAATCACATTTTCATCAACATGAAGCAGCCCTTTTAGCATATGTCCAGTCTCAATTGCTTGATTATTTGCGTTCATTGCAAGTTGTTGACCCTGCTGAATTGCCTCCTGTGATTTTATCGTTAAATTATTCATATTCATAATATTGAACTCTTTTAGTTAAATTTATACTTAACGCATGATACTTATCAAAAAAGACACCGTTTTATAAATATTGGATAATCAGAAATTTTGACAGACGAATAAAAAATTAGCAGACAAATGGTCTTGTAAAAATGAATTGGTCTGCTAAAATTTCCAGTAAACAGATTTCAATATTCTATGTTAAGTTATTATTAATTTATGCTTTACTAAACATAATATCAGTGTAAAATATAGTTTTGTGGCATGGAATATCTAATTGTTGGACTTGTTGCTTTTTTAGCTTCCCTTCTCACCTTCTTTTCTGGATTTGGACTTGGCACTCTCCTCACCCCTGTTTTCGTTGTTTTTTTTCCAATTGAAATTGCCGTTGCTGGAACTGGTTTGGTCCATTTTTCAAACAATATTTTTAAAATTATTCTAGTAGGTAAAAGTGTTTCAAAAAACGTTGTTCTTCGGTTTGGTTTACCAGGAATGGTTGGAGCGGCTATCGGCGCAATGCTTCTTATAAAGCTTACTTTGTTTGACGTATTATATCAAACGAGCGTTTCAAATATTGAACTCAAAATTACCCCAGTAAATCTAATTATAGGATTAGTTTTAATTGCTTTTGCCACCAAAGATTTGTTTGGAGGAAAAGAATCGGGAATAAATATTAAATGGCTTCCGGTAGGTGGATTACTATCTGGTTTTTTCGGTGGTTTATCTGGCCACCAAGGTGCTATGCGAACTGCTTTTTTAGCTAAAATAGGATTAAGTAAAGAAGCATTTATTGCAAGTGGAATTGCTATTGCTTGTTTGGTAGATATTACCCGGATTCCTTTTTATTTTAATAATATTTCTGGATTAGATACAATTCCTAAAACACTATTTGTAGTTGCCACTATTTCAGCATTTACTGGTGCTTTGTTTGGGAAATACTTTTTAAAGAAAATTGCTTTAGACACCCTACATAAAATTGTAGCAGTAGCAATTGTACTAATCGCCCTTGCAATGATTTTTGGGTTGATTTAATTAGAGGGACGGCTCTTTAATATTTCCACTTATTAGCTAATGCAACCAAAGAAAGCATTACTGGTACTTCAATAAGTACCCCGACCACTGTTGTTAACGCTGCACCAGAATTCAGTCCAAATAAAGCAATGGCAACCGCTACGGCAAGTTCAAAAAAGTTACTTGCTCCTATCATAGAAGCTGGTGCACAAATTCTGTGGGGTAATTTTAAAAACCTTCCTGAAAACCACGTAGCGAAAAAAATAAAATAGGTTTGAATAGTAAGTGGAATAGCTATTAATACTACTATGAAGGGATTGCTTATTATAGTTTTACCTTGAAAAGCAAATAACAATACCAAGGTAACAAGCAAGGCTAGTATAGATATTGGTTTTAAATGCGGGAGAAAAACATTGGAGAACCAATCCACACCTTTTATTTTTATTAAGAAAACTCTGGACAAAAAACCTACTAATAATGGAACAACAACAAATGCTATAACTGATCCAAACAAGGTTTCATAAGGAATTGCAACATCGTTTAAACCTAAAAGCAACCCGACAATGGGAATAAATGCAACCAAAATAATTAAGTCGTTTACAGATACTTGAATCAGAGTATATGCAGGGTCACCGTCGGTAAGGTAAGACCACACAAATACCATTGCTGTACATGGTGCAGCCCCTAGCAAAATTGCTCCTGCAATATAATCACTTGCTTGTTCTGGTGTAATATAGGCGGAGTAAAGCTGATCGAAAAATATCCATGCAAAAAATGCCATACTAAAGGGCTTAATAAGCCAATTCATAAATAATGTGAGCATTAAACCTTTTGGTTTTTTACCTGCATCTTTAATGGATGAAAAATCAATTTGTACCATCATTGGGTAAATCATGAGCCAAACTAAAATTACAACCGGGATATTTACACCATAAAATGAAAAATCGCTTAAGACACTAATAGAATCAGAAGCCACTTCCCCTATCCCAATTCCTGTCGCAATACATAGTATTACCCATAGAGTCAAATACTTCTCAAAAAAACCTATCTTCTTTTTGTTGTTCATTTCTAGCTATTAAATGTTTGTTGTCTCTTAATCGCAATATTACGATAAAACCTTTTGTTATTTGTGGATATTTGGCAAAATAATTCAAGCCTAATCACACAATTCATTTTACTTTTGCATAGTAAAAATCACTTATGGTTATTCATATACGCACAATATTAGATACTGAAGAAGATATTTTTAGAGATATTGAAATTCAAGACAGTTCTACTTTTGAAGAATTTCATTTTGCTATATTGGATTCATTTGGTTGGGATGCAAATCAAATGGCAGCTTTTTATGAAAGTAACGAAGACTGGGACAAGGGAGATGAAATTCCCCTTATGGATGTTACTGAAGAATTTGGTCCTGAAAAAAGAAAAACCATGTCAGAGGTAAATCTTAAAGACGTGATTCTAAAACCAGGACAAAAATTAATTTATGTCTTTGACTTTATGTTAATGTGGTGTTTTTACATTGACGTGGTTTCCATTATTGATGAGCAAGAAAACATTGCTTATCCTAGGCTATTACTGTCATTTGGCGACGCGCCTAGTCAAACCGAAAAAGAAAAAGATCTTGATTTTTCCGAAAAAAAATCGGAAGAAGATGAGGACGAAGAAGATGATTCTGAATTTAATTTTGACGATTTAATTTCTTATTGATATTGTTTTAAATACCTACTTTAAAGTTGAAAAAGCCTAATCTCATTGTAATAGCTGGACCAACTGCCGTAGGAAAAACATCCGTTTCAATAGAAATTGCCAAGCATTTTTCAACAGAAATCATAAGTGCAGATTCCCGTCAGCTCTATCGCGAATTGGAAATTGGAACTGCGGTTCCTTCCTTGGAAGAGTTAAACCAAGTTAAACATCATTTCATTCAATCCAATTCCATAGATCAGCCTGTAAGCGCAGGAGAATATGAAAAATTAGCGATTTATAAAATTGAACAACTTTTTTTAAAACACAATACATTAATTCTTACCGGTGGGTCCGGTTTATTCATTGACGCCGTAACCAAGGGAATTGACGATAGCTTTCCCTCATCAGAACCTGAAATTCGAGAGGAATTAGAGTCTATGTTAGAAAGTAATGGCATTCAATGGCTCCAACAAAAACTAAAAGAATTGGACGAGAATTATTACAAAAAGGTGGATTTAAACAATCCTCGTCGATTAATTCGTGCACTTGAAATTTGTATTTCCACTAAAAAGCCTTATTCATCACTCCTAAAAAACAAATCAAAAATTCGTTCTTTTAATTGTATTAAAATCTGTCTCAACATGGACCGAGTTGACCTGTACGAGCGAATAAACAATAGAGTTGAAAGCATGATGAGTCTTGGTTTATTGGAGGAAGTTAAAAGTCTATATCAAAAAAAAAATTTAGTGAGTTTAAAAACTGTTGGTTATTCTGAGCTATTTGATTTCCTTGATGGAAAACTAAAACTAGAAGAGGCAGTTGAATTAATAAAAAGAAATAGTCGAAGATATGCTAAACGTCAAATTACATGGTTCAAACGGGAAAGTAACTATCAGTGGCTTAACCCAAATAATATTGAAAACATTATTAAAGAAATAGACTTACAATAAAATTAACTCTTAATTGAATGAATTTGTCATGAATAATGAATCACAAACCAAGTGAAAATCTATTTTTGCTATAATTATAAAAAACAATAAATATTATGTCACAAGCAGATCTTTTATTTGGAGGACATCACTCTAAAGCGAAAAGTCACATTAGAAATTTAATTCGTATCGCCTGTGCAGATGGTACTTTTGATGATACAGAATGGGAATTATTAATTCGAATTGCGCGAAAATTTGAATTAAGTGAAGAGGAAGTAAAAGACGTAATGAATCACATTGATGATTACAGTTTTACTCCACCAGCAAACAAAGAAGATAGAAATGTTCAGTTGTACAATTTAGGTAGAATGGTAATGGCTGATGGAGTTCAGGACAAAGAAGAAATGGTTAAGATTAATCGTTTTGCCATTGGCTTGGGATACTCAGGTGATTGTGTTCATGAATTAGTAGACAATGTTATTGAAATGATCAATAAAGGACTACCTTCTGATGAGGCGATGGATGCCATTCAAAAATTTGTAGATAATCACAAGGAATAATTCAATTAGAAATATTTTTTTAAAGCTTTTGGCCTATCGCCAAGGGCTTTTTTTTTATCCAATAATTTGACTTACACTTGTGCTAATAATGACAAATAGAGGTTTAAAAAAAGTGGTTTTAGCTGATAAAAAATACGTTAGCAATCTTGTAATGAAAAATAAACTTGAGTCTTTGGGTTTCTCCAACTTCATATCAAAGCATAACGGTAAAGAAGCTATGGAATATTTGAGGCAGCTTAAGGACGACATCTTAAAGAAAGTATTTCAAATGAATACTGTTTAATTTACATCTGGCTGGGCGCTGCAATTCCCAATAGATTTAAACAAAAAGCAATTGTCTCCCCTACTTTTTTACTCAACTCTATTCTAAGCGCAATTTTTTCAACATTTTCATCATCAAATATTTTTACTGATTGATAAAACGAATTATAAATTTTAACCAAGTCATACAAATAATTAGATACTTCAGCAGGAGAGTAATTTTGAGCAGCATCTTGCATCATGGAAGAGAAAAAATACAATTGACGCATTACCTCTAACTCTTTAGCATGAAGCTCAACATCTGAGTTATAATTGAAATTTAGACTTTTTGCCCTTTTTAAGATTGCTGAAATTCTTGCGTGGGTGTATTGAATAAAAGGTCCTGTATTTCCATTAAAATCTATTGATTCTTCAGGATTAAACATCATCTGTTTTTTAGGATCTACTTTCAAGATAAAGTATTTTAAACCGGCTAATCCTATATCATGAAAAAGGTCTTCCCTTTCTTCTTCAACAACATCTTCTAACTTCCCCAAATCCTTGGTCGTTTCTTTAGCTTTTAAATACATGTCGTGAATCAAATCATCCGCGTCAACAACAGTTCCTTCTCTCGACTTCATTTTACCTGATGGCAAATCAACCATACCATAACTCAAATGGCAACAGTTACTAGCCCATTCGTAACCCAATTTCCTAAGTATGGCAAAAAGTACTTGAAAATGATAATCTTGTTCATTTCCAACCGTATATATAAGTTGGTTAAGTTGCGGATAATCCTCCAAACGCATCAAAGCAGTTCCAATGTCTTGAGTCATGTATACGCTAGTGCCATCAGAACGTAGCAATAATTTATGATCCAGCTTAAACTCGGTTAAATCACACCATATCGAACTATCTTCCTTTTGATAGAAAACTCCATTTTTAAGACCTTCTATAACTTTTTGTTTTCCATAGATATAAGTAACTGATTCATAATAAAGCTTGTCAAAATCAACACCCAAATTTTTATAGGTAATATCAAAACCTTTGTAAACCCAACCATTCATGGTTTCCCACAAACCCATTACTTCTTTATCTTTTGCTTCCCACTTCTGAAGCATTTTTTGTGCAGCAACAAGAATCGGAGCTTCTTTTTTTGCCTCGTCTTCCGTTTTACCGTTTGCGACTAATTCTAAAATTTCTTTTTTATAATGTTTGTCAAATGCAACATAATATTTACCAACGAACTTATCGCCCTTCACTCCTGTTGATTCTGGTGTTTCGCCATTTCCATAGAGTTGCCAGGCCAACATGGATTTACAAATATGAATTCCTCTATCGTTAACTATTTGGGTTTTATATACAGTATGACCTAAGGCTTTTAAAATTTCGCTTACAGAATATCCCAAAAGATTATTTCTGATATGTCCCAGATGTAGCGGCTTGTTAGTATTTGGCGAAGAATATTCTACCATTAAATTCTTTGGCTCTACCAAATTATTTAACCTTTTTGTCGGTTCGTTCAATTGCTGAAACCAATTCAACCAAAAACCTTGTGAATAACTAAGGTTTAAAAATCCTTTTATAACATTGAAAGAATTTATTTCTAGAAGATTGTCAACTATCCACTTTCCAATGTCATCTGCGGTTTCTTCAGGCTTTTTTTTGCTGATTTTTAAAAAAGGAAAAACTACAACGGTAAAATCGCCATCAAACTCTTTTCTAGTTCTTTGTACTTGTATTTGATTAATTGAAATGTCATGATTATACAAAGATTTGATAGCTTCTTTAATTTTATTTTGAATTGTTTTTTCCACTGTATATTAGATTCCTTATTTCTGCGCAAAAGTATCTGAAACAAATAATTGGTTTTAACTTTTTAAAACTACTTTCTTTTTTTTATATAAAAAAATACAGTTCCTTATATTTCACAGAATGTTTTAGATTTACGGATTATTTAAATGGCATCAACTCCTTTTATATACTGTGATTAAACTCCTACTCGTTTTATTAGTTGTATTTTCTTTAGCTTCCTGTAAACAAAAAACTGAATCTGTTTTCTATAAAGACGGAATCAGTGAGGGAATTATCGAATTTAATGTGAGTTATCCATACCTAGATTCTAATGATTTAGCATTAAAAATGCTTCCAAATAAAATGGAAATGACTTTCAAGGATAACATTTACAAAGTCGAGTCAGTTGGAGGAATGGGTTTTTTTATCGGTGGTTATATTTCAAATAACGACAAAAAAGAAATGGATAATTATCTAAAGATAATTAGTTCAAAATTTGTTTCCAGGTTCAATGAAAAAGGTGTCAAAAAATTACACGAAGACTTCCCTTCTTTTAGACTTGAAAAATTAGATTCAACTAAAGAGGTTGCCGGTTACACTTGCGAAGGCTATCGAGTAATATTCTATAGCAATGTGGTACAAGACCATAGTATTTGGTTCACCACTGACATCAATGTTCACGATGCAAATTGGTGCACACCTTTTCCTCAAGTGAATGGTATTTTAATGGAATATCAAATTCAACGAAATGGCTTAGTCATCGATTTTAAAGCAAATAAGATAATATCTGATTCTTTAGATATTAATGAATTTAACGTGCCCTTGAACTATAAGGTGATTTCAAACAAAGCATTAATTCGTAAAATGGAAGAAGTATTTGGAGGTTTCGAATATTGATTTTTACACTTTTTTGTGTTTATAAAAACGGTACAAACACTAGCATTTCCAATATTATACTTTTCATTAATAGTACTTTTGACAGTCAAAATGGCTCTATATAAATGTCTGCAGAAAAGGTAAAAAAAAGTAAGAAAAACTCAGATAAAAAGAAGCTAGGTCTTATTACTAAGCTTAGGCAATTTTTTTTGAATGACAAGCTACGACGAATTGTTGGTCTCTTCTTATTGCTGTTTTCTTTCTACATTTTAGTAGCATTTACCTCCTTTTTATTTACTTGGAAAATAGATCAAGACTTACTTTTTGGATCTTGGAAGGAATTACTTTTTAATCCTGAATTAGAAGTTGCAAATTGGCTAGGAAAGTTTGGCGCAATGACTTCCCACTTATTTATAAACGATTGGTTTGGTGTTAGCTCTTTTTTATTTATTGGCATTTTCGGATTATTAGGATTTAAAGTGTCCTTAAATTATTCACCAATTCCGTTGGGGTTAACTATAAAAAATACTCTTTTTATTATCCTTTGGTCCAGTGTTTTTCTTGGATACTTCTTCGATAGCGAACTTCTTTTTATAGGTGGATCAATCGGCTATTACTCAAACGATTGGCTAACTTCCGTGTTTGGAAGAGCCGGGACCTTCTCTTTCGTTTTGTTTATTTTATTCAGCTATCTTATTATTTCATTTAATTTATCGTTTAGGGTTATTTTTCAATTTATTAAGTCAATATTACCAAACAAAGCTGAAAAAGAAGAATTTCAAAACCACAGCAACTTTGAAAATATTAATACAGGAAACATTCAATTTGATTTTCAGGAAAGTGATGCAGATGAGACAAAAGAGCCAACTTTAAAAGAGAAACTTTTTTATCCGGATGAAAATAAAGAAGGCGATGAAATTAAATTAAAAATTGAAATTTCAGAGGAAGAATTAAAACTGGAAACTGAAATTATTTCTGGCGAAGTTGCTGGAGAAGGAAAATATAAAACTGAAGAACTTGATTCAATTTCAAACCAGGAATCAAAAAAAGGAGAAGAAGATTTAGAATTGGATGTTGAAGTTGCCATAATTCCAATTGAAGAAATACTAGATGACAAAGAAATCAATAAAAAGGTTAAAGATTTTGGTGAATATGATCCAACTTTGGATTTGTCTAAATATAAGTTGCCATCAATTGACTTACTGGTAAATCATGGCGGCAGTGCTATAGAAGTAAATCAGGAAGAATTAGAAGCTAATAAAAACAATATTGTAGACACTCTCAACAATTACAAAATTGAAATTTCAAAAATTAAAGCTACGATAGGACCAACTGTTACTTTATATGAAATAGTTCCAGCACCCGGGGTTCGTATTTCAAAAATCAAAAACTTAGAGGATGATATAGCGCTTAGTTTGGCTGCTTTAGGAATTAGAATAATTGCTCCAATTCCGGGAAAAGGAACAGTAGGTATTGAAGTACCTAATTTGAAACCTGGCATCGTTTCTATGAAATCGGCAATAGCTAGTGACAAGTTTCAAAATACCAAAATGGATCTTCCGCTTGCCTTAGGAAAAACAATAAGCAACGAAACTTTTGTTACGGACTTAACTAAAATGCCACACTTGCTTATGGCAGGAGCTACAGGACAAGGCAAGTCGGTTGGGCTTAATGCCATTTTAATATCTCTTTTATACAAAAAACATCCATCACAAGTAAAATTTGTATTAGTTGATCCCAAAAAAGTAGAACTTACTCTCTTTAATAAAATAGAAAGACATTATTTGGCAAAATTGCCTGGTGAGGAAGATGCTATAATTACTGACACAAGTAAGGTTGTCGCCACACTAAATAGCCTTTGTATTGAAATGGATCAACGATACGAATTGCTTAAACTGGCTCTTTGCAGAAATATTAAAGAATACAACACTAAGTTTATAAATAGAAAATTGAATCCGGAAAACGGACATCGATACCTACCGTATATTATAGTTGTTGTGGATGAGTTTGCCGATTTAATAATGACCGCTGGGAAAGAAGTAGAAACCCCAATTGCTCGAATAGCTCAACTTGCTCGTGCTATTGGAATTCATCTAATTATAGCTACACAAAGGCCTTCCGTAAATATTATTACAGGAACTATTAAAGCCAATTTCCCTTCTAGGATTGCCTTCCGTGTTACTTCTAAAATTGACTCTAGAACTATTTTGGATACGGGTGGAGCGGATCAATTAATTGGTAGAGGAGATATGCTTTTTACCAATGGAAACGAAATGGTACGAATTCAATGTGCTTTTGTGGATACGCCAGAAGTAGAAGAAATAACAGAGTTTATTGGAAACCAACAAGGATATCCCGATGCTTTTATTTTACCTGAATATGTTGGTGAAAGTGAAAGTCAAAGCGATGGTATGGAAGACATGGATAGAGATGCCTTATTTGAAGATGCAGCACATGTTGTTGTATTGCATCAACAAGGTTCCGCATCTTTGCTTCAACGAAAATTAAAATTAGGATATAATCGAGCTGGGAGAATTGTAGATCAATTAGAGGCAGCTGGAATTATCGGCCCTTTTAAAGGATCGAAAGCAAGAGAAGTTCTAATACCCGATGATTTATCTTTGGAACAGATATTGAACCGCAACAAAGATTAAAAAAAAATTATTATGCGAAAAATATTTATCTTCTTGTTATGTATATTGGTATTAGGGTCTTACGCTCAAAAAGATGCTGAAAGCAAAACACCAAAGGATCCAAAAGCCAAAGCAATTTTAGATAAGCTTAGTGCCAAAACAAAGACCTTTTCAAGTATTACTGCCAAATTTGAATTCAGACTTGTAAATAAATCTGAAGGAATAGACGATAAGCAAAGCGGAACACTCATATTAAAAGGGGAAAAATATAAAGTACTGTTAAACCAAATGGAAATAATTTGCAATAGCGCCACTGTTTGGACTTTTATGAAAGACGTTGACGAAGTACAAATTGGTGAAGTGGATGAAGACGATGAAGATCAAATTTTCATGAATCCCAAAAATCTTTTCACTTTATACGAAATCGGCTTTAAATATGTGCTGGATAAAGATCAAACAAAAAACGGAAAGGCCGTACATGTAATTCGCCTATTTCCTCTTGTCCCAGGCGATAAGTCTTATCATACAATTATTTTATATATCGATAAAAACAAAATGGAAATTCAAAGTTTTGAAATGAAATCGAAAGATGGAAATGTTTTTATTTATACCATAGAAAAATTGAGTCCCAATATAAAGTACTCAGATACTTTCTTTGAATTTAAAACTCCCGAAGGAGTAGAAGAAATTGATTTGAGATAATATTTGGAACTCTCTTAAGTAAGCAAATAAGTGTTGGTTAAATGCGACCATTTACTTCTAGCTAAACAACCTTTATTTTTTTGCAAGCGATTGAGAGAAATTAAATTTCACTCCTTTAATTCAGTAAAATAATAGTTCTCAATTTTTACCATTCTCAAGCCTTTGTTTTCAAAACCATTGAGATTAGATAATCTTTTAAATGAAAAACTTCTGCTTAGTTCCCTGCTCTGGTTTAGAGCAAAGAAATTTTGAAACGCAGTTCCATATTTATCCAAGGCTTGTAAAAAATAATTGGCAATGTCATATCCTAAAAACGTCCACTCGTTAGGTTCTGTGCCATAAGTATTTCGATAAACAAGGATAAAATCTTCAATGGTAGAATCGTTATAATTGATAAATTGATTTCTAGTAGTATGTACCTCAAGATTATTTAAATAGCTGTAATCTAAGTATCCCATATTATTCCAAGAATCTAATCCCACAACTTTTATTTGAAATTTATTAGAATACCTATTAATTTCAGTTAAAAATCTAGTTACAAAAATTTTGTCGGTCATTGGCATCAAAAGAATGTTGTCCAAACTATCGATCAGATAGTTCTCTATTATTTTAAAGTCGAACCCCGACATTTTAATTTTTTTTATAGAAGAATTAAATTCAGCATACATCTCCACATTGGTATCTTTATTATTAATTCCTTGAAATCTCTCAGAAAAAATAACATCGCGTCTTTTAACATTTTCTATTAAAATTAGATTTTTTTCTTTCCAATTTTGCATAACATAAGCTCTCATAAAATCTATCTGAGCTTCGTTAGATGAATACACTTTAATAGCATAAGGATTATCCTTTAAAATATCGTTCCTCTGAGGAACTGGACTTATAATAGGCTTTTTTATTGATTTAGCATATTCAGAAGCAAG
>TARA_B110000046_G_scaffold66856_1_pt1 | contig 14902 bp, 12 predicted proteins | sample TARA_B110000046 | Tara Oceans TARA_B110000046 (sample SAMEA4397157) | marine metagenome | biome: Polar Biome; feature: [DCM] deep chlorophyll maximum layer (ENVO:01000326); material: water (ENVO:00002006), including particulate matter (ENVO:01000060) such as... | depth 40 m
ATTGCAATTTTTATTATTGGCGATGAAATGCTATTTTTATACTTTTTGCCAGCGATAATGCGTTTTGCAATAAATAACTCGTAATTCAAATTGATGATAATTTTTAAACCTTTCAAAAGTACATATTTATTCTTGTTTTTGTTACTGAATTTCGAGCTGATTTCGTGTGCTCAGAAACAGCAAGAGACAATTAAATATAAAATTACAAAATCAACAATTATAAAAACGGGTGCAGAAAGAACGAGTTTATATCTTGGTTTATTAAAAGGAAAAAATGTTGCAGTTGTTGCGAATCAAACCTCTATTTTAGAAAAAAGGAACATAAAAAAAGAAAAAAGTGAGTTTGTTCATTTAGTTGACAGTTTACTTTCCTTAGGAATAAAGGTGAAAAAAGTATTTGCGCCAGAACACGGTTTTAGGGGAAAAGCAGATGCTGGCGAGGTTGTAAAAGACGGGTTTGATACTAAAACAGGTTTGTCAATTATATCCTTATATGGGAAAAATAAAAAACCATCTGCTAAACAATTAAAAGATATTGATGTTGTCGTTTTTGACATTCAAGATGTTGGCGCTCGGTTTTATACCTACATTTCTTCTTTGCATTATGTAATGGAAGCTTGTGCAGAGGTCGGAATTTCTGTTATAATTTTAGACAGACCAAACCCAAATGGACATTATATTGACGGACCCGTTTTAGAATTGGAACATAAAAGTTTTGTTGGTATGCACAAAGTTCCTGTGGTTTATGGAATGACTATTGGCGAATATGGACAAATGATTAATGGAGAAAAGTGGTTGAAAAATGGAGTTCAGTGTGATTTAAAAGTGATTCCTTTAGAAAACTACAATCACAATACAGCATATCATTTACCCGTAAAACCGTCACCAAATTTACCTAATGACAAAAGCATCAACCTCTACCCTAGCCTATGTTTTTTTGAAGGAACTACTGTTTCTGCAGGAAGAGGAACTGAAATGCAGTTTCAAATTTACGGGTCGCCGTTTTTATCAAAAAGTGATTTTACTTTTACTCCACAGCCAAATAAAGGTGCTAAATATCCGAAGCATGAAAACAAACTTTGTTTTGGTGAAAACTTACAGGAAGCTGAAAACTTAAATAAAATAGATTTATCTTATTTAATAAAAGCTTACAACCTTAATTCTTCGAAAGAATTCTTTAATAATTTCTTTACCAAATTAGCAGGAACAAAAAAACTGCAACAACAAATTGAAAACCATTTATCCGAAAAAGAAATTAGAAAAACTTGGAAGAAAGATTTGAATGAATTTAAAATCACTAGAAATTTTTACTTACTATACAAATAAGAAATATGAAAAAATCATGGTTAATAATTATAATACTTTTCACTTTTATTCTAATTTGTAGTTTCTTTATTCAAAAGGATTACGAAAAAACACCAGAAACAATTTATATAAATGGTAACATAATCACACTCGATAGTGAAAATTCTATTGCTTCTAGAATGCATGTTAAGGATGGTAAAATATTTTCTATTGGAAAAATCAAGGAATATCCAAAAGAGATTAAAGTTATCGATTTAAAAGGTGCTACCATTTTACCTGGTTTTATTGATAGTCATTCTCATGTTGCACTTTCTTCTTTTTTAGATGCTATGATCGATTTATCTGGATTTACGCATAAGTCTAATGAAGAAATATGGACTTATTTAGCGCAACAATTAAAAAATAAAAAAGAAGGAGAATGGATTGTTTGCAAAGGGATTGATCCCATTTTAGTAGAAGATTTAAAGATTCCTAACATTCATTTTTTAGACAGTATCTCTCCTAAAAACCCTATTCTTTTAATTTCACAAAGTTTACATAATTATTGGGGAAACACACTTGCTTTTAAAGAAGTCGGCATCAATAAAAATACTAAAAATCCTTCAAAAAATAGTTATTATGAAAAAGATACTCTTGGTGAATTAACAGGGGCTATTATAGAACAAAAAGCTTTTCTAAAATTTTCTGACCATTTAAATAAGAGTTTCCTAAACTCTAAAAACCTTATTAAATATACCGTTTCTACTTTTAGAAAATATGCTGAAAATGGAAATACAACTATTGTTTCTGCTGGAATTTCAATCAGTGATAAAAAACCTTTGCGCTTATATGAACATCTATCTTCAGAAAAAACGGGCTTTACAAACCCACTTTTAAGTAGTCTTAGTTTTTTACCTAAAAGACAAGCTTTGCCTAGACATTTACTTTATATAAGACACGATCGATTATTCATGCTTCCAGAAACGAAACCTTTAAACACGGATTTTTATGGAATTATTGGTATAAAACATTGGTATGATGGTTCTCCATATACAGGCTCTATGTATTTAAAAGAACCTTATTTAAATTCTGATTTGTCTATTTCTAAATTACATATCAAAGAAGGACATACAGGAAAACCCTTAATTCAAAAACAGGAATTAACTAATTTTATTAATACTTACAGTAAAAAAGGATGGCAAATTGCAATACATACACAAGGTGATAAAGCTGTTGAAGATGTTTTAAATGTTTATGAAAAAATCAATAAAAAGGATTTATTCACTAAATTAAGACCAAGGCTAGAACATTGTTTGTTAAGTTCTACAGAAAGTATTGAGAAGATGAAAAAATTAAATATCACTCCAAGTTTTCATATCAATCATTTATATTATTATGGACAAAAACTTAATGACGATATTATTGGTTCTGACAGAAGTAATGCTATGCTTCCAATACGACATGCGGATAGTCTTAATTTAAAGTTTTCTTTACATGCAGACCAGCCTATGTTTGAAAGTAATCCATTTCGTTTAATTCAAACTGCTATTGAAAGAAAGACAAAAGAGGGTGATTATTTAGGCAAAAAACACAGTATAAATATACTTTCTGCTTTAAAAGCGATGACGATTAATGCTGCTTGGCAACTTCACAAGGAAGACAAAATAGGGTCTTTAGAAAAAGGCAAATACGCCGATTTTATTATTGTAGATAAAAATCCATTAACAATTAATACCAGTGATTTATCAAATATTAAAATTCTAAATACTTTTGTAAATGGTAATGAGGTTTTATTTCAACGGGTAGATTAAAATAAGTTGAAAAGTCTATACATTTAATTCTTAAAAAATGACGTATTATTTTTATCAAGATTCGTGCTTTGTCATTACTATAAATTCTATTGAACAAGATTCAAATAAGAAAGAACGACAAGAAAAACCTTATTTTAAAACCTAACTCCTTCTCTTTTTCTCATTATACTCATAAGGCAAACGCTTTTTTAAAGCTTCCACAATATTATACGTAGCAGGACAAATAGTTGTGTTTTCAATAGTTAAATCTGTAATTTGTATAAATTTACGTCTGTTTGTATGCGGATATTCAGCACAAGCTTTTGGTCGCACATCATAAATAGTACAACTATTATCAGAAAGATCTAAAAAAGAACAAGGCGCCGTTTTTAATACCATAAAATCATCAGAATCTCTCTCTAAATAAGTGCTTGTAAAATCAGCAGCTTTCATTTTTAAGTGTTTGGAAATACGTGCAATATCTTTATCAATAAATATAGGACTTGATGTTTTACAACAGTTTCCACAGTCTAAACAATCTGTTTTCGCAAACTCAGCATCGTGCAATTCTTGCATTACATAATCTAAATTTTTAGGTGTTCTTTTCTTTAGATTTGTGAAATATTTTTTGTTTTCTTTTTTTGCTTCTTCTGCTAATTTCGGGAGTTGTTCCAAACGTTTTTCCATCCTACAAAACTACAATTATTCTTGACCAAAAATCATTCAAAAAAACAAATAAAAATATGTAGTTTTACATTTCAATTTTCAAGACTAAATGAGTATCAAAAACATCATAGAAACCAAAGTAAAAGAAGGTTTTTTAGCTTTATATAATATAGAAATTCCGTCAGTAGAATTTCAAGCAACCAGAAAAGAATTCGAGGGCGACATTACCCTTGTTGTATTCCCTTTATTACGCTACAAAAAAGGCAACCCTGTTCAAATTGGAGAGGATTTAGGAAAATATATTATAGAAAACATTACTGAAATCACAAACTTTAACGTCGTTAAAGGTTTTTTAAATTTAGTAATTGATGATAGTTTCTACACAAACTTCTTCAATTTAATCTATTCAAATTCTTCTTATGGTTTTATTTCACCAACCTCAGATGAAAAAGCGATGATGGTAGAATATTCATCACCAAACACCAACAAACCCTTACACTTAGGACACGTTCGTAATAATTTATTAGGATACTCTGTTGCTGAAATTATAAAAGCTTCAGGTAAAAAGGTTTATAAAACTCAGATTATCAACGACCGAGGAATTCATATCTGTAAATCGATGTTGGCTTGGGAAAAATTCGGTAACGGAGAAACACCAACTTCATCAGGTTTAAAGGGTGATAAATTAGTTGGAAATTATTATGTAAGATTCGACCAAGAATATAAGAAAGAAATAAGCAACTTAATTGCTCAAGGAAAAACGGAGGAAGAAGCTAAAAAAGAAGCGCCCCTTTTATTAGAAGCACAACAAATGCTACTAAAATGGGAAGCTGGAGATGAACAAGTTGTTTCTCTTTGGAAAGAAATGAACTCTTGGGTGTATATTGGGTTTGATGTTACCTACAAAAATATGGGTGTCGATTTTGATACTTTATATTATGAAAGTAATACCTATTTATTAGGAAAAGATGTGGTTGCACAAGGGTTAGAGAAAGGCGTTTTCTATAAAAAAGAAGACGGTTCTGTTTGGTGTGATTTAACGGATGATGGTTTAGATGAGAAAATTGTTTTACGTTCAGACGGAACAGCCGTATACATGACACAAGACATTGGTACTGCAATTCAGCGTGTAAAAGATTTTCCTGATGTTGGCGGAATGGTTTATACTGTTGGTAATGAGCAAGAATATCATTTTCAAGTATTGTTTTTAATTTTGAAGAAACTAGGGTTTGATTGGTCTAAACAATTACATCATTTAAGTTACGGAATGGTAGATTTACCTTCTGGAAAAATGAAATCGAGAGAAGGAACCGTTGTTGATGCTGATGAATTAATGTTAGAAATGACAGATACTGCCAAAACAATATCCGAAGAATTAGGAAAATTAGAAGGTTATTCTGAAGAAGAGAAAACCGATCTATATAAAACGATTGGTTTAGGTGCATTAAAATATTTTATTTTAAAAGTAGATCCTAAAAAAAGAATCTTATTCGACCCAAAATCTTCGGTAGATTTTCAAGGAAATACAGGACCTTTTATTCAGTACACCTATGCTAGAATTCAATCTATTGTTAGAAAAGCAGATTTTGATTATTCAAAACCTGTAACGATTGAACTGCATGAAAAGGAAAAAGAATTATTAAAACAATTAGAACTATATCCTGAAACGATACAACAAGCAGCTGTAAATTATTCGCCAGCCATTGTTGCTAATTACACCTATGACTTGGTAAAGGAATTCAATTCTTTTTATCAAAATGTATCTATTTTAGGAGAAGATAATCAAGATAAAAAAGTATTTAGAGTTCAACTAGCAAACAAAGTTGCAGATACTATAAAATCGGCATTTTTATTATTAGGAATCAATGTTCCTGAGAGAATGTAAAATAGTTGGTCATAAAAACTAAAGTTAGTAAATTAGCCTGCGTTAGGGATTGAAGTGACATCCTTTTGCTGTTAGTTCGGTTAAATTTGGGAAGAATAAGCAAATCTGCATCGAAAACAAAGCAAAAGATAAAACGAAAAGCCCGCTCGAACGCACAAATAAAGAAATAAAGATAAAAAATATAATTATGAAATACGACATCATTATCATAGGAAGTGGACCTGGAGGATACGTAACAGGAATTAGAGCTTCTCAATTAGGTTTTAAAGTAGCTATTGTAGAAAAAGAATCTTTAGGCGGAATTTGCTTAAACTGGGGATGTATACCTACAAAAGCCTTATTAAAATCTGCACAGGTATACGATTACTTAAAACATGTAGACCAATATGGTTTAAAGGCTGAGGCAATTGATAAAGATTTTGGAGCTGTAATTAAAAGAAGTCGTGGAATTGCAAACGGAATGAGTAAAGGTGTTGCTTTTTTAATGAAGAAGAACAAAATCGATATTATTGATGGTTTTGGTAAAATTAAAACGGGCAAAAAAGTGGAAGTTACTGCTGAAGATGGAAAAGTAACTGAATACGCTGCCGACAATATTATAATTGCAACGGGTTCTCGTTCTAGAGAATTACCAAACTTACCACAAGACGGTGTAAAAGTAATTGGGTACAGAAAAGCAATGACCTTACCAAGTCAACCAAAATCTATGATTGTTGTCGGTTCAGGAGCAATTGGTGTTGAGTTTGCACATTTCTATAACACGATGGGAACTGAGGTTACTATTGTAGAATATCTACCAAACTTAGTTCCTGTTGAAGACATTGATGTCTCAAAACAATTTGAACGCTCTTTCAAAAAAGCAGGCATTACGGTAATGACGAATGCTTCTGTAGAATCTGTAGACACTTCTGGTGAAGTAGTTGTTGCAATTGTAAAAACTAAGAAAGGTGAAATAAGATTAGAAGCAGATATCTTATTATCGGCTGTTGGAATTAAATCGAATATCGAAAACATTGGTTTAGAAGATGTGGGAATTATTGTTGACAGAGATAAAATATTAGTAAACGATTTTTACCAAACGAATATTCCGGGTTATTACGCCATTGGTGATGTGGTACCTGGACAAGCTTTAGCACACGTTGCCTCTGCAGAAGGAATTACTTGTGTCGAAAAATTAGCAGGTTTACATACAGAGCCAATCGATTATGGTAATGTTCCTGGTTGTACCTACGCAACTCCAGAAATTGCCTCTGTTGGAATGACAGAAGCTAAAGCAAAAGAAGCTGGTTACGAGTTAAAAGTAGGTAAATTTCCTTTTTCTGCATCCGGAAAAGCAACGGCAGCAGGAACACCTGATGGTTTTGTTAAAGTGATTTTTGATGCAAAATATGGTGAATGGTTAGGTTGTCATATGATTGGTGCCGGCGTTACAGATATGATTGCTGAAGCAGTATTGGGACGTAAATTAGAAACAACTGGACATGAAGTATTAAAGACAATTCATCCACACCCAACAATGAGCGAAGCTGTCATGGAGGCTGTTGCAGATGCTTATGGTGAAGTGATTCATTTATAACATTATTAATATCGTTATAGAAAAGGCAAAATAGTTTATATAAAAAAGAAGATAAACCCGGAGTTGCTCGCTCCGGGTTTCTATTTAAATAAAAACACTAATTTTAGTCTCGATAAAAAACTAAATGATTACCAACAAAAAACAATTCTCAACAGAAATTTTAAAAGCACTTATAAAATTAATAATTGCTGGAATTTTAATTGGTGTTTTAAAACAATATGATTTAATTATAGCGATTCTTCTATTTCTGAAAATTGTACACAATATCTATAAAGAAATTATAAAACCTAAAAAGAATAAAAACTGGCTACTTTTAATTGGCATGCTACTTACTGGTTTGGGTGGAATTGTTGGTGAAACTTGGGGAGTTACAAATGGGTATTGGGAATATCATGAAGTTGCAAGAAAGTTGCCATTGTGGCTCTCTTTTGCATGGATGCTTGCTTTCCATTATTTGTACAAATTAGAAAGAAATTTAATCCCTCTTTTATCTAATCAAACACAAAGAAACAAGATACTATTAGCAATTGTTTTAGCTTTAATACTACCTGCTTTTGGTGAAGTTATAACCATTTACTTAGGAGTTTGGACCTATTATTGGCCTTTCCAAATATTGGGAGTTCCGTTATATGCTTTTATTTGTTTAGTTTTTGTGCATATGCTGGTCTATACAATTTTACATTTTGCGTGTAAAAAATATAACATTAAAGACATTGTTTTTAATTAAAATCGCCAACAAGCAATTCTAGTCACTTTATTTCCTTGATGCATCGGAATTACTTTAAACTCAATAGCGCCTAATTTTGCTGATGATTTTTCTAAACTTACGATATTTTCTTTTTTAGACACCAAACTTGTAAACCATTTGCTTTTCTCTTTAAACAAAGAACTTTCGTATAAATAGTTATGAAGAAATGCTTTTTCTCCACCTATATACCACAATTCATTATTATTTCCAGAAAAATTTCTAACTGGATTATTCCCTAAATTTCTGTTTTTACGTTTGTTTGCACCTTGTGCCTCTTCTCCTGATTTAAAAAAAGGAGGATTGCACATTACTGCAGAAAAAGAGTCTTCATCTTTTAAAATTCCTTTTAAAATATTATTCTCATCAATTTGTTGACGCAATTCGATCTTACTTCCTAATTTATTATCTTCTATAATATCTTGTGCTGTATCTAAAGAATCTAAATCAATATCTGAGGCAACAAAATCCCAGTCATATTCGGCCACTCCTAAAATTGGGTAAATACAGGTTGCCCCAGTTCCTATATCTAAAATTTTTAGAGTTGAATCAGTTGCAATTAAATCTGCTAAATAATGTATGTAATCTAGACGACCAGGAATTGGCGGACATAAATTTTTATCAGAAAAGTCCCAAACTGATATTTTATCATAAGAAAACAATAACGCTTTATTAAGCTCTTTTACGGCTTCAGGTATAGAAAAATCGATGGTAATTACATCAAATTGATTCTTTGCAACGTATGTTTCTAACTTGGGATTTATTTTGATTAATTCATCAAAATTATAACCTTTATTAAATTTATTTCTAGGGTGAAGATTTTTTTCTTTCATTATAATTCTATTATTGTAAACTCTAACTGCAAAGGTACTAAAGCGCCTTTTAATAAGGGTAAAAATGATGAACCGTATTCTAAATAATATTCAGCAAAATTACGTTGCCTTTCTTCTAAACTTTGGTTTGGTAAAATTTCATTTTGAAGTGCTGTAATTCTATCAACTAAATCTTTTTGTCTTCTTTTTTCCGCTTTTAATAAACGTTTTTCAAGGTTTTCTAAACCTTTAACTTGTTTCCTTTCTTGAGCATTTACAGCATTTTCAAAAGATATGTCTGTTTTTGCAGCAACCTCTTTTAGTTCTGAAAATTGATTTTGTAAGAATTGAATTTTCTCCCGAAAGTTAGCTTTTATTTCAGAATTCTCAGTTATCTTTTTTGATAATAGAGCATGCTGATTTAAAAACATTTCTTCATATGAAATATTTAGTTTCTCTAATTTTTTTGATTGTTTTTCTGAAACAACCTGTACGGAGTTACGCAGCAACAAAATTGGAAAAGGAATCGATACTTTTTCAAAATATCCTTTCAATTCAAGCCAATACGACATCTCTCCTCCTCCTCCAATATAGCATAGATTCGGTAAAATTACTTCTTGATACAAAGGTCTCATAATAACATTCGGAGAAAAGGCTTTTGGATTATGATCAACTTCTGCTAAAATTTCAGCTTTAGAAAAAGTGATATCAGTATTGTTAACTTTGTATAAATTATCTTCAAAAATAATGCGCTCTCTAAAATCGTCTCCTAAATAAAATAAATTAATTTCTCTAGGATTTACCTGAATTTTATATTTTTTTTCAAACTCAAGAATCGTTTTAGAAACCTCTGTGAATGAAGTGTTATTTTCTAATTCATCTTTTACAAAGGGATTAAATAACTGTTTTAATTTAGTATCATCTCCATCAATAATTACCAAACCAAAATCGCTAAATAAACTGTTTGCTATAAAACGGGTTGCATCCGCTAAATTATGATGGTTTATATAGGCATCCGAGAATAAACACTTTAAATACTTTGCGTTTTTAGAACTCCCTAAATGATTAGAAAAAACTTCGAAGACATCTTCTAAGCCATCCGTAGAAAAACGCCCAACAGCACCACCATCTTTTCGATTCCAACTTACCTTCTTTCCAGCAAAATTAAAATAATTAATTTCATCAAAATCATGATCTTCTGTTGCCATCCAATAAATAGGAACAAAATTTTGTTCAGGAAATTTATCCGTTAATTCTTCACATAAATTAATAGTAGATATTATCTTATACAGAAAATATAGGGGTCCAGTAAACAAATTTAATTGATGTCCCGTTGTTATTGTAAACGTATTCTGTTCTTTTAACAACTCAATATTTTCTATTGTTTTTTCTGTGGCTTTAACTGATTTGTATTGGCTCTTTAAAGCTTCAACGAGCGTTAATCTTGTTTGTAATTGATATGATTTTTGTTTTTCTTCAATTTGATTATAAAATCCAATAATATCAGGAAAATTGTTATAGAATGGTTGTATATTTTTGTTCTTCTCTAAATACTGATGCATCGTTTTTGAGAAAAAACCCGTTTTTTGAAAAGGAATTTGTATCGTTTTCATTCTATTTTTTTCTTTGAAATAATGCATAAATATATGGTTTCTCACTTCCAAAAGGATTTACAAAAGTATAGTTAAAACTCTTTATAAGCTCAAAATTAGTTCCTAATTCATTTTCTAACATTTCTAAGTCATATCTTTTTAATGGTAAACCACAGCATTTTTCAGCTCCTTTTTTAGAGAAAACAGCAATAATGACAAAACCATTAGGTTTTAAAACCTTCTTTAGTAAATTAAAATAGGCTGTAATTTCCTCTTCTTTTAAAAAGAAATGTAAAACAGCTCTATCATTCCATAAATCAATATTTTTTAACTCATTTAATTTTGATGGATTTAATAAATTATCAATAATAAATTTAACCTTTTCATTTTCACCAAACCTATGCTTCAAAGACTTTAAAGATTCATCTGATAAATCATTAGCAATAATATTAGAAAAACCTTCCTCTAATAAATCATCAATTAAAATAGAAGATCCAGAGCCAACATTTAAAATGGTAGCATTTTTTGGCAATTTTGTTTCGTGAATAAGTGCTAACGTTTGTTCTGATTTTTCTTCATACCAACCTAAATTTTCTCTCTTAGTATTAAGATAAGCACTGTTCCAATGCTTTTTAAAATCTATTGTTACTTCTGGAATTTTACAATCACTTTCATTTATTGCCATACATCAAAAATACTAAATTTTGACGGTACTTTGTCACATCTAATCTAATCTAACAAATTATTAACGTGGGTAAGAAAATACAACTTTAAATAGTTGAATTTATTTGTTACTTTTGATAATAACTAAAATTTAACTTATGAATATTAAACCCCTTTTATTAATTGCTTTTCTAACTTTTGGAAGCATTTTTTCTCAAAACATAAAATCTCCTTCAGAATTTTTGGGTTATGAAATTGGCAGTCGATTTACAAGACACCATAAAGTAGTTGATTATTTTAAATACGTAAGCAGCACATTATCTAATGTTAAATTAGAAAAATACGGAGAAACTAATGAACATAGACCTTTGTATTTAACTTATATCTCATCTCAAAAAAATATTAATAATTTAGAAAATATTAGAAAGGATAATCTTTCTCAAACAGGTATCTTAAAAGGTAATTCTGATAACAAGATAGCTATTGTTTGGCTAAGTTATAATGTTCATGGAAATGAAGCATCTAGCACAGAAGCATCAATGTTAACGATTTACGAGCTGGTTACAACTAAAAAAGATTGGTTAGAAAATACCGTAGTTATAATGGATCCTTGTATAAATCCTGATGGACGAGATCGATATGTAAATTGGTTTAATCAAGTAAGAAGTTCACCTTTTAATATTGCACAAGATGCAAAAGAGCATCATGAACCTTGGCCTAAAGGAAGACCAAATCACTATTTATTTGATTTGAATAGAGATTGGGCTTGGGCAACTCAAATTGAATCTCAGCAAAGAATAAAAGTTTACAATAAATGGATGCCACATATTCATGTAGATTTTCATGAACAGGGTATTAATAGCCCTTATTATTTTGCACCTGCAGCAGAACCTTTTCATGAAATAATTTCTGATTGGCAGCGAAATTTTCAGACTCAAATTGGAAAAAATAATGCAAAATATTTTGATAAAGAGGGTTGGTTATATTTTACAAAAGAAAGTTTTGATTTGCTATATCCAAGTTATGGAGATACTTACCCTACTTTTATGGGTGCAATTGGTATGACGTTTGAACAAGCAGGAAATTCAAGAGCTGGTTTAGGCATTAAAACGGATGAAGGTGACGTTTTAACTTTAAAAGATAGGGCAATACACCATATGACAACTAGTTTATCTACAGTAGAAATTTCATCAAAAAATGCTGAAAAATTAAATTCTGAATTTAAAATATTCTTCGAAAATAAAAATTTAATTTATAAAAGTTTTGTGTTAAAAAATGATAATGAAGATAAAACAAACCGTTTAAAAGATTTATTAGATATTCATGAAATTAAATATGAATACGCTACGAAAGGAATTGTAAAAGGATATAACTTCAATACTCAGAAAGAAGCAAAACTTACAACTTCTGATGGTGATTTAGTGATTCATACAAATCAACCAAAAGGAAAAATGGTGAAAGTTTTATTTGAACCTAAAGCAAAATTATCAGATTCTTTAACATATGATATTACAGCTTGGTCTTTACCTTATGCACATGGTTTTAATGCTGTTGCTTCTAAAAGTAAAGTGAGTTCTTCTATAACGTTAGTAACAACAAATAATATAAATATAATTGATAAAAATGCTTACGCATATGTTTCTAAATGGAATAGTTTAGAGGATGCTACTTTTCTAGGAGCTATGTTACAACAAAATATAATTCCTCGTTTTACTGAAAAAGCATTTTCTTTAGAAGGAAGATCCTATGATAGAGGAACTTTAATTATTTTAAGAAATGATAATAGAACTTCTAATTTTGATGAAAAACTACTTAAAATTGCGAATCAAAATAACAGAAAAATTCTTTCTGTAGGTACAGGTTTTGTCGATGTTGGATTCGATTTTGGATCTTATAGTGTAAAACCAATTAACAAACAGAAGATTGCTTTACTTTCTGGAAAAGGAACTTCATCTCTGAGTTTTGGAGAAATTTGGCACTTTTTTGAAACTGAATTAAAATACCCGTTGACTCTATTAAATTCAGATTACTTTGGCAGTACTAACTTTTCTAAATATGATGTTATTATTATTCCTAATGGATATTACGGCAGTATTTTAAATAAAAGTACTTTAGATAAACTATCAACTTTTGTAAGTTCCGGAGGAACATTAATTGCTATTGGAAATGCTTTAAATAGCTTTGCTGATAAAAAAGGATATTCTTTAAAGAGCAAAGAATCCAAAAAAGATTCTACCAAATACAACCTAATACCTTATGCAGATCAAGAAAGAAATAACATTAAAAACATGATTACTGGCGCTATTTTTAAAAGTAAAGTTGATGTAACTCATCCTTTAGCTTTTGGATATAAAAGCGATTACTTTTCTTTAAAGTTAAGCGGAACGAGTTATAACTATTTAAAAAAGGGTGTAAATGTTGCCTATTTTGATAAAGAAACCAAAAATGTTTCTGGTTTTGCAGGAAGTCGAACTTTAAATAACATACCTGAATCTTTATTATTTGGAGAAGATCGCAAAGGAAGTGGAAGTATAATTTACATGGTTGACAATCCTTTATTTAGATCTTTTTGGGAAAATGGGAAGCTCTTTTTAGCAAATGCAGTTTTCTTTTTAAACTCAGATATAATTAAATAATATTAGGCTAAAAATAGGCCATAAAAAAAGCCATTGCAATTTGCAATGGCTTTTTGGTGTTATCAAATACGTTCTTCTTTAATAATTTTCAAATAAGGTATAAGAAAACTAAAACTTAACCCAATAAACAATCCGGGTAATAAAAATTCATTAAAGATATTTTTACCTTCTTCAACAATTTTCCAATTTACACCTCCTAAAGAAATACCTGTCAAGATAGCCATAAAGAGAATTAGAAAAAATAGTGTTTTTTTTGATGGTTTCCACATAATTATAGGTTTTAAAGATTATTATTAGTTGTTTTTTCCATTTCATCACGTACTCCACATAAATCATAAACAGCTAAAACTGCAGCAGTAACAAGTGCTATAGCAAGTGCGCAAGCAACTCCTGTTGCACAACCTGCTAAACTTAATGTAGCAGCAACAAGGGCAACAGATGCTAATGCACATCTCCAGCCACCAGCTCTAGCATTTAAATTTGAATCAACTTTAAATAAATTTGGATTTGAATAATTCAAACTCTTAATCACATTAATAAAATTATTATTGATTACAAATTCTTTTTGAGATAAATTGCTATCTAAAACAGTATTTTCATAATTTTTAATAGCTTCTTCAATGCCTATCTTTTTTAAATCTTCCATAAAAGAGACTGTAAGCTTATAATTTTTATTACTTATCCATTCATTATCTAAAGAAGAATTTAATATCACATTATAATCATATTCAATAGAAAGTTTGAGAAATTCATCATTAAAACTCAAATTCGAACCGACTTCATTATTCACAACATTTAAAATCTTTTTATTTAGTTGGACATTACCATTCGTTAAGTCTCTATTTTTATTAATCTTTGTAATAATATTTTCTAATGTAGAATTATTTGCTACATTTAAGTTTTCTTTAAAAGTATTAAAAGCAGAATAATCAAATTTATTAACGACTTCAACTTCTAGCGTATCGTATTGATTACAAGATACAAATAAAAATATTGATGCCATTAATATGGATAAATACGGTTTTCTAAAATTCTTCATCATTGTTTAATTTTTAAATTAGTTATACTTCTTTACATGAATAAAATATTCATTCACATTATATTATTTGGCATTATACCAAATAAAAGTTCTAAAATTTAAAAAAGAAAGTGCGCAATTTTTAAAACATTCTTTTTCGTTTTTGCTAGTAAGTTTTTAAAGAAAATTGATCAATTATTCTTTAAAAACACTTTAAAGTTAAAAAAAAAAAAAA
>TARA_B110000046_G_scaffold141665_2_pt1 | contig 14893 bp, 32 predicted proteins | sample TARA_B110000046 | Tara Oceans TARA_B110000046 (sample SAMEA4397157) | marine metagenome | biome: Polar Biome; feature: [DCM] deep chlorophyll maximum layer (ENVO:01000326); material: water (ENVO:00002006), including particulate matter (ENVO:01000060) such as... | depth 40 m
TAGAAAGGGTTGGGTTCTTTGGTCTACCACCTTTCTTACCATTAACCGACTGCTTTTCTATATATTTTTCATACTTCTTTAAGTCTCTCTTAAGACTTTGTTTAATAGGTATAAAGCACATTTTAGTAAGCTTGTCGCTAGTTTCAGGGTTCTTATCGTTAACGTATTTAAACAAGTGTTTAATAAGTTTACCAGCTTCTTCATCTGATAACTCTTCAAAAGTTTCTTCCCAATCACAATAAGCAACAAATGATTTCTTATTTTCTGCCATAACCTAATCTTTGTGTTGGTTATTCATTATATAATTATAAGCGTAATCTAACTTTTGTAAATCAGTACCGTCTACAAGTTTGATATCTACAATATCTACTCCTTTTCTATTAAATATGTATTGTCTGACTACTTGTACTTTTTGTTCTATTTCTGTCATAATCTTAGTTTAATGCTTTGTTAATTGCTTTTTCAAGGGAATTGCCAGCCTCTGTTCCTATTAAATCACAACAATCATTTAGTGCTTTAATTGCTGCCTTCAATAACTCTTTAGATGCTGCTGCTAGTTTTGCGTTGGCTATAGCCTCATCGCAATCTACCCTAACGCCATTAATGTCTTTTAAATATCCATTTTGTTGATACGCAGTAAGTAGTAATAAATCACTATCACAGTAAACATCCGTATTACCATATTTAACCCTCCACTCTCCTTTTGTTCCTTTAAATTCTTTCATAATATTTAAATTTTGTGTATTAAAAAACCTTTAACGCTTCAAGGGGTGGAATCCAATCAGCATTAAAGGTTATATGTTTTATTAATTGTTACCCTGTTCCACCACGTAACTGACGCAAATATACGACAATTATATTGATTAAACCTAATTATCTCTAAAATCAATATATTTACTAAAAAACATTGACTTTGTTTTGTGTGTTTCTTCGCTTTTTATTATTACTTCTGATAATTGGAATCTATCAAGCCAATCGGTAAAACTTGAATAACAAAAGAAATCACTTCCTTCTTCATAATAAAAAGATAATTTAAAAATAAATAAACCATCTGGAAGAATCACAGGGTTTAAACTTTCAAATTCCATTATATTATCAGATATAAAGGAAAATTTAAAAACCTCTTTACCAAAATACGCTTCAACTTCTTTTCTATTCTTAAAATAATTTTTGTAATGTTTCATTTTATAATTTATTTAATTCATTTAAATAATAATCTCTTTTACTTCTTAGTTGCTGTATTGTTAAACGATTGTCAATGATATTGTTTAACAATTCTAATTGATATTTCATTCTTTCTTCTTCTGATTTCATAATTTACTTAAATATAATGTACATTTATTTTCTAAACCTTTTTTAACATTTACGCAGATTTGCCTGTTATCCTTGTCCTGATCGAAAAGTTTATCTTCGATTATCTTACAGTAGTGAAACACATTAATGGTATCTAACCTTCTGCCTGTAAATTCAAACATAAAATTAAGCGAATAACCGCCTTTAAAAGTTTGTTTGGTAGATGATTTAACCAACATTCTTAAAGTATCTTTAAACGCTTTCTGCTTTGCCCAATGCTGGTTTTTGTAGACGTTAAAAGATAGCTTTGTTAAGTTTTTTATTTCAATTTGCATGCCAAATGTATTTATCTAATTGTTCTTCAAACCAATTATTATTAAATTTTACACCGTTATTTTGTAAAAAAAGTCTATGATTAATTAGTAATTGAGCCATCTTACTCTTAATTTCTCCTAGTTCTACGTGTTTTTCCCTAGTTAATAACATTAGATTCTCGATTCTGTTATCTCGGTTAACTATGTGATGGATATCAACACCTTTACACCCTGTAATCTCGCAAGGCATAAAGTCAGTTTCATCGTAGCCTAGCGCTGCCATATAAATTTTCGTGTGTTTTTTCATTATAAATATTCTTTGTTTTTATTAATCTCTTTGTCGATGTTAAATTTATTAGTCTTATACTCATCTGCGTCTGGTATGTATAAATTTTGCTTCCCTGCGTAGTTACGTATAAACTCTACAAACTCGCTACATTCTTGGTTGTTTAACATACTTGTTTTTTTAAGGAACTTTAAACCGTTCTTATCATAAATCATAAAGCTACATTTACGCTTTAATAGTGTTTTAGATTCTTCTAAGGTATAACCAAACTCAATAGAAAATAAAGAGATACAGACGTGCAAGTAACTATTTAAACTTATACTTCTGTTAGGGATTAATCTCTTTAGTTCTATCTTGAATTTGCTTATTACCATAGTTTTAAAATACAGTTCAGCTTTTTTTAAATCTTCTGGAATTGATAAATCTAGTAACATACTAAACTGTTAAGGTTTCAAAAAATACCACTCCTTTTTTACGTTCTTCGATAATGTTGTCGTCAAACTTTTTAAGCATATCAGCAGCAAGTATAAAATCTGCTTCATTGTATTTGGCTAATATGTTAATCATATTTTCCTTATGCCTTAAAGAGTTCTGCACAAACTCTTCACTATGTTTAAAAATCTCATTGTATCGTAAACCCATATCAGACTCGATGTCTTTCTTTATATTATTAACTTTCTTCTTTAATAATCCTTTCGGGTTGTACTGCTCTAATAAATCCAAAGATAATGCTAAAGATAGTATCAATTCTAATCCGTTTTTATGTGCCATATTAATTTATTAAACTGTTAAAATGTTCTATGTCGTCATCTGTGAACGCTGTGTTATTGCTGTGGTATTCGTAGTACTCATTTTCAACGTATTTACAAATCATATTGTACTGTTCGTCTGTGAGGTTTATTATTTTTGTTAAATTACAAAGCACTATATAAAAAAAACCGTCTAAAGGTTCTGCACTTATGTCTAAATAATTTCCTTTTGAATCGTCGCAACTTAACGAACAAGAACTATCTATGTAAGAAATCTTACCCGATAACATTAACTCTTTTATATCTTTTGTTTCCATATTCAAATCTATTAAATATTATTGGTTTCTGCTAATAAATATTCTTTTATTTTACGCAATTGAAAAACGCTCTTAATATCTAGTATCTTATTAATGTCTGTTAAATGTTCTACGGTGTCTATTGAGTTATTATAAAGCATAATCTCAGCGTTATCTCTAAGTAATAATTCTAGTTCTTTAATGTAAAAAGAAATCTCTCTGTCGTGGGTAGAAAAACCTTCCATCTTTTCAATGTTACTCATAACTGTACCGTGCTGTTTTAAGTTAAACATAGATGCAATAACTTGATAAGAAAGTTTTAACTTTTTACGCATAAAATATTGAGATATTTGTTTTGGAATCATCACGTTTATTTTTCTGCACTTGGTATCTTGGTTAACGTTAAAGTAATTGTTTACGATTTCAATTATATTATTTGCGTTTGCTTTATTTAATTCTCTTTTATTCATTTTCTAAATATTTATGGTTGTTTTTCATTATGTAATTCCAAGTTGTTCGCTGTAAGTCTTTCTTTTGTTTTAGAAGTTTCTTAAAATTAGTATCTTGTAAATACATTTGCTTTGTGTTCGGTACTATCTGAACGTCTACGACTTCAAGCTGATTTCTCAACCAGCTTTCAAAGTCTGTTAACGCTGTATCATCTATTTTAAGAGTGATGTTTACAGTTATTTCCATTATTTAAGTGTTAACTTTAATTCATCTTTTAAAGCGGTCATTGCTGTTTGTTCTGTTCTAGTTAAAGAAGTGTAAACTGTTGCTAATTCTTTTAACGTTTTACATTCTTTTAGTTTTTCAGATGGTTTTTTGATAGGATTAAAGTGTTCGTTTGCTTCTTCTACATATCTAACGTCGTCAAACTTACCAAGAAATATATCTGCGTTGAATCCTAATTTAGACAAGGCTTTTGTTAACGCATCCGTTTCTAATTTCTTTGCGTAGTTGTCGTCTATTTTAGAATGCTTGTTATCTGTAAAAATCTTAATAGAGTTGGTTATTTCAAACTCTCCTTCTGGATAAAAAAAAGTTGCTTTAAATCCTACTAATCCAAGTATAGATTTAACCTCTGTGGTTTGTTTAGTATTCCAATCTAAAACACTTAAAAGAATAGGTGTATTTGTAATAGAATAATCTAATACTATATTTCTAAATCCCCATTTACTACCATAACTTCCAAACTGCTCGGTTGCGTTCATTACTTGAAATTGTGGAGATATTGCGGTAATATTCATTCCACCTACTTTTGCTTTCTTTGTGTACTTTGGGTTTGTTTTCTCTACCTTATTCCAAAGTTCTAAATTGTTTTTTGTTTCCATCTTATCTGAATTTGTTTGTTAAATTATACATTATTGGTTGATTAATTACTTTATCATTATCATATACAGAAGTAAGAGTTTTAATATTTCCGTTCTTTTTATATGTAATTTGTACTTCGGTGTTTAGTTTCTTAATCATAATATTTGTTTTTAAGTGTTAAAATTAGTTTGTCGTCGTTTGTGAATTTTAACGCTAAGATGTCGTTTTGTAATTCCGTTTTCTTGCTACCTGTTAAACTATCTCTTAACGTGTTTAGCTTTTGTATTAATCTTTTTTTCATTTTATTGATTGTTTTAATAATTGGTTAACTCTGTTGTTCATTCTTAACTGCATTGCTTCGTGTATTGCTACTCTATTAATGTAGAAAGGGTTAAAAGACTCTTGATCGTTTTCATGTTGGTAGTACTTAGACTTTTCTATTAACTCTAAATAACCTAATACTTTTTTAATATTTGCTTTTCTCATATCATTGTTTTAATTCGTTAAGCAAATTTACAACCAATAAAACGAACTACCAAATAAATAACGACTTTTTAACAATTTAATTATTTTACGTTTTAAATTAGGTTAGGTTAATTAATTCATATAGATTTGTAAAAATTAAAAGAATATGTTTGTAGTAACCTTACTAATGGTAACAGTATTAATAGTAATAATAATAGATATAAAAGAAAACCAATTATGAGTGTATACAAGTTGAGTAAAAAGGATAGACAATTAATAATTGACCAATATTCAAGTAGTAAACCTAGAAAACAAGTACAAGCAGAGTTAAGTGAGTACTTAAACGTTACTAGAAGACACGTAAGAAACTACGCAAGAGAATTGAACCTAAGTATTAAGGCTTCTGAAATCGTTAACGATAGGGTTATGGTTTACGATATTGAAACAAGTAGGGTTAAAGCAGATGTTTGGTGGACTGGTAAACAATATATAAATCATAAGCAATTAAGAAACGAACCTAAAATAATTTCTATTGCTTGGAAATGGGTAGGTGAAGATGAAGTTAACTATTTAACGTGGGATAGTAATCATTGTGATAAGATAATGGTTAAGGAGTTCTTAAAAAGCTATAATAAAGCGTCAATGATTATAGGGCAAAATAATAACTCATTCGATAATAAATGGATAAACACAAGGGCAGCAAAGCATAAGTTATTTGTTGATAGGTATGTAAAGTCTTTTGATATTTACAGAATGGCAAAACGTTATTTTAGAATACCTAGTTTTTCAATGGCTTATATGGCTAAGTACTTTGGATTGACTTTAAAGCAATCACACGAGGGGTTACATATGTGGGATATGATAGAGCACGGAACAAAAGAAGAGCAAAAAGAATACCTAGCTAAGATGGTTGAGTATAATAAAGGGGATATTGTTACAACAGAAGAGCTTTATGTTACGTTAAAGCCTTACTTTGGTAGTGTAACTAATAACGCAATTAAACAAGGCTTACCTAAATGGGCTTGCCCTGTAAGTGGCTCTTTAGAGATTAAGTTACTTAAAACTATATTTACCGAACAAGGAACAGTACAAAGAATACTTTACTGTGAAGATTCTAAGCACCAATACAAAGTAAGTAATAAAACTTATATGGATTTTTTACAAAGAAAGATGATGAATAATTAGTTTAATATAATATAAAGTATTAAATTTGACAAACCGAAATATTATGACAATACAAGAAAACAAAGAAGAGTTATTTATCCTTTATAAAGAAGAGTTTAAAGGTTGTGACACAAAAGAACTAAGAAAAGAATTTGACTTAATAATGAAATTTAAGAATAAGTATAAACCTAATTGGTTAGCTAAAATTATAAAAAATAAATATGGTGCTGATAGATTTGCAGTGTAGTAAAGTAATTAAAGAGCATTTAGACGAGTTAATAGAATCTTATGATAGAAGTAGGCAGAAAACAAGGTTAAAAAGTTTTATAGATTTCTGGGCTTCTGAATACAAAAGAAAGTTAATAGAGGAGTCTAAAACATTGAATAAATAAAAGAACACCAACTCTTGACAATGAAGAGTCTTACCGTTGCTGGGGGATATCTGATTTGCGGAGTTGGTTAAATTATAAACTATGAATAGAAAAGAAATGCCAGTTTACTCTGGAGTATTAAAGTACTTTCCAAACGCTATTAAGTATGTGGCTTATGTAAGTAAAGTGGGTAACGACCAACACCACCCCGACAAGCCCTTACATTGGGATATGGATAAGTCAACAGACGAGCCCGACGCATTGGTAAGGCATTTAATAGACCATTCTATTAACCCGATAGATGATGATGAAGTCTTACATCTTGGTAAGGTAGCTTGGAGGAGTCTAGCAATGCTAGAAAGACATTTAACAAATAACAATAAATAAATAGAAATTATGGAAGTACAAGGAAAAATTAAGATTATCGGAGAAACGCAAACTTATGGAACGTTTCAAAAAAGAGAGTATGTAGTTGTAACTGATGAACAATATCCGCAAACAATTAACTTAGAACTACATCAAGATAAATGTAGTCTTATAGACAAATACAAGGTTGGTGAAGATATTAAAACATCAATTAATATACGTGGTAAAGAATGGGTTAACCCAGAGGGTGTTGCAAAATACTTTAATAGTATTGTGGGTTGGAGAATTGAGAAAGTGGAGACAGCACCAACTACACCGCAAGCACCTGCCAAACAATTAGAAGAAGTACAAGACGATTTACCATTTTAATATAAATTAAGTAGCAGTAAATAAAAAGGGTTTCCAATACGTCACGCAAACCAATAACCCCGAAAAACACGGTGAAAGTCCAGTTGTTAGGTGTGACTACTGCTGCTTATTTAATAAACTAAATAGGTATGAAAAGAAAAGAAATAATAAAGATTTTAATAGTACTTATACCAACTATAATATATTTATTATCAATTTAATTTAAAACATAAATATTATGAGTAAAGATTTAAAAAAAGTAAATGAAGTGGTTGAATCTGTAATAAATAACCAAGAGAAGCAAGCGTTAAATATTTTAATTCAGTCTGTTAAATTAGCAAACAACAAAGGAGCATTTGAGTTGGATGATGCCATTGTAATTGGTCAATCTAAAAATATTTTAGAGTATTTAACTAAATAAACATACATTTAAGTTCCCCAAGCCTCTATATTATTAATTTAGTATAGGGGTTATTTATTGTTTTAAAGTATTTGATAAATTTTATTTATATTTGAACTATATTTGAATAAACAATATAATTTCAATTATGGAAGATGGAAGATTAAAAAACGGAGGAGCAAGGGTTGGAGCTGGTAGACCTACAAAAGCAAAAGAAGAACAAGTTAGAAGGCTTGGTTTAGATGCTATTGCTAAAGTATACGGATCTGTAGAGCAATACTACGAACACATAGCAACAGAGAGCCAAGAGAGTTTTCCGCATTTAAAATTACTACAAGAATATGTATTTGGCAAACCTAAAGAAGTTGTAGAGGTTATTACAGATGATAAAGATGATATTGATTACAAAAAACTAACAATAGAAACATTAAGAGACCTTGCAAACAACACCAACGATAAACCAAACGAAAGTTAAAGCAGAACTATGTAAAAGGGATTTCTTCTACTTTATACAAGAGTTTTGGTCTGTTATTATACCAGACGACCCTGTTTATAATTGGCACATAGAATACTTATGTAAAGAATTGCAGACAATGGTCGAAAGAGTAGCTAACAGAGAAGAGAAGCTATACGATTTAATAATTAACATTCCACCGGGTACATCAAAGAGTACAATTGCGACTGTTATGTTACCAGCTTGGGCATGGACAATAGACCCAAGGATTAGAGCGCTTAGTGCGTCTTATTCAGCATCATTATCTACAGACCACGCAGTAAAGTCTAGGGATATAATAAAGAGTGATAAATACCAATTATATTTCCCTGAGTTAACTATAAAGAGAGACCAAGATAATAAAACACATTATAAAAATGATTTTGGTGGTGAGAGATACGCCACAAGTGTAACGGGTACAGTAACAGGATTTCACGCTCATTTAATTATAGTAGATGACCCGTTAAACCCTAAAGGAGCAAGTAGCGAGGCTGACAGAACAACGGCTAATAATTTTATGGATGTTACCTTATCAACTCGTAAGGTTAGTAAATCCGTAACACCTACTATATTGGTGATGCAAAGACTACATCAAAAGGACTGCACTGGTAATTGGTTAGAGAAAGAGGGTAAGGTGTTAAAACATATTTGCTTACCCGGTGAGATATCTAAAGACGTTAAGCCAATAGGGTTAAGGGATAGGTATGTAGGCGGTTTATTAGATACACAAAGACTTAAAAGAAATGATTTAACAGAGTTAAGGGTTAATCTTGGGTCTTATGGTTATGCTGGGCAGATAATGCAGATACCAAGCCCTTTAGATGGTGGTATATGGCAGAAGTGGATTAAACCAATACAAGATTCAGAACTAAACCAAATAGTACCTAATCTGCAAAGTTTTGGGAGTGACTGGGATTTAGCTTATACAGAAAAGCAAACCAACTCAGCGAGTGCTTTTGTTAGTGCTGGTAAGTATGACAATAATATGTATATTACTGACTTAGGTTTTGAATGGTTGGAGTTTCCTAAATTAATAAACTACATGAAGTCTAAATCCTCACCGCATTACATAGAGGCTAAAGCAAGTGGGAAGAGTGCAAAACAAACACTAACAAATCAAGGAATACCCGCAATAGAGGTTAATGTAACAGGTGGAGATAAGGAAGCGAGGGCGAATATGGTAACGCCTTATGCAGAAAGTGGTGTCATTTATTGTAGAGCGTCTTTATTAGATAAGCTGTATTATGATAGTAAGCAAGGTATCTTAGTTTTCCCTAATGGTGAAGGTGATGATTTACAAGATGCTTTAGTTCAAAGTATAGGAAGGTTACTAGGAAATCCGCAAGTGTTTTTCTTCTAAATTGCTATATCAATTTTTTTTATTATTTTTGATGTTAAAATAGATATTACTTATGGGTAAATGGGAAACTGCAAAAAACTTCTTTAGAGGTGGTAAAGCGAAGCAAGTTCAGAACAAATTTAATGAGTCTTTTTTCTGGGGTTCTAGTGGAAATACAGAGAATGACGACAACGACCTAAAAAGATACATAGATTTAGCTTATAATATAAACCCTGATGTGTTTAGTGTGATTAATCAGATATCTAATAAGTTAGTGTCTATTCCTCATTATATTAAAGAAGTGAAAGACACAGCTTCTAACGTTAGGTTAAAAAGTTTTATGAAGTCTACTAACTACGACCCTAGTTTCACGCAAAGAATAAAGGCTAATAAGTTAGAGATGAAGGCACTTAGTGAAGATGAATTTATTATGCCTTTCGACAGACCTAATCCTAGCCAAGATTGGTTAGAGTTCTTTAAACTATCTGAAACGTTCTTAAAATCTACAGGTAATGTATATTGGTATAAGTTAATGCCCGATGAAGGAATGAACGCAGGAGAGCCAATACAATTATATTGTTTACCGTCTCATTTAATGGAGATAGTTTTGAAAGATGACGCTAATATGTTAAGTGTAGATACTCCAATAAGCCACTATATTTTAACGGACTATAAAACGTTTACTAAGTTTAAAGAGACTGAGATAGTGCATATTTCTGTTGATAATCCTAATTTCGGGATGAGTGGAGAGCATTTGTATGGTCAATCACCATTAAGAGCAGCGTGGAAGAACATTGAAGCAAGTAATAAGGGGTTAGATTTAAACATTAACACGCTTAAAAATGGTGGTGTTTTTGGTTTTATTCATTCTAAAGGAACAGCTTTAACTTCTGACCAGGGTAAGGAGTTAAAAGAGAGATTAAAGGAAATGAACAAATCACCAGAGGATTTAAGTAGGATTGCAGGTATATCTTCTGAGATTGGATTTACTAAACTATCATTAACGGCAGACGAATTAAAACCTTTCGATTATTTAAAGTATAATCAGAAACAAATTTGCAATGTATTAGGATGGTCAGATACTTTACTAAATAATGATGATGGTGGTAAGTATGATAAGCAATTAAACGAACTTAAAAGGGTTTTAACTAATACAGTTGTACCTGATGCTAAGTTATTAGAGAACGCTTTTAATTATCAAGTGTTATCTTTAATTAAAGCATATAAAGGCAAATGTTTGGTGTTCGATTATAAGGAATTGCCCGAAATGCAAGACGACTTAGAAACAATGACTAAATGGATTACAAGCGTTGTAGATAATGGTATTATGAATAGAACAGAGGCACGTTACGCAATGAGGTTGCCAGAGGTTACGGATTCTAATTTAGATATATTCACGGTTAAAGATGATATTATGAGCTTAGACGATGCGATACTACCAACTGATGAGCCAAAACTATAAATGACAGAAAAGCAATATAGAAATCAATGGATAAGAAGGCATTCACAATATGAGAAGATAGCTTATAAAAAGCTGTTAACATCATTGAGAGAAATGTCTAATAATATTCCGTTTGATTACTTAACAAATGATAATTATAATACACTAATAAGGTCGAGCTTTAAAGAAGAGCAGTTTATATCTACGTATTATAGTGTTTATAAAGAAGTCGGTATAATTCACGGTAAAAGAGTAGGTAGGGAGATAAACAAGCAAATAAAAGAGTTTACATTAAATTCTTTTCTTGGAGTGTTTGAAAATGACTTATTAGCGTGGTTGTATCGTAATTCTTTGACCAATATAAGAAGCGTACAAGATAATTTAGTAGCACATTTACAAGAGTTTATATCTAACGGTGTGAAGGAAAATTTAACGGTTAGAGAAATATCTAAAGATTTGCAGAAGGCTATAAATAAGAAAGACTTTTATAGATGGCAAGCATTAAGGATAGTTAGAACTGAAACAACCGCAGCAGCAAATTACGCTAGTACTGTAGCAGCTGATTCAAGCGGTGTTTTAATGGATAAGGTATGGATAAGTGCTGATGACAATAGGACGAGGAGACCACCTAAGAGTGGGTTTAATCATTTGGTTATGAACGGTGTAAAAGTTGGAGTAGATGAGAAATTTAAAGTACCATTTAAAGGGGGTGTTCAGTTATTAGATTTCCCTGGAGACCCAAAAGGAAGTGCGGGTAATATTATAAACTGCCGCTGTAATTCTGCGTTAATACCTAGAAGAGACGAAAATGGTAGGTTAGTATTTACCTAACTATAGATAAAAACTATAGTAAAACCTATTTAATAAATTTTATTTATATTTGTAAAATAATGAACAAAATGAATTTTAAACAAACATCATACGATTTAAAAGATTTAGACGAGTCTAAGGGAATTATTGTTGCTTATGCTAATGCTTATGACTTTAAAGACTCAGACGGTGATATATCAGCTAAAGGCTCTTTTGATAAGACTGTTAAGGAGAACTTTAAGCGTATTAGAGTACTTAAAGACCATAACAGTACAGTTTCTTTGGGTGTTCCTTTGGAAATAGATACAAAAGATAGTTACGGTTTATTAACCACATCTAAATTTAACCTAAACAAAGAAGTTAGTCGGGATATGTTTAGCGATATCAAACTAATGCACGAAAGCGGTTTAAACGCTGAATTAAGTATTGGTTATCAAATAGTAGGAAGAGACCAGAAAAACAAATCCGTTATAAACGAATATAAGTTAATGGAATACTCTTTTTTATCTAGTTGGGCAGCTAACGAGTTAAGCACTGTGCAAGATATTAAAGGAATACAAAAATATTACGGAATAATCGACATACTTGTAAAAGGGTATGATTTAGATTATTCAGACACAAGATTAAGACAAATTGAAACACTATTAAAAACACTTACAGACAAAGAGCCGTCATTAGATGACACTCCTAATGTTGAGCCGTTGTTAGATGTATTCAAATCATTTAATAATAAATATATAATAAAGTAATGGAAGCAAAAGAATTAAAAGACCAATTAGAAATAATGGTAAAAGGTATTGAAGGTAAAACTTCAATCGAGATTAAAGGAGCTATTGACGCTTTTACTAAATCTAACAAAGAAGCAATTGAATTAGCTGTAAAGTCTGTTCAAGATGAATTACAAGTAAAATTAGATACTGTACAAGCACACGCAAACAAATTAGACGTTAAGATGAAAGAAAGGTCTATCGAATCTAAAAGAAGTGCGGATAACATTAAATCTGCTATTGTAGAAAACGGAGAAAACATTATAAAAGTTAAAAAAGGTAATGTTGTTGAAGTTAAAGCGGTTGGAGATATGTCTACAGCTAACTTAACAGGAGATGAACCAAGAACTCAAAACTTTGATATTGTTAAGTTCCCATCACAAAAAGTTAACGTTTCTGACATTGTTGGTTCTGTTAATATTGACGGTGGTACTTATACGTATACCGTAGAGGGTGATGGTGAAGGTTCTATTGGAGAGCAAACAGAAAATGCTACTAAGAATCAAAGAGATTATGATTTCACTAACGTAGATGTAACAACTGACTTTATTGCTGGTTTCGCAAGATATAGTAGAAAGATGGTGAACAACCTTTCTTATATTACTTCTGCAATTCCACAATTATTAAGACGTGATTACTTTAAAGCTGAAAATGCTGCATTTAACACGGTATTAGTAGCACAAGCGACTGCATCAACTTTAACTTTCGCAGGTTCTGGAAGCTCAAAAGTTCAAATGTTAATGGATGAAATCGCTAAATTAGAGGATTTAGATTATGATACTAATGGTATTGTTATTAGACCATCTGACTATATGGATATGCTTAAAGCTGCTAAAGATGACTTACAAAGTGCGGTTACTTATGAAGGTGGAGTATTAAGAGTTGCGGGAGTTCAAATCCTTAAAGCTACTTGGGTAACTGCTAACAAATATTTCGTTGGTGACTGGTCAAGAGTTAATAAAATTAATACAGAAGGTTTATCTTTAGAATTTTCAGATTCAGAAGGTACAAACTTCGTAAAGAATATGATTACTGCAAGAATTGAGTCTCAAACCGCTATTGTTATAGAGCAGCCTTTAGCTGTGGTTTTAGGTGATTTTACTGCATCATAAAAGAGTCTATTGTTGTTTTTGGCACGTATTAGGGGTAAAATCTTAATACGTGTTTTTTTTAGGGTTGAATTATCCATTTACCTTTTATCCTATGTATATCTCTAATATCACCTTCACAGTCAATAAATGAAAATATATTTACAGTAATTTCATTGTTTTTTAACCATTTTAAATGCTTTTTTATTAGATTACTTGTTTTCATAATTTATATATTTTAATCAAATTTACAAATACATTTAACAATATAAAAACTATTTCAATAGATATTACCTATACAAAATTAATGTTATATAAAATTTGTATATTTGAATAAATAAAAACTATTAATATGATTAAAGTAATACAAGACTTTTATAAGTTATCAGAAAAAAAGAATTATAAAAGTGGTGATAATGCTGAGTTTGATAATAAAACAGAAGAAAGACTTATTAAAGAAGGTTTAGCAGGTAAAGTAATAGAAAAGAAGGTAGTTAAAAAAAGTAAAAAATAATGGCATATTTAGACGTTATATCGTTGGCAGAAGCTAAAAAATATTTAAGAGTAGATGACACTTTGACAGATGACGATGCACAGATATCACGAATGATTAAGAGTGCTTTATCTACTATTGAAAAGCGAACAAATGTATTAGTTTATGCACGTTCTAAGAATTATTTATTTCAAGATTACTGCGTTAGAGTGTATGATTTTCCTATTAACTCACTTACATCACCAACAGATGCAGAAGTAGAAAATAAAGCACTACATACTAACTATGAAGCAAGTAAAACAACAGATGTAACGCTAGTTTTAAACGTTGGGTATGCTGACCCTTTAGAAGTTCCTTATGAGTTGATAGATTGTGCTTTACAATACGTTAAATACTTATATTACGAAGCTGAAACGGATAAAGCAAATAAAGGTATGTTACCTTTGTGGTTACAGGATATGATAAACCAAAACAAAAGATTCATTATTTAATGAGAGCAAGAGGTTACAGTAGACAGATAGAAGTATGGCAAACGACATCTACCTCGGATGGTTTTGGAGGCGATGGTGTTACTACTGCGTTATTAGGTAAAAGTTGGTGCAATATTAAAACACCAAGTAAAGACTATAGAACTACAGCCGAAGGAATAACAGAAACTAATAATACATTAATACTAACTTTACGTAAAAGAAATGATTTAGTTTATAATAGTGAAAATATGTTTTTCGTTTACAAAACTGTTAAGTATGTAATAAGCTCCGAACCTGTCAATGTAGGTCTTGAGGATAGAGATATCGAAATAACTATAACAAGTGGCTAAAGGAACTATTAAAGGACTTGACAAGGTATTTAAAGACTTATCTAAGTTAGGTAAGGATATTGAAAAGAAAGTCGAATTAACCACAAGGTCTAACGCACAAGAGATTGCTGTAGATGCTAGAAAAAACGCAAGAGCAAAAGGTGTTTGGGATTTAGGCGATTTAGTTGGAAACATATCCTACGAAAAAGATAAAAACACTTTTAATTATAAAATATTTGCAAGAGAAAAATATAGTGCTTTTTTAGAATTTGGTACAGGTGGAATGGTTAAAGTTCC
>TARA_B110000046_G_scaffold88101_1_pt1 | contig 14839 bp, 15 predicted proteins | sample TARA_B110000046 | Tara Oceans TARA_B110000046 (sample SAMEA4397157) | marine metagenome | biome: Polar Biome; feature: [DCM] deep chlorophyll maximum layer (ENVO:01000326); material: water (ENVO:00002006), including particulate matter (ENVO:01000060) such as... | depth 40 m
GTTTTCGGCATCGGGATTTTTATTGCCCTTAAGCAAAGGCCCCATAGAGTTATGCGCTTCGTTTAGCTGGCTTGAAAACTCCGCGCCTAAATCGCCTTCATTATTAGCTAAGCTATTGTCTTTAAAGGCTATCAAAGAGTCTTTTTCAGAAGAAACTAAAAACGAAATGTTATTCATCGCCATAAATCACCTAATACCATTACGGCAATATGCCACCGCATACCGCCAAAAGTTGAATTCCACTAAGTAATAAAGCAATTAGCGTGCCTGAATTACAAAGCTTTACGACGTTGAAAAAACTGATTAGCTGAAAATTCATCTAACATTTTTTGCTCATTTTTAGCCATTAACGCATTTGCTTTAAGTTTTTGATTTTCGATTAATTTGGCGACTGCCTTAGCTTTAATTTGCTGCTTGAGCCATAGCGTTTTACGTTGAGTAACAACTTGCTTAGCGGTATTTACCGTACTTGCTTGTTGGCGAATTGCTTCTTCAATTTTAGCTATAAAGGCATGATACTGCCCAAATCCGGCACTAGATAAGCCCGATTTTCCCTTAAGGTGTAACTGCTGAGAGTACTCAAGTCTAAAATTATTTAAACCTTGTAGCTTTTGTTGATTCGATTGCAAGTTTTGATTGGCTTGTAAGTAACTCATGCGCAAACTTTCTTCTTTGTCATTTTCAATTTTGAGCAATAAATCGAGTTTGTTTTTAGCCATTATGCTTGTCCTAGTAACTGAGCAAGCCCTTGCAGACCATCATCGTAACTAATGACATCTCGCATACCTTGTTGTAAAAATGCATTCACTCTTGGCATCATATTTATAGCTTGGTCGAGCATTTGATCGGTCCCTTTTTGATAAGCGCCTAACGTAATCATGTCTTTGTTTTGTTGGTACATTGAATACACTTGTTTAAGCACTCGGGCTTGTTGCATATGCGGCTCAGAAACAACTTGAGGCATAACACGCGAAATCGACTTTTCAATATCTATAGCGGGATAGTGCCCACTGTCAGCTAAATCACGCGATAGTACAATGTGGCCATCTAATATAGCTCGCGCTGCATCAGCAATAGGGTCTTGCATATCATCGCCTTCACTCAACACCGTAAAAAAGGCGGTAATTGAACCTTGCCCTTCACCGCCATTACCAGCACGTTCCACCAGCGCAGGTAATTTAGCAAACACCGAAGGCGGATAACCCTTTGTAGCAGGCGGCTCGCCTACAGCAAGTGCAATTTCACGTTGCGCCATTGCATAACGCGTTACCGAATCGAGTAACAATAATACGTTTAAACCCTGATCTCTAAAATACTCTGCAATAGTTACGGCGCTCTCACAGCCTTTTAAACGCATAAGCGGTGATGAATCAGCGGGCGCTGCGACAACAACTGAACGTTTGCGCCCCTCTACACCGAGTATTTCTTCAATAAATTCTTTTACTTCGCGACCACGCTCCCCCACTAAGCCAACAACAATTACATCAGCTTCGCTACCTCGGGTCATCATACCGAGAAGTACTGATTTACCCACACCAGAGCCTGCAAACAAGCCCATACGCTGGCCTTGCCCTACTGTGATAACCGAGTTAATAGCACGCACACCTACATCCATAGGCTTAGTGATTGGTCTTCTTGAAAGCGGGTTTATAGTATTTTGAGCAAACTTTAAATGATGCTCAGCATTAATTTTACCAAGGCCATCTAGCGGTCGCCCTAAACCATCCACCACGCGGCCTAATAAACTCATCCCTACAGGTAAACCTAAATTATTTACTTGAGGAATAACACGCGCACCAGGTAATACACCAGAGATGTGGTCGTTAGGCATTAAGTACAAAGTTTGATCGTTAAAACCGACTATTTCGGCGTCTACAAAGCCGTTCATAGTTTCTATTTTACATTGGCTACCAACGGGTGCACGTAAACCTCTAGCCTCAAGGGTAAGGCCAACAACACGCGTTAAAATACCTGCCACAGCAGGCGCTGGAGTTTTAATATGTTGTTGATATTGAGATAAGCGTTCGCTTAAAGGTGCACGTTGAGTTGACATAACACGCCAATAAAATAGTTAGATACCACTATTATGCAAAAAACTATCCAACGTTTCTCTGACACGTGTTTTAAGGGTCATGTCGAGTGACGATTGCGCTGTTTTAACTTCACAGCCACCGCGTTCAAGAGTGGGTTCTGCCATTAATTGCCAGTTATTATCAATAATGGTTTGTTCGCCATAGCTCTCTTTTATGAGTTCTAAGTCTTCGGGGTTTAAATGGATTCGTACTTTTTCTTGCTCCGCATTAAGTGAATCAATACTTTGCTTTAACGTATGTAAAATCGCATCTGGCGATGTTTTTACTTCTTGATAAATAACAGCTTCCGCTAACATGCTAGCAAGTTGTACTAATTGCTTCTCGGCTTGTTCGTCCACTTTATCTAGCGGTGCAGTTAGCCCCTCTAAAATGGCTTTTAAACTTGTTAACTGCTCTTCAATTAATGGTTTTACATCTTCAAGGCCTTGTGTTTTACCTTGCTCTAAGCCTTCTTTGTAGCCTGCTTCTTTACCTTCGCCAACGCCTTTTTCAAAGCCGTCTATGTAGCCTTGCTCATGACCTTGTTTAAGGCCTTCTTCGTACGCGTCTTGTCTAATGCGTTCAAGCTCAACCATGGTAAGCGCAGGGAGTTCTGGTTCTTGTGGCTCATCAATAGGCATTTCTTCGGCTAATTCTTTTTTGTACAACTCACTAAGCGGTGTGCCGTAAGCCGTAGAGCGATTGCCAAAGCTGCTCTCATCTGGTGCTACATCTGGAATAGCCCAGTTTTTTAATAATTCATCTGCTTCATCAGCGTGAAGTGTGCGTCCTTTGAGTTTGCTCATAGTTTACAGGAACTCCTCGCCACCGCCGCCGCCCAGCTGAATTTCACCTGAGTCAGATAAACGACGCGCTGTTGATAAAATCTCTTTTTGCGCCGCTTCTACTTCGCTTATACGTACCGGGGCCATAGCTTCTAAATCATCAGCAAGCATTTCGGCTGCACGCTTAGACATATTGCCCAGTATCTTATCTTTAAGGGCATCGTCGGTGCCTTTAATTGCTTTCATTAATACGTCTTGTTGTACTTCTCGTAGGATTGCTTGAATACCACGGTCTTCAACATCCATTAAGTTTTCAAACACAAACATTAAGTCTTGAATTTGCTGCGACATCTCTTCGTCATGTTCACGAATAGAATCCATTAACTGCCCTTCTACGTTGGTATCTAGGTAGTTCATAATATCTGCAGCAGCTTTTAAGCCGCCCATTTTAGCAGCTTGCGCACCAGCTTGACCGGCAAATTGTTTTTCCATGATTTCGTTTAGCTCTTGCAGTGCTGCTGGCTGAACTTCTTCAAGGTTTGCAATACGCATAGTTAAATCTAAGCGTACTTTTTCAGGGAACTGAGCAATAATCTCAGCTGACTGTTCTGGCTCTAAATACGATAATACAATAGTTTGAATTTGCGGATGCTCATTACGAATAATGTTTGCTACCTGCTTAGAGTCCATCCATTTTAATGAATCCAAGCCTTTAGCACCTGAGCCCATAACAATTTGGTCAATAAGGCTAGCAGCTTTGTCTTCACCAAGAGCGGCTGTAAGCGCTTTTTTAATAAAGTCTTCTGACTGAAAACCAATGGTACTAAAGCTTTGAATTTGTTCTATAAACAAGTTGTGTACAGCGCTAATTTTAGCTTGAGATAAATCCTGTAGCCCAGCCATTGCCATACCCACTTTTTGCACCTGTTTAGGTTCTAAGTGTTTAAGGATTTGCGCGGCATCTTCTTCTGATAAACTCAAAAGTAATATAGCGGCTTTATCTACCCCATCGAGCTTATCAACATCAAAGGCTGGCGGGAGTTGTTTTTGTTCTTGATCAGTCATCTTCTGTTAACCACGCTTTCACTACTTGTGATGATAGTTCTGGTTCGTTAGCTACAAGGGCACGAATTGCTTTAAGTAAATCTTCGTCGCCATGTAAATCCGGTAACTGCAGTGTACCATCACTTGAGAAACCAACCGAAGCAGAATCAAAGTCTTTATTTAGCATATCAAGTGTATTGTCGCCAATATCTACGCCGGAACTTAATGCATCTTCGTCGTATTCTTCTAGTGTATCGTCTGGGTAAATTAAGCGCTTAAGCATTGGTTTTACTACTGCCATTATCAATACAATGATAACTAAGGCGCCTAGTACAAGGCGGGCTATTTTCATAAACCAGTCTTGTTCCCACAGTGGCACTTCTATTGCTAAATTTGTTGCTTCACGTACAAACGGCACTGTTACTACTTCAAGTGCATCACCACGTTGCATATCAAAACCTACACCACCTTGTAGTAAGCGACGAATATTTGACAATGCCTCTACCGAGCGCGGGGCCATGGTTGTTTCGCCGTTTTCTCCCACTTTAGGAATATAGTCAACAGCAACTGATACGCTTATTCTGCGTATAACACCACTTTGTTGGCGCTTGTGCGAAATGGTTGTATCGAGTTCATAATTACGTGTAGCTTCTTTGTGGCTGCGTGTTGGAGACGTAGCAGTGCCTGCACCACCTTGCCCAGCAACCTCAGGAATATTTGAATTTAGCGGTGGCTGATTTGTAAGCGCACCTGGAATACCAACAGCTAGGCCGCCAATGTTATTTTCTTCAAATGTGGTTTCGCTTCTAACCGCTGGTAGGTCTGGGTTATAACGCTTTTGAGTTTCCTCAATCGAGCTGAAATCCATACTCAAATCAACTTGAGCTGTATAGTTTGCAAGCCCAACAACCGGTATTAAAATACTGTCTATTTTTTCAAGATACTCTTGTTCGCGCTTACGTTCTAAATCGTATTCTTTACGAGAGCGTGCTGCTAATGAGCTTTGCGAACCTGAATTTAATAATCGACCATTTTGGTCAGTAACCGTAACACGTGCAGGCTCTAAGCCTTGTACTGCTGAAGCAATCATATCAACAACAGAGTCTACTTCTTCACGGTCAAGTGAGCGGCCACGCTTAAGTGTTAATACAACAGTAGCGGATGGTTTTTTCTCTCTGCGGGCAAATACGTTTTCTTTAGGGATGGCTAACAATACTTTGGCGCGAGTAATGTTATTTAGCTCTTCAATGGTGCGTGCTAATTGCTGTTCACGACCATGTTTTAAACGTTCACGCTCCAAGCGTTGGCTTACACCAAAGCCCATATCTTGCATAATTATGTCAGAGCCAGATGCAGGGCCTTGCTCTAACCCTTCGCGGGTCATTAGCAATTTAATGTTTTGGTATTCGCTTTCATCAACCGATACAACATTGCCATCTAGTTGGTATTCAATTTTTTGCGCATCTAAAAAGTCTAATGTTTGAATAAGCTCTTCTGTTTGCATTTTGCCTAACGGGCGCATATCTGGCTGACGAGCCCAAATAATAATAAAAATCGCGATAGCTAAACAAATAGCCAATGCTATAACCAATGTTACTTGGCGCAATACATCAACACCACTTAAAGCACTTAAGTAGCCTGACTTTTGTTCTTGTTGATCATCACCACCACTTTGGTCAATACCGCCACCAGCAAGTGCTAGGTCTGTAGATTGGTTAGATTGCGCCACAATAATTCTCCACTACCTAATTAAACAGGCATGTTCATGATTTCTTTATAAGCTTCAACAAGTTTATTACGAACCTGTACTGTAGCCTCAAAAGCAACTGACGATTTTTGAGAAGCAATCATCGCCTCAGCAAGCGATACACTTCGATCACCCATTTCAACCGCTTTTACTTTTTGACCTGCATCTTGCTGTAAACCGTGCACTGTATTTAGTGCATCACTTAGCATGTCGCCAAACTGGGAAGTAGAAGTAGGCTGAACTTGAGTCGGCAATTTATTTATTTGATTATTACGGCCGGCTTCTAAAGCCATTGATTGCATTTCTTGAAATACAGCACTGTTTTGAATTTTCATAATTTATCTCTGACACGCAGTGAACTCTTACAAGTAATAAAGCACAAAACATGCCAATTAATTAATCATTAAAATACAATAGGTTAACTTCAATTTGTGTTAGTCAGAGTTTTGACAACCCTAAGTTCGCAGCGCAAACTTAGGGTTTATAGGAGGTTAAGCTGGAAGTGAAATACCTAAATCGCGCATTTGCGCTAGTTTATAACGTAAAGTTCGTGGGCTTATGCCCAACGTTTCGGCAACGTCTTTACGCTTACCTTGGCAACGTGCAAGGGTTTCTAAAATAATGCGATGCTCTTTGTCTTTAAGCTCATCTTTATAGCTACCGGTATCTGCCGCTAGCAAACCTTGTTTAGGCTCATCCTCAGCATGCGACTTTTCATCATAATATGCAGAGCTTAAAGTGCTTTTATCAACACCTTTGTCTGCATGTGCTAATTCTGTTGGCGATACGGTTTGCGCCGGTGCCAATGAAGGCTCCATAACAAAGTTATTAGATACTAAGTTTTCGATAAAAATAGCATGCTCGTTTATTGTATCGCCACTTCGCAATATAAGTGCACGCTGTATAACGTTATCAAGCTCGCGCACATTACCAGGCCACGCATGAGCCAGTAACTTTTGCTCGGCAGCTTTATCTAAATACGCCATAGGCTCTTTGCTTTTACTTATATGGCGCTCAATTAAATGCTTAGCCAATACAATAATATCGCCTGGGCGTTGGCACAATGGTCGCCACATAAGTGGAAAAACATTAAGCCTGTAATATAAATCTTCTCTAAACTGATTATCTACTACAGCTTCTTTTAAATCACGATTACTGGTTGCCAAAATACGTACATCGAGCTGAATTGTTTTACGGCCCCCTAAACGCTCTACTTCACGCTCTTGCAGTACGCGTAAAAGTTTAGCTTGTAGCCCTAAGTCCATTTCAGTAATTTCATCAAGTAAAATAGTGCCGCCTTGTGCTTGCTCAAACTTACCCGGACATGCTTGAATCGCCCCCGTAAAAGCCCCTTTTTCATAACCAAATAACGTGGCTTCGAGCATATTTTCAGGTATGGCCGCACAGTTAATTGCCACAAATGGCTCATTACATCGGCTCGACTTATCATGAATATAACGCGCAAGTACTTCCTTACCCGAACCACTTGGGCCAAGTACCATTACACTTGCATCAGAGCGTGCTACTTTACTCGCAAGCTCTAATAATTGAATACTAGTTGGGTCGGCAACAATAGGTCCGTCGGTTTCTTTTGCTTTTTCAGGCAAATAACGGCTCACCATATTTAACAGCACTTCAGGTGCAAATGGTTTAGCCATGTAGTCAATTGCACCTAGGCGCATGGCTTCTACCGCATCGTCAATTGTGGCGTACGCCGTCATCATCAATACAGGTAAATCAGGGTGGTTTAATTTAATACTGCGTAGTAAATCAAGGCCACTCATTGCGCCCATTTGCACGTCGCTTACAACAAGCGAAAATTGATCTTTTTTAAGCAGTAACATTGCTTGCTCAGCACTGCTCGCTGCAACACATTCAATACCCGACATTTCAAGGGTATCTATTAAGGCTTCACGAAGCCCAGCGTCATCTTCGACAACTAAAATAGTATTACTCATAATGATCCCTCTAATTTAGATGTTGCCTTAATAGGCAGTAACAAACTAAAGCAGGCACCACCTTGCGTATTATTGGTCACATCAACACGGCCTTGGTGCGCACTAGCCACCGAACTCACTACAGCAAGCCCTAAACCTGTACCCTGACTTTTTGTAGTAAAAAATGGTTCAAAAATTTTATCGCTTTGGCTTAAATCAACACCTGGGCCATTGTCGCTCACACTAATACGAACCATATCTAAATCTTTTAAATCTCTTTGTGCGCTAATTTTTACTTTTGCGCCGCCGCCAATAACTTGAATACTATTGTGCACTAGATTTTGAATAGCACTGGCCAATGCCGTTTTATTACCAACTATTTGTATATCGGGTTCAGGTAAGCTTACATCCAGTTCACTTTCATTAAGTGCGACCATCGCATCAGCACCTGCTTTAACTTCGGTTAAAAGCTGCTGCATTGAAACTTGCTCAACAACTTGCTGATCGCCACTTTTAGCAAATAACAGCATGTCGTTTACTTGAGTTTCTAAATCTTTTAAACGCGACATTAACTTTGTTTGAAAATTATCACGAGATGCTTCGGGTAAGCGCTTAGACCCTAAATTAGCAGCATAAAGCATAGCGGCTGAGAGCGGCGTACGTACTTGATGCGCTAATGATGCAACCATTTTACCCAGCGCGCTTAATCGCTGCATATGTGCAACACGTTTTTGTAAACGGCGAGTTTCGGTTAAATCCGTCATTAAAATAAGTTGCCCAGGCTCTGGGGCTAAAGCGGTAATATCAAGTTTTATTAAGCGCCCATCTTTTAAAGACACTTCGTGACCATCGTCTTGATGTGGCCTAAAAGAGCGCTGAATAACATTAAACCAGCGTTCGCCTTCAAGTGGCTCGCCAAGCATATCAATCGCTATTTGATTCGCTTTTGCAATCAAGCCTTTGCCATCAAGTACAACCACGCCTGCTGGCATGGTATCAACCAAATGTGAAAGCCAACTTGCTTGCTTGCGCAGATCGCTTAATTCACCAATGTACTCCTCTTGAAGTAAACATGGGTTATACTGATTTGCAGAAAAAAACTGTGGTTTTAGCACGCTAGCAAGGGCCATAATCAAATCTCGAATTGATGTAGATACATGTCTAAATGCACGATTTATACCAAAATTTATTTACATACTTATCATTAAGTTACATCAATAATTTGAGCGACATAAAAATGACGCACGCAAAAAGGAATAATAATGAGTGAGCAAATAAAGTGCCGTTGCCCGTGGCTCGACACCACTAAACCCGACTACGTTATTTACCATGATGAAGAATGGGGCGTCCCCCTTTATGATGATACAAAGCTGTTTGAATTTATCACTCTAGAATCAGCGCAAGCAGGCTTAAGCTGGTACACAATTTTAAAAAAACGCAGCGGTTACAAAAAAGCATTTGCTAATTTTGATGTAAAAAAAGTGGCACAATTCACACAAGATGACGTTGAGAGATTAATGCTTGATGAGGGTATTGTGCGCAATCGCTTAAAAATTTCGGCAACTGTTAACAACGCAAAGCGCTTTATAGAAATACAAAAAGAATTTGGAAGTTTTAGTAACTACCAATGGCAGTTTGTGGGTAATAAGCCGATTATAAGTAATTTAAATAACGTTGAGGACTACCCTGCAATTACAGAGGCATCAACCGCATTTGCTAAAGATTTAAAAAAACGGGGTTTTAAGTTTTTAGGCCCAACAACGGTATATGCGCATATGCAGGCCTGCGGTATGGTTAACGATCACAGTAATGATTGTTTTAGAAAAGAAGAAATTATTAAAGCTTTTAGTGGGTAAGTGATTTATAACCATAAAAGTGATTAGTTCACAAAGAGGTTAAGAGACGCTGCGCTTTAGAGAAGTGACGCGTAGGTTGACTATGGCTTCCCATTTACCCTCGTTTTTTCTCTTTGTGAAATAACGTTTTATTTAAATGATTAAAAGCTACGCTTTTCACGCGAGCAAGCTCAGCGTCTACCGCCAAGGTTTAAGTTTGGGTTATCTTGTAGACGCCAAGCTTGCTTGCGTGACGGGCAAAGCCCGTAAAGTGATTGATCACAAATGAATAATAAATAACGAAAAGTATTTCACCATTTTCGTACTTCTAATCTCGTGAAAGATTATACTTTTTCATTTTCTCAACGAGTGTTGTTCTGCGTACACCTAATATTTCGGCTGCGCGAGCTACAACATAATCATAGCGCTCTAATGCTTGGGTTATTAAGCTAATTTCAAGCTCTGCTAAATAATCTTTAAGTTCAATACCATCGTCAGGCAATAGCCCACTACCCGCTTGGCTAAACTCAGCGTCAGGCTCACTTTCGTAATCACTAAAGCCTGTACTAAATATGTCGTTAAAGGCATCTTTTTCCATTAACTCTTCAGGGTATTCTGGCTCGTAGGCTTCAACTTCAATGTAACGATATTTGTTAGGTAAATCAGGAATATCGACCACTTTGTCAGGGAACATAATAACCATACGCTCCACCAAATTAGCAAGCTCACGAATATTACCAGGCCAAGCATGTTCTTTTAAGCTCTCAACTGCGCGCTCCGTAAACTTAGCGGTAGAACCAGTCTGGTCGTTAACACGGCGCATTAACTCTTTTAAAAGCAGCGGAATATCATCAGCTCGTTCACTCAGCGATGGGTTTTCGATAGGAAATACATTTAAGCGGTAATATAAATCTTCCCTAAAACTACCCTCTTCAATCATTGTTTCAAGATTACGATGCGTGGCCGCAATAACGCGTACATCAGCTTGGATAGCCTTTGTACCACCAACACGTTCATAGCTGCGTTCTTGCAATACTCGCAGCAACTTAACTTGCATTTGCAGTGGCATATCGCCTATTTCATCTAAAAATAGCGTCCCACCTTGAGCTAGTTCAAACCGCCCTTTACGAGCCGATATAGCACCAGTAAACGCGCCTTTTTCGTGGCCAAATAGTTCACTTTCGAGCAGTTCTGCCGGAATAGCACCACAGTTAACTGGTACAAACGGTCCATTAATACGCTTTGAAAGCAGGTGTACATTACGGGCAACCACTTCTTTACCTGTGCCTGATTCGCCTAAAATTAAAACATTAGCATCGGTTTTTGCCACTTGTTCAATTAAAAAGCGAACATCTTTTACGGCCTCTGTTTCACCAACTAGCCCGTCAAAGGTTTTATGTGGTTTAGAATGCTTATGCTCATTTGGCAACATGCGCTGATACTGCTGGCAATCGTGAAGTAACTGAGTGGTTACTTCGTGATTAAACGGCTCGCAAATAAGCCCCACTACATTAGCTATACTTAATAGTGGTTTTAGCGTTTCGCCAATTAATAAAAACGGTAGGGTTGGATAGCGTTTAATTAAGCTTTCGTGGTCAAGCGATTGCAACGCTCCTAAAATAATCATGCATTCTTGCTGCTGATATTTTTTGCATTCTTGTTCAAAGCAGTCTTCGCTTAATAGTTGAACAGCTTCACCAATAAAGCCAAGTGAAGCATTTAATCCTATTGCGCGGTTGTTATTATTATCTAAAATCAAGATCATATTTAGCGAGCCGTACTTTCACTAATTTGTATAATTAGTTAAATTGTAAGCCAGTTCAGTATGGATGCAAGTAATAGCGGCAGTTTTTTGACATAAACGCCAAAAAACAGACGGGCTAGTTAAGTCAATCATACTTAATAGTTAATCATTAAGTATGGGTTATAGTTTTAACTTAGTTATTACTTAACGATTACCTAAATACAACCTAGCCTTAAAAATTAATTTACTCGGCAATAAAAATGCTATTGTTAGTAAATAAACTCAATTATAAATTTAAGTTGAAGTTACAAATGCCGATACATAAATAAGTGAAAATGCTTGGCATTAATATTGCTTTATTCTTGTAAAAATATAAAAGCTTTATTAAATTTTCATATCAGTTTTATATAGAGTTTTTTATATTAGCTTTCACATAATTTTATTGTTTTAAATTTTAGGATCTTCCCATGGCTCATGTCTCAGTAAAAAAATACAGTCAAGTTCGTGCCAGTAGTATTGCCGAAATGGCCCCTTACGAACAAATAAACCTTATATTCAGTAATATCATCGGTCGCTTAGCAGCAACAAAAGGGTTTATTGAGCGCAAAGAAATACAAAAAAAAGGTGAAAATATTTCGGCCTGTGTTTTATTATTTGGTGCACTGCAAGACGCACTTAATTTAGAAGTAGAACAAGACCCTAGTATTTCTAACAATTTATTGGCACTGTACGACTACTGCCAACGCCGTTTAACGCAAGCGAACATAAACAACGATATTGAAGCAATTGTGGAAGTATCAAGTATTGTTAAAGAAATTAAAGAGGGCTGGGATAACATTCCGCTAGATCAACGAAACCCTGCGGTTTAATTTAAATTATGGATTCGCAAACACCAGCAAGCCATGCTGAGCAGATACAAGCATTACTTAGTAACATTGAAGTGTTGGTAAATGATAATAATGCAGACGAAGCTCAGCCTTTTTTAGACACTTTAAATACTGAACTAAAGCAATGGTGTGAAAGCAGTGAAGGCCCAAGTGCAGAGCAATTAGAATTAATTCAGCTTCGTATAAATACCATTTTAGTTAAAGCGAACAATGCAAAAAATGAATCTTCTAAAGCTATTATTAAACATAAAAAGTCTGGTAAGGCCATTAAAGCTTATAAAAACACCTAGTAAACAGACCTAATAAACGACCTTTATTTTAACTAAATGTATGGCTATAGCTTACTATTTGAATCAAAGAGCAGTACACAATAAAAAACCGCTAAATTTAAACTTAGCGGTTTTTTTATTGACTCGTAATACTTTTAACCCAGTTATTAATTTGATTGCCTAACTACGCCTGGCATGTTCTCTAACTGAGCTTGAACATAACTACTGGTGTTATTAAGGCTCGCTACTAATAAATCCATCGCATTATATTGAGCATATAGACGAGATGATAGCGACTCCATTTTACTGGCAAGGTCCAAGCGATCATCATCTAAATCATCTAGTTGATTAGTTTTACTGTCTATTCGGTTTTGTATAATACCGTCGGAATCTGTATAAAAGCTCATTAGCTCATCAAACGACTGAGCAAAACCATCATCGTCGTCACCTACAAAAAACTGCTGCACTAAATTTACGTTAGTGTCTATTTGCTCATCTAATGTTTCTGTATTTAACGTTAAAACACCATAGCGATCGGTTTCAACACCTAATTGCGAAAGTGATAACGAATTACCATCGCCTAAATCAACTGATTCAGTGATTTCACTACGTAACTTTGACATAACACCACGAAGTAGTGAATCACCAGCCATTACTCCAACACCGCCTTCACCTGATGCACCTAAATTATTACTCAGCTCTAATAACTCATTGTAGCTACTAATAAAATTATTTAAGCCTGTTTTAATATTATTATTGTTTTCGGTAACCGATATATCGCTTAAATCGTCGTCAGTGGCATGCAACTTTTTAGCGGTAATATCCACGCCATCAATCACATTAGTAAATTCATTGGTATTGCTTGATACAGTTAACGTGCCATCAATCGTTATTTGTGCATTTTGTGCAGCATTAACTTGCGTTAGGTTAGTTGTATGATTAACAGGGTCTGCGTCTGATACATCATAAGCTAATCGAGATAATCCGCCAGTATCAGTATTATTACCGTCATCGTCTTGTACGGTAATTGTTATTGCGTTGTCTTCGCCAGTTTCTTTACTGGTAAGTACTAAATGCTGACCGGTATCACTGGTTATTATAGTTGCAACAACAGAATCATTGCTATCACTTCCAGTAAAAGGGCCGTTATTAATTTGATCACGTAAATCTTCTAACGTATTTGTAGCCGATAAAACCGTAGAAAAACTATTTGTGCCAGAACCTATCGTAATAACGCCAGCACCAATTGCTTCGTCTGCTGCAAATGCAGGGGATGACAACTTATGAGCTTGTGCTAATGCGTCTACTTTTACGTTGTAGCTACCAGGCTGAGCGTCTTTATCTGAACTAATTGATATAAAATCATCATTGCCAGATGCTGTTCGCTTTTGATAGTTATCACTATCGCCCAATGCTTCCATTGAGGTTTGCACTTTTTCGAGCGCTGACTTGAGTGCGCCAACAGCAGAAATATCCGTAGTTAATTTACCTTCAGTAGTATTTAAACGAGCTTCAGCAGGTGCTTGTTCAGCATTAACTAGTGCATCAACAATATCCGATACGGCTAATCCAGAACCTAACCCATTAAATGTAATAGACATACTTTACCTCTTTAAATACTCAAAAATAAACTAACTCAATATTAGTAATGCAAACTACCGACTAAACTGTTTGATCAATTAAAATACCTGCAGATTCAGATAGTTTAGACACCAAACTTAATACTTCCTCAGAAGGATATTGCTTAATAACTTCGCCGCTGTTTTTATCAAGCACCTTAATTACATCGCGGCCTGAATCTTCATCAACTTTAAATTGCAAACTTCGGTTCATTTCGCCCATAAAGTCCTGCAATTGTTGCGCCATTTGTTCTAGCTGTTCACGCTCTAACGGCTGAGCTTTTTCATCTTGGTCATTATTTTTATATTGACTTTGCTGTAGTTTTTGTTGATTTTGTGCATCCATTTGCTTTACATCATCTACCGCTCGCTCAGTTAAAGAGCGAGCGGCTTGCCCTACTTGCTTATCATCACCAGCAACGGAAGCCGGTAATGTTGTAATTTCTGCATTGGAATTAATTGTATTCATAACAGATTCCTATTTGTACTTAATTAAACCAACAATAGCTTAGTTTATATTCTTAAACCACAAAAGGAGGTAGCTAAAGCCACCTCCTTTTTTTAAATACTAATACTGACTTTATGTATTAGTTAGCTAACCATTAAGCTATTACTTTTTAAATTATTAACCTAATAAGCTAAGTGCTGTTTGTGGTAACTGGTTCGCTTGCGATAAAATTGACGTACCCGCTTGTTGCAAGATTTGGTTCTTCGTCATTTCAGCAGTTTCAGTTGCAAAGTCGGTATCTTGAATACGGCTACGTGAAGCGGATACATTTTCTTCAATATTAGAAAGGTTGTTAATAGTAAAATCTAATCGATTTTGTACAGCACCTAAATCCGCGCGCTGTGAATCAATTTGTGCTAAAGCTCCATCAATAATAGATAATGCATCCTGAG
>TARA_B110000046_G_scaffold17466_2_pt1 | contig 14828 bp, 10 predicted proteins | sample TARA_B110000046 | Tara Oceans TARA_B110000046 (sample SAMEA4397157) | marine metagenome | biome: Polar Biome; feature: [DCM] deep chlorophyll maximum layer (ENVO:01000326); material: water (ENVO:00002006), including particulate matter (ENVO:01000060) such as... | depth 40 m
TAATGTTTATTTTTTAGAAGTTTTTGTGAAAGTTGATTAAAAATATATATTTATTATATATCAAATATATTTATTACATTGTGATCCAATTATTATTTAAAATTTAAACAAAAAAAATGGCAACAACCCTAGCAACTCCGGGTGTCTACATTGAAGAAAAAAGTTCGTTTGGTTCTTCAGTTGTACCTGTAAAAACCGCAATCCCTGCTTTTATTGGATATACTTCTAAAGCAACACGTGGATCTAAAGATCTAACAAACGTACCAACAAAAATATCTTCATTAGGACAGTTTGAAGAACTGTTTGGTGGGGCACCACAAACAAAATTTAATATAGAAGCCAATGATTCTACTGTAGGTTTTAAATTATCTTTCGTTGATTCCACTCGTTTTATGCTTCATAGTTCAATGCGTTTGTTTTATGCAAACGGAGGGGCTGATTGTTATATAGTTTCTGTTGGAAATTATAGTGAAAAAATTGATGCTGCAAAATTAAATGATCCAACAGGAAGTGGATTAACAACCTTAGAAAAATATCTTGAACCAACAATAGTTGTTATCCCCGATGCTATTCTTTTAGATGAAAACGATTGTTATAGTCTTCAAGCATCAATGATTCAGCATTGTGGATATAAATTGAAAAATCGTTTTGCAATATTAGATGTTTACAGAGGTGCACAGGAAAGAACTTTTGATGAGCAAGATGCTGTTGATACATTCAGAAATGGTGTTGGAGCAAATTTCCTTCAATGGGGAGCAGCTTATTATCCTTTCTTACACACTACGGTAATAAACAAATCTGAAATAGATTTTACTCGAATTACAAATCTTGACGGATTAGTAGAAGTACTTTCGAAAGAAGTAGCTCAAAATCTAGAAGCCGATAATATAACTGGTCCAAGATCTGAAGGTATAACTGCTGAAATAAATAAAATTCCGGAGACAACTGATTCTGACGGTGTAAATTCCTTAAATTCTACTTTAACAGTAATCAGTCCCTCTCTTAATTTGATATTAGCTGAAATCAGTGAAATGTTGAACTTACTTCCTCCAAGTGCAGCAATGGCTGGAGCATATACAATGGTTGATTCAGCAGCAAGTGTTGCCCAATCACCTGCAAATATTAGTTTAGGTTCTGTCATTGCTCCTGCAATAAACATTAATAATGACAACCAAGAAGATCTAAATCTACCTTTGAACGGTAAAGCTGTAAATGCAATTAGAACTTTCCAAGGAAAAGGTGTTCTTGTTTGGGGTGCCCGAACGCTAGAAGGTAACTCTAAAGATTATAGATATATTAGTGTTAGAAGAACAATGACATTTTTAGAGCAGAGTATCAAATCTGCTGCAGAAGCTTTTGTTTTTGCTCCCAACAATGCAACAACTTGGTCTACACTTAGTGCAACAGTCTCTAGCTTTCTAAGTAATCAATGGCAATCTGGATTATTAGCAGGACAATCTGCAGAGGATGCATTCGTAGTTGAAATTGGACTAGGTGCTACAATGACCCCTAATGATATACTTGATGGTATTTTAAAAATGACTGTAAAAGTTGCTATCACAAGACCTGCGGAATTCATTGTAATTACTTTCGAACAACAACAGCAAAAATCTTAAATCAATAACATTAATTAAATATAAATTATTATGGCATTACCAACAGCAGGATCCGGAGCAGAACAAGATCAGTTCTGGCCTTTACCTAAATTTTATTTCTCCGTTGATATAGGCGATATGACAGATTTACCTTTCCAAGAAGTTTCTGGATTGGAGGTCGAAACAGAAATGATTGAATATAGACATGGAAATAGTCCAAGTCATTCAAAAATAAAAATGCCAGGATTACTCAAATATTCTGACATTACTTTGAAAAAGGGTGTTTTTGCTAACGACAACCAATTCTTTGAATGGATGGCCAAAATTTCATTGAATACATATGAAAGATTAACAGTAGTAATTAGACTTTTAGATGAAACTGCAACTCCAAGAATGACTTGGACACTAAACAATGCTTTTCCTCTAAAAGTTACTCCTACTGACCTTAACTCTCAATCTTCTGAAGCTGCTATAGAAACTTTAGTTTTAGCACATGAAGGTTTAGTTGCTGAAGTTGCTTAATCAAGAGTAATTATTTTTTTACATTGGCAATTTGTCAATTATATTTTAGCTAAACTAGGTGTTCATAATGAAATTCTAGTTTAGCTATTTTTGGTTTCAATAAAATTATTTAACAGAAAATGGAAGTTGATAAAAATATCTATCCTGCAGTTGGATTTAATTTTAGAGTTACATCTAGTGATGCTGGCTTTGGATTAGAAGTATTAGCTGGTGTGTCTATAAATAAAGACGCAAAACGAAGTCAAGATGTTTTTACCGATTTTGAACCAACCCAATCTGATGCCGCTTTTCAAACTATAAGCGGTATAACTGCAAAATTAATTACAGAAACCTACCAAGAACTTGGAACCAATAGTAAACAAATTAAATTACCTGGTAATATTGAATATTCAGACCTTGAATTAAAAAGAGGATTGGTTAAAAAGGGATCTAATATCGGAGATTGGTGCAATGCTTTTTTAACTGGAGAAACAAAGAGTTATTCAGTAAGTAGAAAAACAATCAATGTTTTTCTACTTGATAGTAATAGTAATGATATTCTTATAACATGGACATTTTTCAATTGTTATCCTACTGAAATAACTGTTGATACATTTGATGCTATGGCAGGACAATCTTATGCTATAGAAACAATGAAATTATCATATTCTCATTTTAAAAAGAAATAATCTAACATTCAGCTATGCCCATAGAAATAAAAGAACTTATTGTAAAGGGGACTGTTCAGTCCAAAAAGGAAAAAAAAGTTGATATAATAAAAATTATTGATGAAAAATTAGGAAATACCTCTTCTGAATCCAACTCAAATCAAAAAAATTTAATTGAACAATGTGTTCAAGAGGTTCTGTTAGAATTAAAAAAACAATCCGATTACTAGCATATGAATATGAACTTTATTGCTTATGAGAAGGTAGACTCTTTTATTCCTGATGGAATATATAATCTTCAACTCAATCCTGACAAATTTGATATTACCTATGATGGTGACAAAAAATCTGAGGAGGATGCAAAATTGGCAGATGGTCAAATGGTTGAAAGCTCTGAACCTCTCTTCGGATTACAAAAATGGCATGTTGAATTTTTAATTGATAATACAGGAGCACTTCCCTACCCCCCTATGTCGATTAAACCTCCAATAGTACTTCCAGGATTCTCTATCAGGGGTTCAATAGATTATTTTAAAAAACTTTTTGTTGAAGTGGATGATGAAATTCATTCTAGAAAATATATTAAAGGAATTTGGGGAAGGGGTGAAATAAATATTTTTGGACGTGTCAAAGGGTTTAAATATAATTATAGTTTTTGGTCCACTAATGGAACTCCACTAAGAGCCAAATGTATCCTGGATATTGAAGAGGTGCCGCTAGGAAATTCCTCATTTATGAGTCCAGATATTACTAGAATCCCTCAGGTAAAACAGAGTGATACTCTTATTAACTTTTGTCAAAAATACTATAATGATAAGAATTATTATTTAGAAGTTGCGAAACATAATAATTTATCTTCATTTAGAAAATTAAAAAATGGATCTAACCTAGAATTTCCACCAATCAAAAAATAATGGGTTTACTATATCCTTCTCCTTCGGAATCATTAAATCAAATTGCTTCTTTTTCTTTAAAAGTTGACGGTACTTCAATTGGTAATACTCATAAAATCTTTTCAATGAAAACTAGAAAAGAAGTAAATAAATTAAGTAGAGCTACTATCTCAATTATTGGTGGAGATCCAAAACAGAATAATTTTGACTTAAGTGAAGAGTCTATTTTTACTACAGGAAGTGAAATTGAAATAAGTTTTGGCTATGATCAAACTAACGAAATTGTTTTTAAAGGAATTATAGATAAACACTCATTGTCTATTAAAAAAGGATTTCAAAGCAGACCATCAAAAAATTTATTAGTTTTAGAATGCGTTGATAAAGCCGTCATACTAACAAACACCTATACTTCTGATATATATGAGAGTAAAAAAGATAGTGATATTATTACAGCACTTATTTCAAATGTTTCGGGAGTCACAAATAACGTTTCGGCTACAACCATAACCCATGATTTTTTACCAAAATATAATTCTAATGATTGGGATTTTATTTTGCAACGTGCGGAAGCAAATGGTATGATTATTTTTAACTCTGACAATAATCTTACGATATCGGAACCAATGCCATTAGTCACTCTTCCTGAATTAACTTTAATCTACGGAGATGGAATGGTTGATTTCGAAGGCGAAGTAAACGCTTCTTCTCAGTATAGTACTTTCGATTTAAATACTTACGATCCGTATAATGAAGAAAGCGAAGCTTCAAGTAGTCAAGAGCCCTCTCTTATTGATCATGGTGATCTTGATGGTATGACAATAAGTAAGGATGTTGGGCCTGATGGTAATGTATTATCTACTTCTTCTTTTATAGATAGTAGTGAAGCTAAAAAGATAGCTGATGCTTACCTAATGAAATCTCGATTGAGTAGGCTTGTAGGTAAAATTTGCGTAAAAGGAACTAATATTATTGATATTGGCTCTATAATATCATTAGAGGGCTTTGGTACTAGATTCAGTGGATCTGCCTTAGTAACTTCTTTATCTCATTCATTTCAAGCCGGATCCTATTTAACATGGATTGGTTTTGGGTTAAAAACCAATTTATTTAATTCAAAAAATAATATAAACGTAGATCGATATATTCAAAAAATTGAAGGACTTCACATTGGTATTGTTACAAAAATAGATCAAGACCCTAATAATGAATTAAGTATCCAAGTGAATATCCCAACTTTGAAGTCTACAGGTGAAGGTTTGTGGGCTAAACTTTCAACATTATATACTGCTAATGGTGCAGGATCTTTTTTTATACCCGAGGTAAACTCTCAAGTAATAGTATCATTTATAGCAAATGATTCAAGATATCCAGTTGTATTAGGATGTTTGTTCACAAAAACAACTATGCCTTATAAAGAAATTGAAGCAGAAAATCAATTTAAGGCGTTTCTTTCAAAGGAAAAATTGTCTATTGAATTTGATGATACTGAAAAAATAATATCTATCAAATCAAGTGATGATAATTATATAAAAATTAAAGAAACAGATAAAGAAATTGAAATAACGGATATAAATAACAATAAAATATTGACTTCAGATAAAGGAATAACGTTAACAAGTGATAAAGATATTACCATAGATGCAAAAGGAAAAGTCACTATAACAAGTGGAAAAGGGATTGATGCTGATGGAGGAAGTAAAATAGCTTTAAGTGCTGGGTCAATTGAATTAAATTAAAAAATGGAAGATTTAGAAAAATCATTTTTAGGAAAAGGTTGGTCTTTTCCACCTACGTTTGATAAAAAATCAGGAGAAATTGAAATGGTCTCAATGGAATTGGATATTGAGCAAAGTTTACAAATATATTTTTCTACAAAGTTAGGCGAACGAATTATGAGAACTGACTATGGATGTTTTCTTCATAGTCAAATATTTGAATTAGCTAGTGAAGGTGTTATTCAAGGAATCTCAAATGAATTGGAACGGAGCATAACAAAATTTGAACCTAGAATTTCAATTTTAAATGTTAACGCTTCAAATTCAAAAAGTATAGAGGGCCTTATTGAGATAAATATTGAATATGAAATAAGAGCTACCAATAATCGTACTAATATCGTTTTTCCTTTTTATTTAAATGAAGGTACAAACATTAAAAAATAATGAATTGAAAGCGAAAATTTCAGAAAAATTAAATCCTAATAATTTACACATAGACGATCGAAAAATCGAAGATTTGATAATATTTACATTCGAGCTGTCAAAAAAAATCAACTTTTTTGATATTAAAAATAAAAAAAATGGCCATTGGGATAGTTTGATAGAGTTAGATGATACTTTTTTGATTGCTCAAGTCATAAAATTTGATTTACAACAATTTGATATACAGAAACTTAATTTAATAAAAAAGTTTGATGACTTTTCTTCTCAAGAAGAGAAAGAAATAATTTTTAAAGACTTATTTAATCTTATTTCTCATTATTTCGAAACAATAAATAAATGGTATTTTTCAGCAACTAGAAATATTACAAGCGTTGAAAGTTCTGACATTGAACTTGAACTTGAACAAGCTATAGATAACAAATTAAAGCCTGTATTTACTACGTTTATTGGTTATTATTTAGGATTACAAAACAACCCTGATTATACGATCGATGTAAATGTTGATCTTAATGATTATTTACTGATATGGAGGGCTAATAATATCAAACCTATTGATATTTTTTCTGATATCGATCCACGACAATCTAAACTAAGTAGTGCGCTTAAAAAATTAATATTATTATACAATCCTGTATATAGTATCCTAAATAACATTCAGTTAAAATCAAAACCTCTATTTGAAAAATCTATTATAGAAAAGAGTAATCACAAAGCGCATATAGGTTTGCTTTTAAGTTTTTTTAAATTATTTAAAAATGCCCAAAATGATATTAATTCATTATCAAAAAAACACTTAGACCTATATTATAGGAATATATTAGATCAAAATTCTAAGGATATCAACCCTAAAAAAATGTATGTGAATTTTGAAATAAATCAAAATCAAAATTCTATAAACATAGAGCAAGGAGCATCTGTAATAGCTGGACAGTATGAAAATGGTAATGATATTATATACAATACTGATAATGAAATAAATCTCAATAACATTAAAATAAGTGAACTTCGAACTTTTTTTGTTAGTAAGAATAGTAGATTTGATTATAATTCTAATTTTAAGCTAGTTTCTGGTATTTATAGTAAAACGCACTGTTTATCTATCGATGAAGTAAATAAATTCAATGAAGATGATTCTGAATTTTCAACATTGGGAGAAGAACAATATTTAAAAACAGAAGAATATCAAACTATGGATGTTGCGGCTATTGGATTTGCGATTTCCTCAGCAACTTTGGCGCTCGCTCAAAGTAACCGTAAAATAACTTTTAAAATTCAATTCACTCCAAATTCAATAAAAACACTTACGAATCTAATTATTGATATTTCAAATCAAAGAGGTTTAAGCGAAGAGGAAATTTTTGCTGAAATTTTTAATGAAATTTTTGTAATTAATTATACAAATGAAGAAGGATGGGTAAAAATTGATAAATACACAATAGTTTATCCATATGACTGGTCTACAGGTGAAATTGCGATTGAAATAGAATTAAATAAAAGACATCCTTCTGTTGATACATATAATGAAGTAATTCACCTACGTAATTTTAATACAAAACTTCCATTATTTCAATTTTTACTTAATTCAACTGATTTTTATCATTCGTATTCATTCTTAACTGGAATGAATATTTCAAAAATTGATGTCGAAGTAAAAGTAAATGATCTGAGTAAAATAAGTGGCCAAAATAAGCAAGGTTCTTTAGATTTAAATGGTGAGTTTGAATTATTAGGTGCCACTCCTTCTCAAGGATCATCAATAATAATAGGATCGAATGAATTATTTTGTAAACCTATTGACTCTTTGAGTTTACGATGGGATTATAAGAATTTACCACTAGAATTTAAAGATTTAAAGGATTATTACGCAAACTATAATAGGAATATTCAAAATGATAGTTTCAAACTAAAACTCTCAGCATTATCTGATTTTACGTACAAAAGAATAGGGTCTAAAGATTTTGAATTTGAAATGTTCAATACTGATTCGGAAGGGAAAATAAAACTTGGCTTTGAACTAAAAGATTTTGAAACATCTTCACTCAATTTAAAACCTAAATATGACTTAAAATATGAGGATATTGAAGAGTATTCTAAAGAATCTGAAACAGGATTTTTAAAATTAGAATTAGTTGATCCCATCATTGGATTTGGCTTTGATATATTCAATAAAATTTATAGTGATTCAATGTTAAAAGCCAGTAAATCCAAAAAAGAAGAAGAAATAATTCCTCCAAATCAACCTTGGGCTCCTTCTGTTGAAAATTTATTAATTGATTATAAATCAAAAACATCACTTTACTTCAATCAATCGCTTATACGGGAAAATGATTTCGAACAGCAAAATGCATTTTTTTTAGTTTCTAATCAAGGTGTTTCAAAAACTTTTTCAGAGAAAAAAATAACAAGTTCATTGTTAATACCTGAATTTGAATATGTTGGAGAGTTTATTATTGGATTAGAAAAAATTAAAGCACCTCAAACTCTTAATTTACTTTTTGAAGTTAAAAAAAGTGAAAATACAGACTATCAATTTAGTCAAAAACTAGAATGGCTATATTCAAGTAATAATAACTGGAAAAAATTTAGTCCCAATCAAATAATATATGATGAAACTTTATCATTAATGAAGTCTGGTGTTATCTCTTTGAGTCTGCCTCAAGACATCTCTAATAATTCACAATTTTTTAATAATGATAAATTTTACATAAAAGCAGTATCTAGAAAAAAAGCGGATCAATTTAGTCTTATAAAAGCAATCTACACAAATGCATTAACACTAACTGAACTAATTCCAAATGATACCGAACTAACAACAACTCCCCCAAGAGATTCAGGATCTGTTCAGCAATTAGCAAGTCCTATCGGTGGTGTGATTCGAATTAATCAAGCACTACCAGCTTTTGGTGGTAGTAAAAAAGAGACAGATTTGCAGTTTTATAATCGAGTAAGTCAAATGTTAAGGCATAAGGATAGACCCGTTACAAAATGGGATATAGAACAATTTTTACTTGAAAAATTTAAATGGCTAATGTATGTTAAGTGTATTGCAACAAAATCATTTGAAGATACAGATGAAAATCAAGTCAAGATATTATGTTTAAAAAAAATAGATGACTCTCAAAACATAGATGAAATTAAATTAAACGGAGCTGATATGTTGGAAGTGAAAAAATTATTATACCAATACTGTTCCCCCTTTTTAAAAGTGGAAATTATAAATCCGGTATTTGAAGATTTATGGATAAAATGTAAAATTAAGTTCTCAAATATATCTGGTGGTCAAGCAATTAACAAACTCAATAATGATTTTTTCAAATTCATATGCCCATGGGTAGGGGGAAATCAAGAAATAAAAAATACCTTAAAGAAAACAGAAATTTTTCAATTCATTAAAAATTTACATTATGTAAATTATGTGACTGGATTATCAATAATTCATTTTAAAACACTGGAAAATGGAAATGTGACTGTATTTGACAGCTCTTCTAGTGATCAAAAAAGTGAAATAATAGAAGTTGGATCACCTTGGTCAATACTAGTTCCTAGAAATAATAATAAATTAGAAATCATAGATATTCCAGAATATTCACTTCCGGAACCCATAGATTATAACGAACTCAATATTGAAGGAAACTTTATAATAAATTCAGGTAATAAATTTTCAGACTCGGATTTAAAACCTCAAGAGGAGGATATAGATCAAGTGAAAAATTTAAGTTTAATTAAATTAAAATTATAAAATGGCTTTAATTAACAGACAAACTTTAAAAAACTACTTTCAAAAAGGAGGATTTGCTACAGAAAAACATTTTGTAGATTTAATTGATTCTTCGTTAAATAAGGTTGATGATGGGATTTCGATGAATTCTGAGTATGGTTTTAAATTAAACCCACATGGATATTCATCCCGATTAATCTCATTTTTCAAAAAAGCAACTCAAAAAGAACCTGATTTTTCAATAAATATAAATCATGAAAATATTGATGGATTATCCATTAATAATCAAGATGTAAAACCATTAATAAAGTTTGATAAAAATAATCATATAGGAATTCATACTAATGATCCGCATTTTGATTTTGATGTTAAAGGCGTTATTGGAATTGAATCAAAAAGCGGAAGTTTTGTTGTTGGAGAAGTTGAAGGGGATGGAACCTGGAAAACTATTATTTCAAACTTAGATGGCATCAATGGATTTGAAGTGGTTGCATCAATAAAAGGAAAAAGGGAAAGTGGAAGATATGCACTTGCTCATGCTATTGCTCTATCAACTTTTGGAGGGAGATCATCACACAATAAAATAAAATTAACCAATTCATATTATGGTAGTTTTTTTAATAGATTGCAATTTAGATGGTTCGGTGAAATGCATGATTATGAATTACAAGTTCGAACAAGAAGACATTATGGAGTAAGTGAAATAGATAGCGAAATTTTCAAAATTAAATATAATATTTCACGCTTTTTTACTGAATAAAATGGTAGAACCAACAAACTTTACGAAACCTAAATTTAAAAGCGAAACTGAAAACTATGATTTGCTTCTTGAAAAAGGGATTTCATTGATTCAAAATTTGAGTGGAGAAAAATGGACAGATTTCAATTATCATGATCCAGGATTAACAATTCTAGAACAGCTTTGTTATGCCATCACAGATTTAGGGTATCGAAACAATTTTCCTATAGAAGACTTGCTACTTGGTAAAAAAAATCAAAAAGATCTTGAAAAAACAAATCTTTTCTTTTCAATAGATAAAATCTTACCCTCTGCTCCACTTACACCAAACGATTTTAAGAGAATTATAATTGAGCATATAGACAAAGTAAAAAACGTATGGGTACATCCAGTAAAAGACAACAAATTAGGTTTTCATGGATTGTATAATGTTTTTGTTCAATTCGAGGAAGGAATAGTAAGTGAAAAATCTGAGTTAGAAATTAAAAAATCAATCTCTGAACTTTTAATGCAAAATAGAACTTTAGGGACAGATTTTCAAAGTGTGAAAATTTTAAAAAAAGATACTGTAAGTATAGATGCTAATATTAATATTGACTCATTTGTACTGGGTGAAACAATTTTAGCTGAAATCTATTCTCAAATTGAAAATATCTTAAATCCTAATATCAGATTCCATGACCTTGAAAAAATGCAGGAGAATGGAAAAACTTTACGAGATCTTTTTTCTGGTCCTTCACCTGTTAAGGGCTTTATTGATTCAAATGACTTTTCGTTTAAAACAAATCAAATTTATATCTCTGAAATTAAAGAGATCATTGAAAAAATTGAAGGTGTAAATGAAGTTATAGAAATTCATCTTTACAAAAATGGAATTAAGATTTTTGAAGATTTAATAACTTTTGATGAAGATAATTATCCTTATCTAAAAAAGAGTATTATTAATTATAATTCTGATTCTGAGCAAATTAAAATGTTTAGAGATAATATTAAATATGAGTTAGACACAATTATTCTTTCACAGCTTTATGACTCTTTAAGTCTTTCAGAAAAAAGTAATTATTACAAAACAGTAAAATCAAGAAAAAAAGATATCACCGGTCGGTTTCTTAAAAATGAAATTGAAACCTACTATTCGGTACAAAATGAATTTCCAGCTGTATATGGACTAAAGGAAAAGGAACTTTCCTCACAAGCCGATAATAAAAGAAAAGCTCAAGTAATGCAATTAAGAGGTTTTTTGATATTATTTGAACAATTAATGGCAAATCATTTAAGTCAACTGGCAAATTTTCATCAATTTTTTTCAATCGAAAAAAAAATAACTAATTCATATTATACACAATATCCAAGTGAGATTCCTGATTTTAAAGAATTGATATCTTTCAATAATAGAAAAGAATATCTGAGTTTTTTAAAATCAATTTCGGAATCTGAAAATCAATTTTTCAAAAGAAGAACACAAATTATTGACCATTTACTCTCAAGGTTTGGTGAATATTTTGATACCGGAACTCTTGGTAAATTAATGAAGATTGAGTCCGAAGAAATAAGTGATATAGAAGTCAGTGATGCCATCCTAAATACAAAAATTAAGTATGCTGAAAATATAATTGAAAATGGAAAAAATAGATGTCTAGGATTTAACTACACCTCGAATGTTTGGAATTCAGAAAATACTTCTGGCCTCGAAAAAAGGCTGAAATTACTTTTAGACATTAAAGATACGAAGACACATTCTTTAGTTAACCCTATTTTAGATTCTTATGAAAAAGTTGAAGAGGAAAACATATGGAAGTTAGTAGAATTAAAAATTGACAAAGGTCCCTCTATTGATGTACTAACTTCAAAAAATAATGATTCTGAAAATTTAAATTTTTTCACAACTTCAAATCAAGCCTTCAGATCTCTCTTTAATTATGCAAATAAATCTAAAAGCTATACAATTGCTGAAGTGAAGAAAAAATCAACTTCAAAATATCATCTATTATATAATGACCCAAGAATAAAATCACCTATTGAAGTATATACCTCTAGATCTGAAGCTAAATGTAAAGAAGCTATTGGTAAAGCAATTAAAAAATTTAGAGAGTTAAATACAAAATGTGAAGGGATTTATTTGATAGAGCATATTTTATTAAGGCCTTTATTAACAAGTAATTATGTTACTTCATTTGAAAATGAAAAAGGGGAATCTTGTTTAGTAAGTTATAAATCAAGTAGTTTTGAAAGTCAAAATGATTTGCGCGAAGATGTTTATGTTTTAGGAAGCAATAGAGAAAATTATTCAATTATAAAATCTGAAACTAAAAAGGAGTTCATCGTAGTATTATTTGATATTTTTAATAAGCCTGTTTTTAAATCTCCCAAAGTTCTATATTCAAATCTAGGTGCTAAATCTGAAATTAAAAAATTAATAGAATTTTTCATGAAAATGAAAAAGGAAGAGAAGTTAATTGACGAGTTCTCTGAAATTTTAATAAACAAAGGAAATAGTCATGAATTTCCATCGAATTTTCAATATTCAAATCAACTAAGTTTTATTGTTCCTGATTGGCCACAACGATTTCAAAATTCAGAATTCAAGACATATTTTAAGAAGATCATTGAAGAGCATATTCCTGCACAATTCAAATATAATATTAACTTTTTGGATATTAATCAAGTAGGTATTTTTGAAGATGTATACTTTAATTGGCTTGATGCTAAAAAAGGTGATGACATAAACAAGACTGATCAATATTCACTCCAACTTATTCAGATATTGAGGGGTTATAAGCTAGAATAAGATGCCTATATCGGGAAATATTAGGAAGTTTAAATTTGATTTATCATTTACAGATAAAGCTTTCTTTGAGCCAACAAGTACTTATTTAATTGATCTTGCAAAAGGAAAATTTATTGAAGTTATCATAGAAGTGTTTGAAAGTTTTGGCTCTTTAGAAGATAGTATAATTGAAAAAATTGAAATTGATGTTGGAGAAATTGATATCAATAATATCAATCAAACCTTAGCTAATTTTAGAGATCAACTTTCAGATACACTGAAAAATAAAATTATACCTCAAAAAAATAACTTCAAACTAAATGAAGAAGAAGCGATTCTCTTTTTTTTAGAAAAAGGGTTTTTTCCCTGGTGGATAAGTGGAAATAATGCTTTTAATGATTATATCATTAAACATTCAAAAATTTCCAGATTTAGCAGAAATTTGATTTTGGTAATTACTGAAAATAAGGATAGATATTTCAGAATAATAAATGCTTTAAATAACCAATCAAAGAATGTGTTTTACAGAAAAATATTATTAACAAATTTTGATTTTTTCAAAACTTCAACTACATTTTTTAATGAAATTTTATCGAAGACTATTCTAAAAAAACCGTTAGAAACTAGCGTATTAAAAAAAGAAATTGAATTCTATTTAATTAGGAATATAGTAGCTCTAGAAAGCGAACATTCAAAAATCTTTTTAGAAACCTTAAGGAAAATTTCCGCTTATCATTCAATCCCTTTCAATGATTTTATAGATTATACTTCCAAAGAAACTATTTCTTCTAAAACAGCTAGTAGTGTTCAAGAATTATTTTTGAAACTGAAAAAGAAATCAGAAAAAATGTTGGAATTTGAAAAAAGTATAGATGATAATTATGGCAATGATAAAATAAAAATGATAAATTCTGGTTCAGAGTCATTAGCTGTTATTATTAAATTTATAGAAAATGGTATAGAAGAGAATGATATTAATTCCTTTAATGATTATAAAAACATACTAGGCTCTTTAATTAATGACAAATCAATTCAACTTATACAATTTATTAAAAATGAAACTTTTTTCAAAAATAAATTAAAAGTGGAACGTTTAATATTACTAATACCAGATAATAAATACAGAAAACTAATTGGTCTTTTGAAAACAGATGAAATTAAACATCTTATCCAGAAAGTTTATCAATTATTTAGTGAAAAAGAATTTCTTAGTCGCCTATCAATCTATAAAACTGAAGAATTTATAAATTATAAATTTAAAAAAACACTTCTGAATGAATTATTTCAAAATCAAAAAGAGAACGCCAAAACTTTTATAAATAATTTCATTAAAAACTTAGCTACTGAAACTAAGATCAATAAATCTGATCTGATTTTTGAATTATATAAGTTTGGTAAACTTAATAAATTCAAAATAGTAACTGAGAAAATTATACGAAATATTTTTAATGAGAAAGATCATTCAATAGTTGAAAATAAACTCATAAGTTCTGAAAAAATAGACACTCCCCCTTTTAATGATTTGGACATAATCAACACACTTTATAATGCATTAAAAAAAGAGAGCTTTTTTGTTTCAATTTTTAAGAATAAAAAAAACTATTTATCATTTGTAAATAAAGAATTACGTGTTCAAAATGAAAATAGTGAAGAGCAAAAATTAATTGCTCTCATTACCGCAATTGAAAAAAAATATGGGACTAAATCATATTTATTTTTAATGTCAGTTTTGAAAAATATGTTAAATGAAAAAGTATTTCAAAATCAACTATTAATAAACTTGTTAAT
>TARA_B110000046_G_scaffold185838_1_pt1 | contig 14770 bp, 14 predicted proteins | sample TARA_B110000046 | Tara Oceans TARA_B110000046 (sample SAMEA4397157) | marine metagenome | biome: Polar Biome; feature: [DCM] deep chlorophyll maximum layer (ENVO:01000326); material: water (ENVO:00002006), including particulate matter (ENVO:01000060) such as... | depth 40 m
CAGCAGCAGGCGGAACGACTTGCATGTGCTGAATGCCAACGGAGACGGAACCGAACTCAAAATTTTCTGCACCGCGTCATGGTCCAGCCATGCGAACCCGAAATCCACACACTTTCGGCTTTGGGACATTCGTGGGTACCGTGTGTCCGACGCGGGTGTTATATGATTTCTGTGGGCGCCACCACTCATCGTGGCGCCCATCGAACACATTTGTCATTTATTAATTTTCAATTTCTGGCGCACACACGCACCCGATGTCATCCAGATTGGTGGCGCACGCGGCGCACGCGAGCGGGATACGCCGCAATGCGGATCGTGCGTCCGAGAGAACACGGCGTCGCACGAGTGGGACCACAGTCATCATCAAACGGTGCCACCACAGGCAACCACCCCACCACATTCGGGCGGGGGGTCGTGTATCTGTCACTTGGAGGAAACGATACAGCTATGCAGGATATGTTGTGGCATGCACCAACACTCGTTGTCTTGTGCTTTATGACGATGGAGATGTCGCCATCGAGGTATGTGGCCAGGTCCGTTCAATTGACGGCAATTCCTTGTCGTCCGACGGGGTGAACGCAAAATTTCATGGCACTCAGAAGCGCTTCATCAATACAACGCGACACGAGCTTTGTACATTGTTTCAGATAGATGATGTAGAAACTGAAGAGAGCACTTTGCGAGATGCAGAGCATCTAGCCCCAGCGAACATGCAAGAAGCACGGGATTTGGACACGGCCAGATCGCTTCTTTTGTTGTCAACCTCCTTCTCTCTCCTCGAACTACCCGCTTCTCTCGCAGACTGAAGCCTGCTGATCTCATACAGTGTGTCAATAATCCGAGTGTACTCACAAGCAGCCATTCGACCGACACCCAAACGCCATCGTCTGGACTCCACGACCAAAACCTCACAGAGCAAACGGTCTAAAAGAGAATGCCCTCGTTCGAAATCCTGCAGCTGCAACAACTCCTTCAAGTCGAAGGGGATACCGGTGCAACGACGAATGTGCCGTACGATGAATGATCCCACAACATCTGAACTACGGACGAGGTGACGAATCTGCTTGCTGACAGCAATACAAGCAGACATCGAAAACGGGGGTAGTGTCGATACGATGATGCACCACGCGTCGACACTGAGAGACTGTAGACTCATTGTTTTGTCAGTTTGCTCTCGATTCACGCACATTTGGTATTTCTCATGTTTACTACACATTTCCTGTCCTCACACTTATACTATTATGGTTTTGAGGGGGGGGGTATGGTGAGGAGAGAAAATGTATGTATATGTCCAACCAAAAAGCGTCGTGAGGTCACGAGACTCGGTCGTATCATATGCGGTGTGGAGACATGTATTGGGAACTTAAAATCTGACAATTTGAATTGCTACTACTTCAAAGTCATTGGTGGGAGAGGGGGTCGATGCTGCGGTTGCTGCTATTGGTGGAGGACCGTGCTCAGAAAAACACCCAGTGTCTAATTGGGCGGAGCAAGCGTCGGGAAATCATGGATATCCCAACCATGAATTCCATCGTGGAAAGGGACCATTGGAACGTACGCTGGCACATCATCGGACATCATGTCTCGGGCTCGCTTCCCATTCGACTCTTTCCCGTCTAGCGCACGGATGAGGTTTGGAATGTAATCGCAAATGAGGCGATGATGAGAATCTCCCGACCCAGGTTTCGTGTCGAAGTATCCCAACTCCATTCTCTCATTCACGTCGAGTGGATGTTCATGTTGCGCGTAGTCCGGGCAGTAAACCCTGCTGGTTTGGGGAGTCACCATGCAAAAGCATCGTTGCGATATACCACGTGTCGTTATCTTGAAGAACACGCGTCCTCCGCGCGGCTCTTCGTCGCAATGAAACGACCTTGCATTATGGCAATATGTAGACCCCTCGCCGTCCACGTAGACGTCGTACTCGAGTGACTTGTTGGCGATAACTCGCTTCCAAACCGATCTCAAAAACAAATGCTCGTATGTCGTGTGCTGTTTCCGCACTACGGAGAGAATGGTGGATAACAGACGTGCATCCGAAACAAGCGTGCGACCGGCGACTTTGTCGCTGTCCTTTTCAGAAGTGAAAAGCCCAGCGATCCGAATCCGTCCACCGGATGCGGCAACAAGGGGCACGATAGGACACCCACTCGCCATTCGCCATTCGGTGTTGAGTGCATTCGGAGTCCGAATTGCAGTCAGTTTCATCAATTCCACCTTAATTGTATCGCGAGTGTTCGTCTGCTCGTTGCTTGAATGTGATTCTTGATCTTCTTCCCCCCGCTCATCGACAAGCATGTGAAAATAAAGCGGTTTCCCGTTCTCAACCTTGCGGCTGCCGAGGCAGGATGGACAGGTGTCGTGACTCGATATGGAAGAGGGGCACGAAATCAGGTGATACGATCCAATCATTGCCAGGCCCTCCGGTTGCGATGTGTATTGCTGCGAGGGGAGGCTCTCACCCCACCGAGCGTCGATAGAGGTCTCTCGCTTGATGTCATCACTTGCCGTACCACCAGATAGAATGCGACGTAAGCGGACACCAGCCTCTCGAAACAGCGTCCATTTGACCATGGCGTGCATCGCAATCGCCATCTTGTGATTTACAACCAGATCATAGTACACCAAGCGAAGCCGCGTCAACGCATGATTCGGGGTAGCCGCGAATAGAACAGCCATTCGGAGCCATTTCATAGGAACGAATTTTGCAAGAGTGCGGCTCGCAATACGACACAGCGTCGATATATCTTCCTCTTCAACGTCTGCACAAAATTCAAGGAAGAAGCAAAAACCATTTGGATCCAAGTGCTCATTCAAGCTTTGCTTTTCTCCCCGCTGACAATCTGTCACCCATGCCTTGTAAAGTTGTTCCTCGTTGCCAAAAATCCTTATGCAACTCAGAACACGATCGCTGTGGGAGTGGGTCCGATCATGTTTACCGACTTTCGAACATGTTTGATGATCGAGATGGGCTTTCGCATTTAAGCAGAACGACTTCACACAATTGATATTCGACATTGTCGGCACACGGTGCGCAGCGGGGAGATGGAGCGTGCTGACTTGCTGTGGCGCACACTGCCTTTGTGGGAGCCGCGTGCCCTTCACTGCTTTCCGGTGGTGGGCGCCCGGCTGGTGTTGCGATCAAATCTGACAATAACGGCGTATGATCCAAGGCGTGCGACCACACCGTGCGTTCTAGAATCTTCTACCGCGTGCGGAACGACACACGGACAGACACGCGGACCAAGTTACCACGAATAAAATATACGAGTCAGAGTATGAAATCGTTCGTACGCCCTAAACGAAGATGGTGTCGCCCAACACAAATTTGGAGGACGAGAGAGAATACTGCGCGGTATGTCTGGACCCGATCGATGGCTCCAAAGGTGTCAGCACAACGGACTGCGAGCACAAATTCCACACCGCGTGCATCCTCATGTCCGCCAGGAAGAATGCACATTGTCCGTTGTGCAGACATGCAATGTTCGATGAAGAACACCTGGAACCCATGTGGGAAGAAAATCCTCACCGTGCCGATATGCGTGAGCTTGTGGCAGAACTGGAAATAGAGGACCTCGTTCGGACCCGTCGCAACTTTCAGGCGAGGAGGCGCAGACGCGAATCAAAAGACGCAAAGCTGAAACAACTTCGAACAACGTGGCAGACGTCGATGAAGCAGTTGCAAAGATGTGAAGAAAAACTGAACACATTCCTTGAAGATAAGATAAGGGCCATAACGACCGACCCCGAAGTACAGCAATACAGATCGGACCATAAGAAGAGCACGCGAAGAGAGAGGAGATGCAAGACGGCCTACGAACGTGAAGTCGAAAGAAAGATCGGTATTTGTCCACCCTTGCCTATAGAACACCTTCTTCAACAGCAGTTCGAGCCCGTAGATGATCAAGACGAGTGAACGAAGACAGACGGGTACGTCTACCTGAATACGGACGCTAAAAGACGGTTGCACAAATAAAGCCCACCCATGATGTATTGATTATGCATCTATGCAGAGACTGGCACGTGATTTTTTGCAACAGTTGTTCACACGACAATTCGCAATCATCGTCCGAAAAATGGACAACAGAAGACAGACGCCGTCCGGGGTGTCTTTACTCGATTGCGTGGATTCGGTCGCGGTTGGGTGTCACTGAGAGTTCGCCGTGGAACGTGATCTGTTTGTCTATCATCAGACACAGGCGGCAGCATGGGGGCAATCAGCAATGTCGCGTTATCCCGAACGACCCCTTTGTCAGTCACAGTTTTGAAGATCATGTCGCACGCTTCAGAGATGGTCTTCGTTCCCAAGACTGCACTGGTGACATCTTCAGGGGAAGCGTGATCCCATACACCATCACTCGCTAGCACGATGAACCCAGGTGCTAGTGAATATCTTTTCACTTCGGGTGTGGGAGATATTATGCGGTCTCCGTGATGTCCGAGTGCACGTGTGACCCGAATGGAAACGTCCGAACCGCCCGTGGAATATGTCATGCTGGATCCATGCTTTGAGACTTTTGCCCCTCGCTTAATAACACGCTCTCTCTCAGAGACATTGTGAACATCGTGAGCGTGTGTGAGCCACTTTGTCGTTCCGTCAAGTCCGATGTGCATGGCAAGCGAGTCGCCGACGTGTGACACGACGACGCATCCATTTCTGCCCACGTGCACGACGGTTAATGTAGTGCCGTGCAAACAGGAGTGTATTTTTCCATTCACGCTATATTTGACGCGAGCTCTCGTCGTATCGGTTGCCCTCTCGAACAGAACATGAGGTGCAAATGAAATGTCCAGCTCATGCATCGCACGATGAGACGCAGAGAATATGACCTCCGGATTTGTACTGGCATATTCTTTGCTTGAAAATTTGGAAACGGTCGAAATGGCAATATCTGCACACTCTCGCGCCCCAACGTATCGACCGGCTGCAGTCTTTGTGGACCCATGTCCATCTGCTACTGCCATTACTATGCCATCTCCATCGTCGACCAGGAGTGCTGCGTCTTCCATTCTGTACCCACGCGAATCGACGTATGATGGCGTGTGCTGTGTGGTCTCCTGCGAATACCGAGTCCCGATGTCGTGGCGAATCATTTGGCGCAGTTACTACTCATGAATTTCGTCTGCTCTCACGCGTGCATTTTTTTCGTCGATGTTGCATGAACCCCCCCCCCATTCAGTGCCGATCTTCAGACTTTGGGCTCGAGTGCACCTTGCACTGAATGTGTTTCACTCGCAGACTAATCGCATCTATCACGATTGGGCTGATGTCATCTTCGTCTTCCTATCATATTTTTTTTCTCAATACCGTATCAGCACTGGTCAGCATGACCATTGGTGATGTGTCCATCTTCACGCCGTGGACTGCATTGTTTCTTTGCGTTTACACGCTCGTCATGGTGGCGATTTTACAGCTGCAGGTACACCGTCTGAGATGCCATGACGACGACGCTTGCTTTCTTGATGGACTGGTAGGCATGATAGCAGATTTGTTGGAGAACCACAAGGACCCGCAAAATGTGTTGACCGCGTTAACAACAACACGATTTCGAAGTATTTGCTTCACAATTTTCGACGCGAGCACGTACGACGTGGTGGCCGAGAGTTGCTCCCCGACTCGATCATCGGATGTGAATGTAAGATCTCCAGCATCGGATCGGCAATATGAGCTTATGAACTTGGTACTGGCAACCGAAAATGGTAGTTCAGAAAACAAAAAACGCGTTCGGTCCACGACAATCTATCGGCCATGTAGCACACAAAGTTCGACCCCTCAGCTTGGCAGGGTTTCGTTTGCTCGCACGAGGGCGCATCTGGTCGTGGCATGTTCGTGTGGTCACGAACAAGCGTGATGCCCTTTTTTTCACGGATAATATAAAGGGAACAACCGTGCATAGCATAGACACACCACCTTAGAATATTAGATTCCAATCCAAAATGCTTGTCTTCATGGCAATTTTTATGATACTGCTTGGACTGGTTTGTGCATACTACGCTCTTTACAGAACACGCACACAAGATACGGACCGCGATATTTTGGGTAGCGAGAAAGATGATGTCGAATCGGCACGGCAGCAGAAACGCACCCAGAAGGTGGAAAAGCATGTTTGAGATTGAATCACATATGCATCATAAAAGCTCGGGCCATCATCACGCAAAACAACCACTCTCTGAATGCCTGAAACACCAGGAAGTGACATCAGATCGACCATCCGGTCCACTTTTAATGAATTGAGCTACGTGTTTTTCTGGTAGATGTTGTGATGATTAGTTTTTTTTGTAGCACGAGACAAAACAAGAAATTGATTAGACAAGCTGTTGTGCACACCACATTCGCATTCACCTCGGCGATTGGGCACATTTTTTGCTTTGAATGCGTGCTGATTCGTTTTTCACCAACAGAAGAAACGTTCTCATGAATTGTCCCTGGCCGTATCTTGCCGCCATATTGCATATGCGGGGATTGATATCTAATATTTTGAATTGCTGACCTTTGAATTTTCCAGAGAGACACCCCACGCCGTGATATTTTGAAGCTTGAACAATCGAGTTTGTGGCTGCAAAAACAGGAGACGGGCAATTCACAGCTTGGGTAACATTCACAGGCTGTTGCGTGTGCGTCTTTCGAATTCCAAACTGGTCTGCAAAATCAAACAGTATGCACATTGCACCGGTCAAGTAGCCACGATATGCTGAAAAATGCAAAGCCCACTCCTGTCGATTATCGATTGCTTCTTCAATGATAATTCTTTCGTGACGCAGTTGTTTTAGTACTTTGTTCAACTCGTGCAAGTTTCGAACAAGATAAACATTCCTACCGCCGCCTCCCATGATGGGTTTGACGATGACGGGGTACTGAACCGAAGAGAAATTCACACCTCTGCCATATGTGGTGTATCTTCTGATAGTATATTTTTGCATACCTTTGTTTTGCAACCACGTGTAGGTTTCGGCCTTGCCATTCTTGTTACCTTCCAGTGTTCTGACAATATCTAATGGTGGGGCCACCACGAGAGCTGATCCGCCTCCGACTTTGTGTGTAAGCCTCACCGCGTCCTCGTATGCTGGTAGTATCATATGACCATCGCATACTGCGCGCGCGACAACTAGAGGTGTACTTTTGTTAAGAGGATATTTCACAATTGTCATGTTAAAAAGAAGCATCAACGTCGACTTTTCCACATGATTCATTATTGAAATAGCATTCATTTTGAAAGCAAATCCTAGAAATTCCGAGGTGTGCTCCCGTGCATACAAGACATAAGACATTGCGTGTCGGAATCTGACAAAAAAAACAAGTGGGTAGTCGCCCAAGACACCCGTGCGTGTTGTCGTATCATGTTGTGTCACATAGTATCCTGCACGTTTGCAGTGAGAAACTTGTTTCGAAAAGTCAAAGTGTCTCTAGTGTCAATGATTGCAAGCGAAAAAACATTCGTGTGATCGGAAGTAACATCTATGGTGTGTGGAATGCGCAGATACGATCATGTTCAGGGCGACAATTGCATCAATTTTTTTTCGTTTTTCACCTTAGTCGTGTCCTGAACGGGTATCAGATTTGGTTGTCTAAAGATCTAACATGCAGTATGCACGAGGGTATCGCTGCATGCAATGCAATGGCTTGTCGTTTATATCTTTTTTTTTGGTAACGTACCAGCGTGGTTCGAGCTCACCCTTAGTTCGATGCGTCGCAACCCCCAGGTTCGGTTTGTTCTTATCGGCAGCACCCACACCATCGAGAACTATTCTGTTCCGGACAACGTGCGGGCAGAGCGGTTGACAATGAACGAGCTGAATGTCATGATACACGATCTTTGCAACTGTACACTCCACATTTCCGTTCCCGAACAAAAGACGATGAACGACATGACACCCTTTTTGCCAGTGTTATTCGCCGAACACTTAGAGGACATGAAATGGTGGGCGTGGAGCGACATGAACGTTATGTTTGGAGATCTACAGGGGTACATGCACATCTCACTCGATACAAGACCACACTTTTTCAAACACAACCTCGCCAAATTGTCGGATTGCAACGTTCGAAATTTGCAACAACGGGAAAGACATAGCAATATATTCGTGCCACTCTGCCCACATTCGTGTGCGCACACGACACGGCGTGAGTGTACGACATTCAACGTGTTACTCGGCATGCTTTTGTATGAGACAGCAAAAGACTGCAATAGGATGCCAACAAACCGCAAAGGTCATTTCAATCTCTGATGTGGTCAAACTGACCCACAACTCCATCCTTGCCGTCATGCGACGAATCAGTACAAACCTTGGTGTCGTGGGCTGTCGCCAGCAACCCACGTGTAACCGGCATCCATTTTGTATGCGTGCATACATCTCATCGTACACACAAGCTACACCCCCACCCGTTGCTCCGAGTCCTGGCAAATGCTTCGAAATTTTTTGACAACTGCCTCGGGCGAGTGTTGGTGCCGACAAAAGAATAACATGGACTGAAGTCCTAGGATGCTGCCAGGCAAGAGTCTCTTCTTCTGAAACACGACGCCATCAAGCAAGCGTTCACCTTCCGATCCCAGGTCGTGACTTCCGCCTGCTTCCATGGGAGGTCGCATGTTGACTTCGGTTAGCACAAGGTCACCTTGATTTGTAGCAGAAAACGTAAAGTTCACGATCCAGTGTAACCCGATCGTGATATACACAATGTCCCGTGTCCTGGCGGTGGCACCGAACACTAGGTGCAAGTCATCCGAATAGAAGGCAAGCTGATGGCGCCCAGTACGATGGTAGAATAGAATGTGGAGTGCCTGATACGATCCAAACGCTGGAAAACATGGAGAGATGCCTGTAACCAGGTTCGCAATGTCGCGTCGCATCTGCATTCCAACCCCGTCGTGAGACACAATGTGCTTATTTTTGTACTGATACACGTGCCAATTCTCCACCAAGATGTTGAGGATCAGCTGCCAAGTGTCGTGATTAAGCGCACATTGCAAGTCCATTGCTGCGTGGGTGCCACAGGACAAGAAAAGTGTATGTGGGCGCCACGAGAAAGTGGAATCCGGTCGCCGGTGGTGTCAGCGAATTGGGATGAAGGTTTAGTAACCCTGTGAGCGCTACACGTCACAGTCTCGCGATGAGGCCGCATTACCACATTGTATATTTACTACTCACGGATGACACTGGCTTAAATTTTGATAGAGTTGTGCGGAGCACAATGTTGAAAAATGGTCGAAAAATGTCTCTGTTGTGTGATGCGATCTGTTGATGCAGCTCGTCCATCGTCCAGTAGCGAATGCATGCTTTTTCTAGGAAATCTTTGTTGACGACAATGTTTTGTAAAGTTCCAGAATTTGAGAATGAGACTTTGCAAGCCCCGAAAGGAATCATTGCATTCATCATGAATGTGCTGTGCGCATTTTTTCTTGTGACAAAGAGTGTGACAAAATTTGTGACATCCACCACGTCTTGAACCCGCGGCTGGTAAGATAACCTGTAGTTGACACGAGTCGTGTCCTCCTCATTTAGCGCAATCAATTCGTACTCAACATGAAACACATTTGCCGAGAAGGACGCGCCGTTAATGCGATTCACGACAAAAACTTTTGAGTGTCTCGTCAGATGCTGTCCTTCTATAAAGAAAGGGTATCTTTGAGGAAAATCCTCAATCAAGCATTGGATTCTTTCTCCGTCACGTTTCAGTTGTTCTAGTGTTGTCCGAATGTTCAAAAATCTATCTTCGATATCAGCATCGTAGGGAAACTCTTTAATGAATGTAACATGCAACGCCTTAACATAGGATTGTGTCTGTTTAGAGTACACATCGCTGTAAAGGCATAGTTTAAGATTGTACTGCGCATTGTAGAGTTCACTGCGTAGCTCCTGCAGCCTCTGATCTGTTGCTATCACTCCAATCGACTCTTCGTGAAACTCTCTCACTGCATTCTGCACGGCATCTTCGTTTTCGTTTTTTTTTGTTCCGCCCTCGAAGGCGGACCATCGATCAGACCCACTCGCCCAGTGGGCAACGTGACATTCTTTGGCAAGGATAAACAAAATTTGACCCTCTGGCGTAACACAGAACGGAAGAACACCCGCTCCGTATAGCTTCATTGTCAATATTAACAAACAACAGTACGAACATACACCCAAATTTTGTTCTTACGACACAACGAGACAACACCTAAAAAGGTGCGTGAAAGGGAAGATCGATCCAAGGTACCTCGTTTAGATGGCACTTTGAAAAATGTAGACAGTACTGTAATCGATACAACATAACGACTCGCATTAAACGAAATATACAAAATAGCCATGAATTTCGGAACACTCGGATTTGTGGACAACTCAAGGGGTCGTGTCACGCGTGATGCTACGTTTACGGGTGGCACCGGGCATGTATCACACACAAAGGACTGGTCAAAGAATGTCGTGCGACCCACAGACCGCGCAACACAGTCTCACTTGGGTGTGTCGCGATTGAAAAACCTATTGCCAGAAAACGTGGGCGTCGTTGGTGTCGTAGCGACACCGGAAACCGGGAAAGGCCCCATACCAAGACCCAACCAGAGTGACATGTCCACTCTGTCTTTGCTCGACCGCAAGTGTTTGTTTTTAGAGGCCCAAGACAAACGTCGAGGAACCGAACTTGCCGAAGTTCGGGGCAACACGACTGTGCTGGAAGAAAACTTCGAAACCCGGTTGACCGAGTGCGAATCTCGACTCACGGAAAAGATGAACCACTGCGAGGCGATATGCGCCCGAACCAATTCGTTTCTGACATCTGAGTCCTCCATCGGCATCATTTTCGTCACAGCAACGACGCTGATGGAAACACCGACATTCCTTGTTGACGAAGGGGGTGTGGGAGGACTAGGAGGCGCATCGTCGCTTTTGGAAACGAAAACTAACATTAAGCTTGCTTTCCCTATGCACAAAATTGGAAACAACGTCTACATGCGGCAGCTGCAAGTGGACCCTTTCAATGCTTCTCTCACGTGGCGTTTCGTACAAATTTTTTCAAATGAAAACGGTATACGGAGGGCATTCGTTGGAGAATTTCGGGAAACCTAAGAATCCAACTCGCCGACCGGTTACACGACTTGATACTGAGTTGTACTCATAAGTACATTGTTGCCTCAATATATTATCAGAACACAGGTACACATAGAACACAGAAAACACTCGCTCAATGCTCACGTCGGCACTTCTTGATGAAGCGACCTGTTGGACACCAGAGCGGGGACCTTGTGTTGTCCGGCGAGGAGGGGTCTCATTCCTCGTTTATCGCTATGACGATGAGAGAAACAGACTTTGCATCGCACACGCATTAGAAAGGGCCTCAGTGGGGAAAAGCTTTCAAGATTGGAAGGCTCTTACACCTACAGATGTCCACGCCAGTAGTTTATCGCATAACGCGTTAGAGAAGGCTCATGATGAGAGGATCATCTTCTCGGCATTGGTGAGCAATACAGGAACACACGCAGGCGTTGCCGCCTGTGTGCGGACGGAGTTCGAAAGTGTATTTCTTGCCGTTCCCACATTCTACGCAACAGAGCTCCTAACGCGCCTTCCTGCCTATCATTGACGGACCATCTCCGGACGAGGGCGAGGTCGGAGACACCTCGTGCGCCAGACCGCGAATCTGCGTGTGGTGATCACACCAAAGCATGAAGGGGGCGCCATTCCGAGTTCACGATGCTCGGCACATCACGCGCAGCATCTCCTTGCGGCGCAACTAAAATTCTCTCATTCCTTCCGGCGTACATTGTCGATCGCCTCCAGACACCAGACGTGTATAGTGTGTCGAATACATCACACTGGTTTGCTCTGCATCCAATTGATAACTTGATCGCATACGGGTCTCGCGATCTTGTGATCGTCTTCTATGCGGCACCGATTCTTCTTGCACACGATATCCACATGGGAATGGCGCCAACGCGGACAGAAAATTCGCACAACGAGGTAAGATCTTGCGATGGACTAGACATCATGTCCGCTATGGACGCGATTGTTTTTAGACCCGGTGACAGGATGACGTATGTCGATCGTAAAGCCCGCGATCATACGCGATTGACTCTCCGGGTCGACACAAAGTCGAACCCAAATCGACTAGAGGTCACATGCTACCTCTTTGAAGACATGCAATCGTTCGCATCATCCCCACAGTGGTTGAAACGAATCACGCAAAGGCTTCCTTACATGAGAAACGTTCCCATTTCCAAATATCTCTCTTTTTGCAGGATTGCATTTACACTAAAGTCGCGACGAACTGAACCAAATTCCGATGTATGCGAAGCGGCTGTCACTATCATAGACTCAGGACATTTTCTCTGGCATGATGTGCAGAATGGGGATCTGTTCGTCCCGTTTGCGACTATCGAGTTCTCGACTGACACATCCTGCATATTCTTCTTCTATCACGAAGGTCGTCGTGTGCACGTTCGACCCGATGGCTCTGGGGTGGTCAGGAATATGTTCACGAACAACGTATATTTTTTTTTTTTGGGTTGCGAACAAGTTTTTCAGCTTGTTACTATGCTTCAAATGTCAGCATCGTATCCTCATGCGTTGCTGTCGAGTCATGTCGACATTTTGGAACGATATTCCCGGCTTCGAGAGGATGTTGGATTGCCGATGTGGTCGCCTGACCACCCTCCTTCTCCCTCAGCCAAGGTATGTTTCCTCTTGACCCGTCGAACGATGTTCCTCGCAGCCGGAATGGTTGACTTCATGGAAAAACACGATGAAACTAACGCGGAAAACAGAATCGTGACGTGGAACGAGCTTGTAGATGCGGTGTCCGCCATAAGCACCGGTGATACGACCGACGGTACCATCGAGAGGTTGCTCAACGCCCGGTTCCCGGACTGGAGAGTGCATCGCACGTCGATCGCCTCGATCATGACTTCTCTTTTCTGCGACCTTGATGTCAAGGCGCCGATATTTGACAAATTGAAACGAGAATTGGTTGCTAGGTCGAGATGCGTTCGTGACCTATGGCGCAACGTCGGGGACAAAGATGTCTTGTTTATGTTCTGTTCAACTCGGGTGAAGATCGTGCATTTGCTTGACTCGTACTCTGACTCCCGACGAGATCTCAATTATCTCGTAGCGATCTGGGACTTGACGTACAACCAAGGAGCGTCAGTTTGCTCCTTCACGACACTATTGCAGTCGTCCATTGACGTTCTACGTCAGACAAAGACCACTAAGGAACCGGAACTACTGTCGGCGTTGCGTAAACATGTTCAACGTGTTAAGAATGGTAGCTAAGAATTTGAAGTTGAGAGAGTGGTACCGCGACGCGCACTAGGGCTGTCCCGCAATGTGTGGGATGGTGTCCTTGTTGATTGGTGTGTGTCCGTGAGGGGAGTTGTCTCCGGTTCGGTACGTTTTAGTGACAAGAATAGTGAAGTGGCAGATTCGAAAATTCGTACAATATGTCGGTAATAAATTCAAACCGATTTTAAGAAGCTGAACAAATCACAACAACAAAAAACGTTCTTGACGAGCGTGCCCGCAGTCAGGGGGGCAACCGCCGATTGGACCATGAGCGACATGCATGTCGTCGTTGTCACGATACACGTGACTGTTCCGGATAATCTTGTGTCTGAGGCGATGATTCATCTTCCAATTCTGTATTCGTTGGCGAAAACGAGCTTGGTTTGGACTCACCTTGTCGTTCCTGAGATAGGCTTCGGAACTGGGATCGACAATTTCGCAACTAGCACACCGACAGGAAACGTATTCCGAGACTTCTCAAGAACAGGCTTCACAACAGAAGCCTTCGGGTTATCGGACTTGACTCAAGGAGTAAAAGATGTCGTCGATTTTGTGATTGAGAGGAGTGTTGGGATGTCTACGCTTGAGTCAGATATGTTGTGCGTCCAAGCGTTTGTTAACCGTTTGCGTGTTCCAAAGCAATCAGATAGTACATTCTGCAGCTCTAAAAGAAGGTTCAGTTGGATCAACCTGATTTCACGGTCCCAATTCGGTTGGCATGATCGCAAACAAGATACCACTAGTGAATCCGAAATTCTAGGCAATACCCATTCGGACAGCAGAGGCCCCTACACGGTATGTCGTACCTCAAAATGTGTGGACGACATGCTTCGCACCATTTTTGACGCACTTCCTTCGACATCGCTGGTCTGCGTCACGAGACCTGCTCCGAACGTGCTGCATCCACAATCCGCATGCCTTCCTGTGTCCGCCGTGATATGCACAAGCGCCAAAACGTTTGCAATTATGAGGGCATCCGGCATAGCTCATCACGAGACGAGACCCACGCCATTTGAATTAATACCAAACATGATGCTCGACATTTGTGGCATTCCGCAATGTCGAACGGGGTTGTGGGACGTTGAGAAGTACGTCAGTGTGACGTTATATGTTGATCGTCAGTTACACCGTAAATATTGTCGAAACGATTCCCGCACGCTGCGTGTGTTCTTGCTCCAAGGCCTGCTGCCCATGAGGAGAAGCTACTTTAGTATGAACGTCTCCTTCAGCCATCCTTTCTCACAAATCCACACTCTTTCTTGGGGCGAGCTGTGTGCAGCCAGAGATGATGACAGAGGCGTGGACATCAACGTTTACAATGTGGACGAAGACCCACGCGAAATCACAGAGATTTGTTTAAATGACGCGAATCCCAATTTTTTATGCGCTTCGCAATTGTGGGAAGCCATGCGCACGCATGTGACGGACAGCCAGATTTCAAAAATTAATACTTTTTGTCACACCGTTGCCTGCCATGATACAGCCGATGCCCATGTCCCCCATGATACAGCCGATGCCC
>TARA_B110000046_G_scaffold169258_1_pt1 | contig 14754 bp, 17 predicted proteins | sample TARA_B110000046 | Tara Oceans TARA_B110000046 (sample SAMEA4397157) | marine metagenome | biome: Polar Biome; feature: [DCM] deep chlorophyll maximum layer (ENVO:01000326); material: water (ENVO:00002006), including particulate matter (ENVO:01000060) such as... | depth 40 m
TTTTTTAATTTAAAAATTCTGAAATCAATCTGTGGAAATGATGAACACCCTGCTCTTTTGTTGGTGAAAACCTTCCTGCTTTATAAAAAGACGATCTTAATCCGTTATGAACGTTTTCTACTACAAACTCATCCTCTTCTTCCACCTTTTGAAGTTGATTACCTGCTCCCCTATTTAATTTAGACTCGTCAAGAACATAGGATCTAAAAGAAATCTTGGTTAAAGAATCTGAAATAGGTTTAACAATATTAATTGACAGTCCCCAAGGGTAAAAATTAAACATCATGTTTGGAAAAACCCAGTAATAGTAAGCTGCTACATTTTTTCCAAAATCTATGTGACCTTCTGGTAAATTAAAAACATCAGAATCATCCTCACTATATCCGATTTGTAAGTTACAATGATCATAAATTTCTGTTTTGTAAACATCGTAATCTAAAACTTCATTTAAATCCTTATGGACAAATGGAATATGAAATCCTTCTAAATAATTATCGCAATACAACGCCCAGTGAGCATTAATTGTGAAATCTTTTGATAATGATGAGTCTGGTAGAAATTCATCTATTGGCAAAAAACCTACCCTTTCATTTATTTTATTAATTACTTTTTGAAAATCAAAAGTGGGATTTAAACCTGCAAATAATAATTTTCCCCATTTAACAAGTGGAAAAGTATGTAAATCATCACAAGGTCTAGGGAAATTTTTAGCCTTACTAAACTCAGGCATGTATTCAAACTTGCCCATATCATCAAATCTTCTTCCGTGATACATACAAGTGATTTTTTTTGCTTTTCCTGGTTCTATAACCAGAATATTCCCCCTATGAGTACAAACGTTAGTCATGCAGTTAATACTTCCATCTTTAGCTTTTGACAAAACAATTGGTTCATTCAAGTAATCTTCTAATATTAAAAGAGGATAAACAGAATTTGTTTCTTTAACTAAATTGTCATCCCCTACCCACTGCCAAGATTTTAAAAATATTTTCTTTTTCAATAACTCAAAAACTGCTGGGTCTTTATAAAAAAAAGAAGGCAATGTTTCTGCCTTTGTTATATCAGGATCAATTTTATATTTATCTTTCATTAATATTAAATAACTAATTTAAAGAAATATAGATTTTTATTTTGAAGAAGCAAAATCAAAAAATTGGTTTATTAGCGGCTACATCTTTGATAATAGGAAATATGATCGGAGCAGGTATTTTTGTCTTACCAGCAAGTCTTGCAAAATTTGGAGGAATAAGTGTTTTGGGGTGGATTTTTACAGCATCTGGAGCATTAGTTATAGCTAAGATTTTTAGTAATTTCAGTAAACTAATTTCAGATAGAAATGGAGGTCCATATTTATATTCTAAGATTGTTTTTGGAGATTTTATTGGGTTTTTAGTGGCTTGGGGATATTGGATTTCATGTTGGGTAAATAATGCAGCAATCGCAGTTGCAATTGTTAGTGCTCTAAGCTTCTTCTTTCCAGAGTTAATAACCAGTCCAACTTCTGCAACTTTAACTGGACTAGCATTTATATGGTTTTTCACTTGGACTTCCTCTAAAGGGGTTAAATCATCTGGTAATATTCAAATTTTCACAACAGTTGCTAAAATAATTCCTCTACTATTTATAATAATTTCGGGAATATTTTTATTTGATTGGAATGTTTTTCCAGAATTTAATATTACAGGTAAAAGTGATTTTGAAGTTTTCCCAATTGTCTGTGTAATGACATTATATGCTTTCTTAGGTATAGAATCCGCTACGATACCTGCCAATAGTATAAAAAACCCTAGTAATACAATTCCTATTGCGACTATGATTGGAACTGTTATTTCTACTTTAATATATGTTTTTGGAACTATCATTTTATTTGGTATTCTTCCTAATGAAGTAATAGCGAATTCACCTGCTCCATTTGCTGAAGCTGGTGAAGTTATCGGAGGGAAATACGTTGGATATTTTGTTTCAGCAGGTGCTGCAATTTCTGCAATCGGAGCTTTAAATGGTTGGATTTTAATCACTAGTTACATGCCTATGTCAATGGCTAAAGACAGACTTTTTCCTGAAATTTTTACAACAAAAAACAAGAAAGGTTCACCAATTTTTAGCTTAATATTTGGAAGTATACTAACTTCAATAGTTATGGTAATGAATTTTTCCCAAGGTCTAGTTTCTAGGTTTGAATTTTTAATTTTACTAACAACATTATCAACCCTAGTACCATATCTTTTTGTAAGTGCTTCATATATATTTTTCCATATTCAAAATAAATATTTAAAGATTGAGATTTTCAAATCTGCTAGTCTTGGACTAATTGGATTAATTTATTCTGTATGGGCTATTTTTGGTTCTGGCACTGAATCAATTTACTACGGAACTATATTATTACTAATTGGTATCCCATTCTATTTTATAATGAAAATTAAAAGTTAGTTTTCACTCTATTTTTAGTTATTTTTGTTACAAATAAAACAAAATGAATTCCACAAAAAACATAAATCTGCTTCTAAAAAAACTAGGTATTAATGAAAGTCAAAAAGGCTGCTCAAATGGAAAAAAATGGTCTGGTTCAGGAAATTTCATTGATTCATATAGTCCCGTAAACGGATCTTTATTAGGAAAAGTTCAGTCAGGTGATAAAAATGATTATGATAAGTTAATTAATGAGGCTGAAATTGCTTTTAAAAGTTTTAGGAAAATTCCTGCTCCCGAAAGAGGAGATTTAGTGCGTCAATTAGGAAATAAAATAAGAGAAAATAAAGCAGAATTAGGTGAGTTAGTTTCTTGGGAAATGGGAAAATCTTTACAAGAAGGAATGGGGGAAGTTCAAGAAATGATTGACATATGTGATTTTGCTGTAGGACTTTCCAGGCAATTATACGGACTAACTATGCATTCTGAAAGACCAAACCACAGAATGTATGAACAATACCACCCTTTAGGTGTAGTAGGAGTTATTTCAGCTTTTAATTTTCCTGTAGCTGTTTGGAGTTGGAACGTGGCATTAGCTTGGATATGTGGAAATGTCTGTATATGGAAACCCTCAGAAAAAACACCTCTTTGCAGTATTGTATGTCAAAACTTTATATCTCAGGTATTAAAAGAAAATAATATTCCTGCAGGTGTATCTTGTCTTATAAATGGTGATAAAAATATTGGCCAGTGGATGTCGGAAGATATTAGAGTTAATCTATTATCTGCTACAGGCTCTACTAAAATGGGAAAAGAGGTTGCAAAGAAAGTTGGCGCTAGGCTGGGCAAATCTTTATTAGAACTGGGCGGAAATAATGCAATTATAATTACTCCAAGTGTTGATATAAAACAAGCAGTAATAAACATTGTATTTGGAGCAGTAGGGACTTGTGGACAAAGATGCACCTCAACTCGAAGAATTATAGTGCATGAATCTATAATCGATCAAATAAAAGTAGAATTAAGTAAAGCATATAAACAACTGAAAATTGGTAACCCTTTAGATCAAAGTAACCATGTAGGACCTTTGATTGATAGTAATGCTGTAAATCAATATTTATCGGCTATTGAAACAGTTAAAAAGCAAGGTGGCAAGTTCATTGTTGATGGTGGTATATTAAACGGAAAAGATTTTGAAAGCAATTGCTATGTTAAGCCAGCAATAGCGGAAATTAAAAATGATGTTCCCATTGTACAAACTGAAACATTTGCCCCTATTCTTTATTTAATTAAATATAGTGGGAATCTTGAAAACGCTATAGAAATAATGAATGATGTAAAACAAGGACTATCCTCCGCTATTATGACAGAAAAGTTAAAAGATTCCGAAACTTTCTTATCACATTGGGGAAGTGATTGTGGAATAGCTAACGTTAATATTGGCACTTCTGGAGCTGAAATTGGAGGAGCATTTGGAGGAGAGAAAGATACTGGAGGAGGTAGAGAAAGTGGTTCTGATGCTTGGAAAGTTTATATGAGAAGACAAACTAATACCATAAATTATTCTTCTGAACTAGCATTAGCCCAGGGTATTAATTTTGATTTATAAATTTTAAAGATAAAAAAAACCTCAATGAGGTTTTTTTTTATTTAATAAGACTATTAATCAGAATCGCTATCGGAATGATTCTCATCTGAATCATCATCATGAGTTTGACTTTGATATTTAAAATAGCCTTCCACAGGAATCATTAAATGATCATAACCAGTTCCCTTAAACATAACATAAGGAGCACCACTGTTAAAATCTGTAGTTTGACCTTCTAAAGAAGCAGGATCTTTTGGAAATAACATTAAATGCGCTCCAGATTCAATCCATTGTCCCTCAGCCGCATCTTCCTTATTAAACACCAAGTGTTTAGTGTTATCTTCTCCCATATCGCCATGTAACATCCACGCCCATCCATCAGAATCCATTTCAGGAGCGGTACCACCCATATACGCCATTGCCCATTTCATAGCTGGACCATCACCAACCATGGCCATGGCTTCATGTGCATCTATCCAACCATTTACTGGATCAGACATTCCTCTAGGGTTTGCAGCCATTGCAGTCCATCCATTAGATCCTTCTCTTAAAACGGATCCGTCTATATCAACTACAGTACATTTAGCGGCTATATAAGAAGGTGCAGCTGTACTATAAGCCCATACTTTCCATTCAACAGATGTGTGAGGACCATCAGGCTCTCCAGTTCTATCTATTTCAACCTCAACCTCAATAATTTCGGGTTCAGGATTTAAAAACGATGTTGCTTTTTTTACGGCAGTATTATTACATGATGCGAAAAGACATATTGTAAATAACAAAATTAAATTTTTCATAATATTTAAGATTTATTTATCTTAAATCTAGTGAATTTAATTTATATCTGTCTGCATATCGGGATCATACTGACAACATAGAGGAAGGTTATCGTAGGCTTCTTTGTTTAATTCATTTAAGTCTGTTCCGTATCCAGAATCAGAAATAGCCTTGTGAACTGATATTAGATCAATCATTTGATCATCATACACTAAGCTCACTTGTTTGGTTTTTACGTCCCAATCGGCCTTCAAAACACCTTCTAAAGACAAAGCTGAGGCTTCAATTGTTTTTTTACACATCTTACAATTTCCTTTAACGCCAAAAGATGTTTCTGTACCCATTAATTCTACAATAGCTTCAGCTTTGACGTCATTAATATCTGAATTAGCTGGATCGTTAAATGACATATCTCTTAGAAAATACACGATAAGTAAAACTATTATTAAAGACAGTATTATTTTAAATTTTGTTTTCATATTATTTTATTTTAATGTATTGATAAAGTTTCGTACAGACAGCAATCTGGAAGGTTATTATAGATTTCAGTTGGTGCAGTATATTTATCAGTGCTATGACCAAGCAAGGAAATTTCCTTATGAATGTCATCTAACTTTATTTTTTTAGAATTATATATAAGTGAAATATTATTAGAAATTATATCCCACTTAACATATTTAACTCCTTTTAACTTTAATGTGCCATTTTCAATTCTATCTTTACACATTTCACAAACGCCTTTAACTTTAAAATAAACTTTTTGAGATTTTAAATTATTTCCTTGAGAGAAACAAATTGATGAAACGAAAAGTGAAACAATAATTAAATATTTCATATTACTAATTTAGTTATTAAATCTTAAACCTACATAAAATAAAGCTCCATGTATAGGAGCATAAATAAGTGAAGTGTCAAAATCAGTTCCAAAAGGATATCCTCCAAGAACTGGATTTTTCTGGGTATATCCTCCAATATTTTCTCCACCAATATAAATCTCAAATTTATTAGAAAAAACCCTTGTTATTTGTGAATTTACTAGACTATAAGAAGGTGAACTTCCTTTAAAATCAATTAATGAAGTGTGGCTTGGTAATCTTTGATTCCCAATCCAATTATAAGTAAAATCGAATTTCCACTTTGATCCATTTTCATTTTCGTCTGTCGATGCTTCAATATTGGTGAAAAATCTATTTTTTGGAGTTAAAGGATTTTGTTTAAATCCAGAATTATATTGTTTTTTTACATCATAGTTCTTAAATGTTGATTTGAATAGTACGTTGTCTAGTATTTGATATTCTAAATCAATTTGCAGACTTTTAGAAAAACTTTTTCCATTTAAATTATAAAAGGATAATTCCCCTTGCGTTTCCCAATCAACTATAACTTGATTGTCAAAATCTGTAACATAATAATCAAAGGTAATATCGCCTTCTCTATTGTTTATGAAAAATCCCTGCCTTAAACTTATACCATAATTAAATGCTTTCTCTGGATCAAGTCCATAAAATTTACCAAGATTATTATTAATTTTTATTTCACGACCTGTTGCAAAAATATTTTGATTTTCTGAAAATATATTGGAAACTTTTCTTCCACTTCCAAGTGATAATCTTATTACAGATTTTTCATAAGGCTGATATCTCATATGAAATCTTGGTGTAAAAAAACTTCCTAAATTATTATGAATGTCATATCTAATACCAGCAACAAGACTTATGGCATCCATACTATCGTAACTGTATTCAAAAAAACCTCCAATAGATTTATCTATTCTAGTAAAGAAATTGTTTTTAACATCAACAAGTTCATCAAAATCATCATATGAATAATTTAATCCTACTTTAATTTTATTAAGGGTGTTACCTATAATAGAATTGTAAATTATATTAGAATAAAAACTGTTTTGATTTATATTATAATTTCTAGATCCAAAAAAAGAATTTTGATCATGCTTTGAAAAAGCCATTTGTAATCCTAAAGATTGATAAGGAATACTTGTGTTAACATATCCGAATTTAAAATTAGAATCAAATCTACCTGTATTTATTCCCCCTTTCCATGGTGCTCTAATAAATGTCATGTCCTTAGTGTTTTCTCCTATAACCTTATCATCTTTCATATAACGAACACCAAGAAAGCTAACTGTTCCCTTTTCTGGATTTATATATTGCCATCTATTGAATAAATTAAATGCTTTAGACGTAGGTTGATCTAAAAAGCCATCATTATTGTTATCATTAATTGAGCTATTCTTATTTACATGTAAGTATATCCCTGAACTTAATTTATCGTTAAATTTTTTATTTCCATGAATATTAATTTCATTTCTTCCCATATTAGAAGAATAAACATTAACAGATAATGGATTATCAGAATAGGGCTTTTTAAGTTCAACATTAATTTGACCTGAAATACTTTCAAAACCATTTACTACACTACCTGAACCTTTTGTTATCTGCATACTTTCAACCCAAGTACCTGGTATAAAAGATAAACCATAAACTTGAGAAGCTCCTCTAATCATTGGAATGTTTTCTTCTGTTATAAGCAAATAAGGACTTTCTAAGCCAAGCATTTTAACCTGCTTAACTCCAGTTACAGCATTAGAATAACTTACGTCAATTGAAGGATTTGTTTCAAAACTTTCTGAGATATTACAACATGCAGCTTTAAGCAACTCATCACTACTAACGTTAATGATGTTTTGTGTTTTAAAGTATGATTTTTGAATAGTTTTCTTTCTTTTATTAACTACCACTTCATCCAATTGACTGTTATCTACAACCATTAAATGATTATATTTTTTATTATCACCAATCTCAACTATATCCTCTTTGAATCCAATAAATTTAAATATTAATTTATTTGAAGAAGCAGAAAATGGTATTGAGTAATTACCATTAACATTAGATGTAGCTCCGTAAGAAAGATCTTCCCAGTATACAGAAACACCTTCTAAATTAGATTCAATATTTGATTCATTTATATAAGTTACTTTTCCTGAAATTAGTTCTTGAGATAAAAGGTTTGAAACAAGAAAAAAGGTAATTAAAAATAATATTTTATTCACTTAAATATTTTTTAGATCTTACGATAGAGTTGACACGAATGTCTTCCCAAAACAGGTTAATGTCAGCCTTATGATAATCTTTCACGGTAGACAATAAAATTCTTTTAACTAAACCCATTTTTGGCAATTTAACCATCACTTTATCGTCGATGTTTTCAATTTTAACAGTTTTAGGGAAAATTTTATTGTTTAAATAAAGAAACCCTTTGTGATCTTTATAATCAGTGGAATTCTTTTCATCCCAAGTTATTGGATTAGAACAAATGGCGCCTTTAATCCAATCTTTTGAAATTGTATAACTAGCTTTTTTTTCTTTAGAAGAAGACATTACTCTGTAAGTATTCCATGTAACAAAACCACCAGTTTGCTCAGCGCTAGTCATGTGATTAATATGCTCAAAGTCTTCGTTTATTACTTTTGTCCCTATTAAGTAAGCTGCAATTAATTTCTTTTGAAGGGGTTTTCCATCAAAAAACTCTTTTAATAATCTTTTAGCATGTCCAGCTCCTTGACTATGACCTGCAATAATAATTGGTTTAGAATTATTATACTTACTTAAATATGTTATAAAAGCTTGTCTAATATCTTGGTAAGCCATTTCATAGGCTTTCTCTCCACCGTTTTTCCAGAAAGATTCTCTAAATACTCTTAGATGAGCTTGTCTATAAAAAGGAACATATAAATCACCTACTGAATACCAAGCTGAAGACTGAAATTTAATTGATGAACCTAAAACATAATCTCTAGTCTTTAAATCATATATGTTGGCATTCCATGAAGTATCATTTTTATCAGAAAGCATAGTTGGATAAATAAAAAAAACATCAACTGGAAGTTTAGAGTTCTCGTTTTCAAATTCCGAAAGCAACTCGAGCTTATTTTCTGGATGAACTGCCCAAGATTTTAATAACTCATAATCTGGTGCTGCAGAAGGCTTAAACTCATTAAAAGATTGGCTATTGTATTCTATAGGACTATTACTTTCAGATAATAAACCACAAGATAATAAACTAAATGAAGTTAAAATTAAAATTATGTGTTTCATAATCTTTATATTTCAAATATCGTGCTAAACTACGTATACTTTCTTAAATTTGATTAAAATATAAATAATGAAAAATAATCTCTTTTTATTAGCCTCTTCTCTTATGTTAGTTAGTTGTAGCATTCCTAACATGATTGTAGTCGAACTTGAATCAAAAAACTCAAGTAACGTCAATGGAAATGTAGTTTTTATTGAAGAAGGTGATAATATTAAAATGATAGCCACAATAAACAACTTAAGTCCTGGAGAACACGCCATTCATATTCATGAAAAATCAGATTGTTCCTCTAATGATGGTAAGTCTAGCGGAGGACACTGGAACCCAACTTTAACAAATCACGGAAAATGGGGAGATCAAAGCGGATTTCATATTGGTGATATAGGAAACTTTACAGCGAATGAAAAGGGAGTTGGGATTATTAATTTTAGCACAGATTTATGGTGCTTAGATTGTGATGATGATAATAAAAATATCATAGGAAAAGCAATTATAGTTCACCAAGGAACAGATGATTTCGTTTCTCAACCATCTGGTGCTGCAGGATCAAGAATAAGTTGTGGTGGTATTATTTCAGAAAATGCTGTTTTAAGATCTAAAGAATAATTACCATTCTCTTGATTTGTTTTCTTGTTCAATCTCTAATAATTGTTTTTCTGATAAAACCTTTAAAAAAGAAGGATGCTGTTCAATGGCATATTCAATTTTTTTAATAATATTTTCAATAGAATCATTATCATAATCGATATCCAAAGGTTTCTTTATCTCCATAGACTGAAGTATATTTTTCTTTTTAATTCTTATTCCTTTTTTATCAAAAGATCTTCTAAAACCATCAATTACTATTGGAATAACAATTGGTTTATATTTCTTTATTATATGAGCTGTCCCTTTTCTTATAGGTTTATAAGGAGTTGTTGTTCCCTGAGGAAAAGTAATAACCCAGCCATCATCAAGTGCTTTCCCTATACTACTAATATCACTCATCTTAACTTGTCTATTTATTTCTTCCCCTTTAGCTTTCCAAGTTCTTTCAATAGACACTGAGCCAGCATAAGCTAATATTCTTGGCAACAACCCTGATTTCATTGTTTCTTTAGCTGCTACAAAATAGAGATTCATTTTAGGCTGCCACAAGTAACCTACGTTTTTAATAGAATCAACTCTTCCACTTAAACTGGCATTAAACACATGAATCATTGCGGTAACATCCGCAAAATATGTTTGATGATTAGAAACAAAAAGAACTTTATTTTCAGGAAGAGACTTTATAATTTCTGATCCTTCAATGTTAAGTTTGTTAAATTTATTAAATCTTCTATGAGATAGAACACCCATAATTCTAATTATCCATTTCTTTATTAAAATTATATGTCCAAAAGGATTTCTTTTAAATATACCCACCTATTATAATTTTGATTTGCTAATGTATTAAGAATTAGTCATATCGAAATAAAATTCTAAAAATTCATAAACCATCATTGCAGTAGCTCCCCACAATATGTGATTATCTATTAAATAACTCGGAACCTTTTGAGTATGACCATTGACTGAGACTTTCGATTGAACAATTTTTAAATTAATTAAATCCTCAATTAGTGGTGTGATAATTAATGCGACTTCTTTTTTGTCAGCTTTAAAAGCAAGATTACTATCACTATAACCAACATAAGGTTGGACTTTAAAGTTACTGGGAGGGATATAAACTGAAGATAATTTATTTACAACTTTAATAGAAGATGGCCTTACTCCAATCTCTTCATATGTTTCTCTTAAAGCAGTCAATTCTAAGTTACCATCTCCATTTTCCATTTTACCACCTGGAAAACTTATCTGATTCGAATGCACCCCGTTGTACTTATTTCTAAGTATCAAAACAATCCTCGTATTATTATTATTATCAGGGTAAAAAAGCATAAGAACGGCAGCTTTTTTATAATCAGGTGGAATTATTCTATTTTTTAGTAATTTTATTCTCGAAAGAGGAGTTATTTTAGACAAAGTATCATGTCCTGGAAGTTTAAAATCATTTATTTTTAATAAAATTTTTTTAAAATTATTAAAATGCATTTTTTAAGATTATTATTAATTACTCTCCTATTTTTCTCTTGTAAAGATATAGGTAATAAAGCAGAACCTAAAAAGTATAAGAAGAAAAAAGAAATTAAAACTTTTGTAAAAGCTAAAAAAGAAACATTTTTATTGAATGATAAAAATGTAATTCCTTTCTTTTTTGAATATGGAAAAAAAAACACTGAAAGTAAAGTTAAAATCGTTACAGATTTTGGTGATATTGAGATAGAATTATTTAAAAATACACCATACCATAGAGTAAACTTTATCTATTTAACTAAGAAAAAATATTTTAATGGTGAGTTTTTTCATAGAGTAGTTAAAGATTTTATAATTCAAGGTGGGAATTCAGATAATAAAAGTACTTCAAAAAAAAGAAGATCAATTGGCAAATACTTATTGCCACCTGACACTAAAAAAGGGTATAAGCACCACAGAGGGATTATCTCCATGCCAAGTAGTGAAATGGAAAATCCTTATAAATTAGCTTCACCATATGAGTTTTTTATTGTTCAAAAAAATAATGGAGCTTATCATTTAGACGGTAACTACACCCCTTTTGGACGCGTTACAAAAGGAATGGGCGTGGTTGATGTAATCTCTAATTTAGAAACTGATAACAGAGATTGGCCGTTAGATAATGTTCGTTTTAATATAGAGTTGATTAAATAATTATTTATATGATTCTATAATAAAAACTAAACTAAAACCTTTTCTAAATGTGGGTTTTCAAAAGTAAATTTTTTAACCCATATAATCAATTCATCGTATTCATAGGGGAGTAATCTTGAAGACGCTTTGCTAAGTTCTTTTTTGAACAACAATGGATTAAAACTAACTTTTTTTAATACATCGATTGTATAATTATAAACAGATCTTGACATAATACATAGTTATTTATTAAATATATGTATTATTTACAATTTTAAATGTTTAAGAAATGTTAACGTTTTGATCTAAGTTTAATGCTCCAGTCAAACGAGAATTCTGAAACAACATCTCCTTTTTCATTAACTCCTTTAGTTTTAATAGTTATAGTTTGTGGAAGCTTAGTAGTAACTGCGTCAATAATTAACTTATCTAAATCTTCACCTTGATCATAAGTAAATAAAATTTTTCCAGTTGCCTTCTTAGTAAAAACAGAGCTAGAACCAACCAAAAGCATAGCAATACTTTGCCCACTTTTATTTATTTTATTCATTAAAAGTAATCCTCCCGCCATTTCTGCAGCCATACCTTGTACCGCCCAAAAAAGAGATTTAAAAGGGTTTTGATTAATCCACCTATGCTTGACTCTAACTACACATTTGTCTTCGTTCAAAGAATCAACTCTAACTCCACATATCCAAGCAGCAGGTAACGCAAAAAAAGACAAAGTATTTCTCATTCTCAATATGATTTTATTCATAATAATATACTTAATATAAATATACTGATTTAGTATACAATTATTCTAATCCTGCTAAATAACGCTCCGCATCTAATGCAGCCATACACCCAGTACCAGCAGCTGTAACTGCTTGTCTGTAATCCTTATCTTGTACATCACCTGAAGCAAAAACTCCCGGAAGATTAGTTTTTGTAGTTTTTCCATGAGTTATAATATAACCCGAATCATCCATGTCAATTTGACTTTTAAAAATATCAGTATTAGGCTTGTGTCCAATTGCTATAAAAAGTCCCGTAACTTCTACATTATCTACTTTATTTGACTGTGTATTAATAATCCTCACACCTTCAACTACATCTTTACCTAAAACTTCTTGAATTTGAGAATGATATCTTAGTTCAATATTACTTTTTGACTTAACTCTATGTTGCATTGCTTTTGAGGCTCTCATTTCACCTTTTCTTACAATCATAGTTACCTTAGAGCATATGTTAGCTAAATAAGTAGCTTCCTCAGCTGCAGTGTCCCCACCACCAACTATTGCTACGTCTTGTCCTTTATAAAAAAACCCATCACAAACAGCACAGGCAGAAACACCACCTCCTCTTAATCTTTGTTCTGATGGAATTCCTAAGTATTTTGCTGTAGCTCCAGTAGATATAATTATAGTTTCAGCTTCAATCTCTAATTTTTCATCTACTATAACTTTATGAATCCCCCCAAATTTATCACTTAAATCAACTTCAGTAACCAAACCAATTCTTACTTCGGTACCAAATCTTTCAGCTTGTTTTTGCAAATCAACCATCATTGAAGGACCATCTACCCCATCAGGATATCCAGGAAAATTATCAACTTCAGTAGTTGTAGTCAATTGACCACCCGGTTCCATTCCAGTATATAAAACTGGATTTAAATCTGCTCTAGAAGCATAGATTGCAGCTGAATAACCTGCAGGCCCTGATCCAATGATCAATGTTTTAATTCTTTCTATTGACATACTATAAATTTAAAAATATAAATTTAAAATAATTGAGACTTTTCTGAGTAAAAAAACATAAAAAGTTATCATCATAAATTATTATCGTATAAATATCATGTATTGTTTGATGATTTTTGAAATAATACTATATTTGCGCCGCTCACTTCGGGGTGTAGCGTAGCCCGGTTATCGCGCCGCGTTTGGGACGCGGAGGTCGCAGGTTCGAATCCTGCCACCCCGACTAATTATTTTTATAAACCCTTAATTTTTAACACTTTAAGGGTTTTTTTACACCCTATATTTAACTTGTTCCCCATATAGTACCCTAAAATTGACTAAGATTATTCAATTATTTAAAAAACCTTATTTTTAAATTAAAATATATTAGATGGAAGTTTTTAATTTAAAGAATGATAAAGTTGAAGAAGTTAATGTTAAACCTTTCAAACTAGAAAAAGATATTCAAAGTTTAGTTGAAAAGAATACCGAAACATTTTTTGGATTAGAATTTATTTTTTCTGAACTAACTGTTAGGTAAATATAGAATTGATAGTCTTTGTTTTGATAATGAAAATAATTCATTTGTAATTATAGAATACAAAAAAGGAAATAGTTATTCAGTGATAGATCAAGGTTACACATATCTACAACTGTTACTCAATAATAAATCAGATTTTCTATTAACGTTGTCACAACATTTAAATAAGGTTTTAAAACTTGAAGATATTGATTGGTCACAATCTAAAATTATATTTGTATCTCCGTCCTTTAATTCCTATCAAAAAGATAGTGTGAATTTCAAAAATCTTCCTTTTGAGTTATGGGAAATAAAACGTTTTTCAAACAATACCATTGTATTTAATAAACATAAATCTAATTCAAATGAGAGTATTGAGTCCCTAAACAATAAAAATAAAAATGTCATAAGTTCTGTTACAAAAGAAGTTAAAGTAAAAGAAGAATCTGAACATTTGACAAAGTGTAATAAGTTTATAATTGATAAATGGAATTCTTTAAAAAATAAAATAGTAGAACTAGATGATGTTGAAATAGTTTCAAAAAACAACTATATAAATTGGGTTTATTTAAACAAAAATCTTTGTTATTTCATTTTTAGAAAAAACACAATTGTTTTAGAAATTGTTAGATGAAATATAAATCCTGATGGATCAAAATCTAAAAATTATTTTAATATTGATGATCCTAAAAACATTTCAAAAGAATCTAGTTGGGAATGGAAATCTGGTACTAAAGGAACTATGTATAAAATACCGATCACAAAAGATATTGAAATTGATTATTTAATGTTTTTAATTAAACAGAAGTATAATTCTTTGTTAAATTAGACTCATAAAATGGATCCATTTAAAATATTAAAACTAGGTAGTAAGTACTCAAAAAGAGATCTTTCAGGTTTATTGG
>TARA_B110000046_G_scaffold185432_1_pt1 | contig 14723 bp, 12 predicted proteins | sample TARA_B110000046 | Tara Oceans TARA_B110000046 (sample SAMEA4397157) | marine metagenome | biome: Polar Biome; feature: [DCM] deep chlorophyll maximum layer (ENVO:01000326); material: water (ENVO:00002006), including particulate matter (ENVO:01000060) such as... | depth 40 m
AAATTTTCTAAAAAGGATGCTATCAGAAAAATTATGCAGATGGCAAACACTGATGTAAAGACATTGGTGCAAGCAGAAGCGATTAATACTTTAGGTAAATTAACAGATCCTGAATTAAAATCCATTTTTGAAAAAGGGTTGCAAAGTAAATCGTATTCTGTGCTGGGTAAAGCTTTGGTTTCTATGTATTATATTGATAAACAAGTTGCTATTGCAAAATCTAAAGAATTGCCAGATGAAATTAGAAAGATTTTAGCAGCACCATTAACAAGAATATTTATTGAAGAAAAAGACGATTCAGAACTACCTTTTATTGCAAAAAACGTAATTTCTGGAATGTTTTTATCCGGAGATGATGCAACGAAAGTATTGTTTCAAAAAGCATTCAAACAAATTTCTGAAAGCAATAATACCTTAGCCATTCAGAATGTGGTTGATGATATGATTGTAAAAGGAAAACAGTTTAAAGGTTTTAATTTTGATAAAGTTGTTATCAACCTAATGAGAACGATGATACAGGATCAAAAGAAAACCAACAAGTCAAATAGAGAAAGAAATATAGAAGTTATTAAAATTGCAATGACGAAGTTGTTGTAGGTTGTTTTTATCTCTTAAATAAAAAGGAAATTAATCTTGGAAGCCCTTTTTGATTGTTTTCATCAAACAATTCCTTTGTTTCAAACCATTTCTTTCTGCATTGTCAATGTATTCCGATATATGATGAATATATACTTTTAATCATGTAAGTAGCAATCCATCTAAACCGATTAGGGCTTCGTTTTACAATTACTTTTCAAACTATTTTTTGAACTCTTCAAAAGAACTGTCATTATAAAAAACAACAATTCTTTGAATCTTTTTGTCATCACTAGTATTGGAAGTTAACAAAGTTGGAGTAGAGGCTGGGTTGTTAATTTCTAATTTTTTAGGGAAAGAACCATTTCCATGAAGTAACCAATGGATATCTACATCCTTAAATTCTGAAGTTATTTTAATAATAAAATCCAAACTAGGTTTGTTTCTTCCAGACAAAATATGTGATATACTTGAACGTTGAACTCCTATTTTATCTGCGAATAAAGAAGCAGATAATTGATGAAAATCCATTACTTTTTTTATTCTAGTTGTAAATTCTAAACTGTTTATCATTGTAAAAACCTATTGTATTACAAATGTAAATTAAACTTTGTAAACAACAAAATATAATTATTTAAATATTATAATACCATGTATTAGTATTAAAGTTATTGTTTACTTTATTAATGTAATAACTTGATAGTTAATTAATTTAATTAAATAAAAACTATTTTAATTGACACGTCTTATTTGATAATTAAATGAGTTCTATTGAAAATGATTTTAGTTTACAAAAGTAACTATCTTGGGGTAATATTGAATTTACAATTGTAACAATAACGATCTTTACAATTGTAACATTTAAATTGGTTGCTTATTTTCAATAATGTAAATTTGTGTTTTTAAATAGAATATTAAGTGCAAATTTTATCTTCAAAATTATTAAAGAATTTTTTTAGTACTCAAAAAGAAACATCTCTTTTTGGTAAATGGATTACTTTTAAAAATATCGAAAATCTATTATTGAAACATCAAGAAGTTTTTGAAGTTAAACAATTAGGATTTTCTGAAGATCAAAGACCTATATATAAGCTAAAAATTGGTTCGGGTAAAAAGAGGATTTTATTGTGGTCTCAAATGCATGGAAATGAAAGTACGGGCACAAAGGCATTATTTGATGTATTCAATTGCTTTTCTAATTGTTCTAATGAGGAATTTAAAATTATTTTAAAAGAATGTACTTTGGTTTTTATACCGATGCTAAACCCTGACGGTTCTGAAGCTTTTACAAGAGTTAATGCGAATAATATTGACTTAAACAGAGATGCGGTAGATAGAGTAGCTAAAGAAAGTAATCTCCTAAGAGCTTTTTTAGAGGAGTTTAATCCACATTTTTGTTTTAATTTACACGATCAAAGAACCATATTTGGGGTAGAAGGCACTAAAAACCCAGCAACTATATCTTTTTTAGCACCTTCAGAAGAAGAAACGAGAGCTGTAACTACAGGTAGAATTCAAACTATGAATGTTATTGTTGCGATGAATGCGTTTTTGCAAAAGATTATTCCTGGTTTTGTTGGTAGATATTCCGACGAATTTTATCCAACTGCAACAGGAGATAATTTTCAAAAACTTGGTTTTAATACCATTTTAATTGAATCTGGTCATTTTCCTGACGACTACCAAAGAGAAATTGCAAGAGAACATACTTTTTATGCAATCTTACAAGGATTGTATCATGTCGCGACATCCAATGATTTTAATGATTATGAGCCGTATTTTACAATACCTAATAATGCCAAAATTTTTTATGATATTATCCATAGATATTCTAATTCAAAGCAAGATGTCGCGTATCAATATAAAGATGAAATTATAAATGATCAATTAGTCTCCAAATTGAATAAAGTTGACCAAAAAGACTTAAAAATGAAATTTGGACACAACGAAATCGTTTTCGAAAGCAAAAAATATTAAACTTTTCTCAATTTTTGTTCTTTTTAATTAAATTAAATTCATAAATTTGCACTTTAAATTGAATAATACACAAAAAAATGAAAAAATTCATCTTAGACGAAATAGATCACCAAATCTTAGACATCTTAATCGAGAACGCAAGAACACCTTTTACAGACATTGCAAAACAATTATTAGTCTCAGCAGGAACGATTCATGTACGTGTTAAAAAAATGGAAGATGAAGGTATTATTCAAGGTTCTACCTTAACATTAAACTATGAAAAAATGGGTTATTCTTTTATAGCGCATGTAGGAGTGTTTTTAGAAAAGACTTCTATGACTCAAAGTGTAATTGAAAACTTAAGGAAAATACCAAATGTAACAGTAGCATACGTAACAGCAGGAAAATATAATATTTTCTGTAAGGTAAGAGCAAAAGGAACCAATGATGCTAAAGATATTATATATGAAATTGATGAAATACCTGGCGTTAAAAGAACCGAAACTATGATTGCCTTAGAAGAAAGTATCAATGACAAAAAAAGAATGATGCACGCAATTTTTAAAGATTTATAATCTTAAAAGTTAAAAAAACATTTAAAATCCTCATCAATTAATTGGTGAGGATTTTTTTATGGAATAAACTTCTTTATCTGTATGTTTGTCCAGTTATGTAATTTATAATTTATGAGCCAAAAAATTGAATATAATTCAAATAACAATCTAGATAAAAGTACATTATTGAAATTGTATAAAAGCATACTAAAACCTCGTTTAATTGAGGAAAAAATGCTCATTTTATTACGTCAAGGTAAAATTTCTAAATGGTTTTCGGGTATTGGTCAAGAAGCAATCTCAATAGGAGTTACACTTGCGTTAGAAAAAGATGAATATATTTTGCCAATGCATAGAAATTTAGGTGTTTTTACAGCTAGAGAAATTCCATTATATCGATTGTTCTCTCAATGGCAAGGTAAAATGAATGGTTTTACAAAAGGAAGAGATAGAAGTTTCCATTTTGGAACACAAGAATATAATATAGTGGGAATGATTTCTCATTTAGGACCACAATTAGGAATTGCAGACGGAATTGCTTTAGCCAATAAACTAAAGAATAATAATAAAGTTTGTGCCGTTTTTACCGGTGAAGGAGGCACTAGTGAGGGTGATTTTCATGAAGCTCTAAATGTTGCTTCAGTTTGGAATTTACCCGTTTTATTTTGTGTAGAAAATAACGGTTATGGTTTGTCAACGCCTACAGATGAGCAATTTAAATGTAAAAATATTGCTGACAAAGGTATTGGGTATGGTATGGAAAGTCATATTGTTGATGGTAATAATATACTAGAAGTTTATAAGAAAGTAGGCGAGTTAGCTAAGAGTGTTCGTAAAAATCCAAGACCTATTTTGTTAGAGTTTAAAACTTTTAGAATGCGCGGTCATGAAGAGGCAAGCGGTACAAAATATGTTCCTCAAAAGGTATTAGATATCTGGGCAGCTAAAGATCCTTTAGATAATTATCAAGCATTTTTAAAAAGCGAAGGAGTTCTTTCTGATGAAATTGAAGTTTCTTATAGAAAAGAAATAATAGAAGAGATTAATGAACATCTTAAATTAGCTTTTGATGAAGAAAAAATTATTCCAAATTTAAATACCGAGATAAATGATGTTTACAAGTCTTATGATTATCAAGCTGTAAGACCATCAACCCAAAAAAACAAGATTCGATTTGTAGATGCTATTTCTGATGGATTAAAATCATCTATGGAAAAGCATGCTAATTTGGTCATTATGGGACAAGATATTGCTGAATATGGAGGAGCTTTTAAAATTACAGATGGTTTTGTAGAAGCTTTTGGAAAAGAAAGAGTTAGAAATACCCCAATTTGCGAATCTGCTATTGTTTCTGCTGCTTATGGTTTATCTGTAAACGGAATGAAAGCAGTCATGGAAATGCAGTTTGCAGATTTTTCATCATCAGGGTTTAACCCAATTGTAAATTTATTAGCAAAATCTCATTATAGATGGTCTGAAAACGCAGACGTTGTTATCAGAATGCCTTGTGGTGGTGGCGTCGGAGCTGGACCTTTTCATAGTCAAACAAATGAAGCTTGGTTTACAAAAACACCTGGTTTAAAAGTAGTATATCCTGCATTTCCACAAGATGCGAAAGGATTATTAACTGCTGCAATTAATGATCCAAATCCGGTTTTGTTTTTTGAACATAAAGGATTGTATAGGTCTTTATACCAAGAGGTTTCTAAAGGATACTATACAACAGAAATTGGTAAAGCTGCTATTTTAAAGCAAGGAAATCAAATAACAATTATTAGTTATGGAGCTGGAATTCATTGGACTCTAGATGTTTTAGAAAAACTTCCAGAAATTTCTGTAGAAGTAATAGATCTAAGAACATTACAACCTTTAGATGTAGAAACGATCTATACATCTGTTAGAAAAACAGGAAAAGCGATGGTAGTGCAAGAAGACTCTATGTTTGGTGGAATTGCAAGTGATATTTCTGCTTTAATTACAGAGAATTGTTTCGAATCTTTAGATGCTCCAGTAAAAAGAGTTGCAAGTTTAGAAACACCAATTCCTTTTCAGTCAGATTTAGAGCAACAATACTTAGGAAATTCAAACTTAGAAAAAGCAATACAAGATTTACATAATTATTAAGTATATTTAGCATCGTAATAAAAATAAAATTCATGAATAACAAACAAATTATCTTTAAAAAACGTCCTTCAGGAGCTCCAGATTCAAATACTTGGCAATTAGAAACAAATCTTGTTCCAGAATTAGAAGAAGGTGAAATCTTAATTCAACATCATTATATTTCTTTAGACCCTGCAATGCGAGGTTGGATGAATGACACAAAATCTTACATTCCACCAGTTGCTATTGATGATGTTATGAGAGCTGGTTCTATTGGAAAAGTTGTTAAAAATAATGGAAATCCAAAATTTGAAGTTGGAGATTGTGTTACAAGCTGGGGTGGTGTGCAACAATATGCGATTACAAACGGTGATGGTTGGTATAAGGTTGATGAACGTTTAGCGCCAATGCCAATGTATATTGGAACTTTAGGAATGCCTGGAATGACGGCTTATTTCGGAATTACAGAAGTTGGTAAAATTAAAGAAGGAGACATTGTCTTAGTTTCTGGTGCTGCAGGTGCTGTAGGAAGTATCGTTGGACAGATTGCAAAAATTAAAGGATGTACAGTTATTGGAATTGCTGGCGGAAAAGAAAAATGCGATTATTTGATAAATGAATTAGGCTTTGATGAAGCTATAGATTACAAATCAGAAAATATTTATACTGCTTTAAAGAAAAAATGTCCAAAAGGCATAGATGTGTATTTTGATAATGTTGGAGGTGTCATTTTAAACGCAGCCTTAAGTAAATTAAGAATGCATGCAAGAGTTGTTATTTGTGGTGCAATCTCTCAATATAATAACAAATCTAAAATAGAAGGGCCCAGTAATTATTTGTCCTTACTAGTAACACGTTCAACAATGCAAGGTATGGTTGTTATGGACTATGTTAAAGGTTATGGTGATGCTGCAAAACAAATGGGTACTTGGATGCAAGAAGGTAAACTAAAATCGAGAGAAGATATTTATCAAGGAATAGAAAATTTTCAAGAAACATATCAGCGATTATTTTCTGGTGAAAAGAATGGTAAACTAGTTTTAAAAGTAATAGAAGAATAACGAAGTGGAACACTTTTTTCAATGTCCACATTGTTGGGAAGAAATTTCAATGATTTTAGATGTTAGTATTCGTCAGCAAACCTATATAGAAGATTGCGAGGTTTGCTGTAATCCTATAGAAATTACACCAATCTTTGAGGAAAATGAGTTGGTTGGTTTTCGATCTGAATCGTTAGAGCAATAAAATATAAAATCCTGCTTTGTCAGGATTTTTTTAAACTATTTTCTAATAGCATTACTTGTTTTTTTTAGTTTTGTTCTCGTTCCAAATTTATTCATTCTTCATAAATTTACTCTAATATACACAACCAAAAAAGAGTTCAAAAAAACCGTTCAATCAAGGCTAAACCTGTTTGTAACCTCTTTACTATTACTATAAATATGATACATTATAAAAAAAAATCTAGATCTCGACCTTCAAAAGGATTCATAATTAATCCAAAGGATTTTTCCAGGAAAATTTTTTAAACAGTCCAATCCAATCATTTGGAAATCTAGCTTTTAAAGTTAATTTTTCTAAGCTAAAAGGATGAATGAATTCTAATTTTCCTGCATGTAAAAATAAATTTTTACATCCAAAGTTTTCATCAAACATTATATCATGGTTTTTATCTCCATATTTAGTGTCGCCAATTAAGGGATGGCTAATTTTATTCGTATGTACTCTTAGTTGATGCATTCTACCAGTTTTAGGAGATAATTCTACTAAACTATAACGTGAAGTATCATAAGGTTTTACAGGGATGTCTAATGTAACTTGCTCCAACGTTTTTAAATGTGTTAAAGCTTCTTTATGCACATTTGAATCACGTCCTTTTACAGGAGAATCTATAATTTTCGAAGAAGGAGAGTGGCCTCTAAGAACTCCATAATATGTTTTATGAATTTCATTATTTGTAAATAATTCTTGAAATTTAGAAACATAAGTTGTCTCTTTCGTTAATAAAATAATTCCAGAAGTTTTTCTATCTAATCGATGAATAGGATATACTTTTAGGCCAGTTTTATCTAAAATTAATCGTAGCAGAGATGTTTCGTCGGCAACATTTCTAGAATGATATGCGTGATGAACCAACATATTATTGGGTTTATTTACACAAAGAAGATATGCATCCTCAAAAATTATTTCTAAATTCATGATTATAAATTATAGTAAAAATAAGGTTTCATATTTATGATGCTTTCTTCTTTTTAGAGATATTTAAATATTGTATTAGTGCTAAGGAAAGTAAACCGCATACAAAAAAACCAATAAATAAGGGTAATGCAGTTTTATCTACAAAGCCACCAATAAAGGTAGCAATTGGTACTGCCATAATTGTAGAAACAAATCCATTAATTGCAGCTCCAACACCAGCAATATGTCCAATTGGTTCCATTGCTAATGCTCTTGTGTTACCAAATAAAAATCCAAGAGCAAAAAATTGTAACCAAAAAAAGGTTATTAAAACATAGATGCTAGGGTTATTTTCTCCTGCATATAAAAGAATATAAACAATAGGAATAATCGTAAAAACAGTAGTAAAAATACTAACGAGTTTAAACATTCCTAACTTAACAACTAAAGTCCCGTTTAAAAAAGTAGCAAAACCGACACCAATTGCAAGACCAGCAAAAATAAAAGGAAACTCTTCCTTTAGGTTATATTGTTGCTCGAATATTACTTGACTAGCACTTAAATAGACCATAAAAGAACCCGTAATAAAGCCAGAAAAGAAGGTGAAAATTACCGCATTTTTATGTTTTAGAAACTCTTTAGTCCCTTCAATAAAAAGGGAGAATTTAAACTTTTTTCGATGCGCTATCTTTAATGTTTCAGGTTGTCGTTTCCAAACCCAAATCATTGTAAAAAACCCAAATATTAACTGACTATAAAAAATAGATTTCCAACCGTATAAATCTAGCATTAGTTTTCCGATTGCAGGAGCAACTACAGGTACTAGAATAAAAATCACCACAATAAAAGACATTACCTTAGCCATATGATTACCGCTAAAACGATCTCTAACCATAGCTATACTTATAGTTCTTGGTGCAGAAAGTCCTATTCCTTGTAAAACTCTACCAACAATCATCATTTCTAAACTAGTCGCAAAAACACAGACTAAACTAGCCAAAGCAAAAATTATAAAACCTACATATATAACAGGTTTTCTACCAAAGCTATCAGATAAAGGCCCAGAAATAAGTTGCCCAAAACCTAAACCTAAAAAAATCATAGTTATAAATAACTGATTATTTTTAGGATTTACAATATGTATTGTTTTGCTTATGTCTGAAATTGCAGGTAATAAAGCATCGATAGATAATGCAACTAATGACATTAACGATGCCATCACGATTATAAATTCTAATTCTGATTTCTTTTTTATTTGCATTCGTCAAAAGTAGTTTTATCATTTGGTTTAGCGACTTATTGTTGCATAAAAAAAGGTTTGCAAATTGCAAACCTTTTTTTATTCTTTAAAATTAGATAAAATTATTCTGTACCAATATTATTGATTTCGTGATCATTTCCCGTTCCTTTTGGGTTGTTTCCCCATTTGTTAGTTGCGTTTTCGCTATTTGTACAAGCTAAGATTAGATTATAAATAGGAATCAATAAATACCATCCACTCTTACCAACATCATGCATTCTTCTTACTCCAACTGAAAGAGAAGGAATTAAAACAGCAATAGAATATAATATTTCTAACCATGAACTTTCTTGAGAAATAATTGAACCTTGCATAATATAGGTTATTGTAAAAGAAATAATTGTGTTTATAAGTATAAACATCCAATATTCTTTACGTCTAGCTCTTCCTTTAAAATCTGCGTACTGCTTTAATACTTTTAAATACCAATTCATTTTTTTGTTTTTAGTTAGTTATTACAATATATGATAAAATAAATTATTTATTACTTTATATTTTTATCAAACTCTTATTTTAATTATTTTGTTTTAGCTTTCATAAATCGTAATAGAATTAGTTGATTATAACCAATTAAAGGTTAGTTGTTTAGGTTTAAATACAAACAGTTTTTCGGTTATTCTGGATCCTTTTTAATAAAATTGCTAAACTTTCTTTATAAGCTAATAAATATTAAATGACAGAAATAAAAAAAACATCTTTCAAATAATGAAAGATGCTTTTTAAATCTATATAATTATTGAGACTTATCTCGTAATTGTTTGTTTTCTATCTGGACCAACAGATACAATAGATACAGGGACACCTGTTTCTTTTTCAATAAAAGCAACATAGTCTAGTAAGTTTTGTGGCAATTGATCAGCAGAAGTCATTTTTGTTAAATCTTCGTTCCAGCCTTTAAATTCAGTATAATTTACAGAAACATTTTTTGGTTCTATATTGTAAGGTAAGTGGCTAATTTCTTTTCCTTTATAATTGTATGTAGTACAGACCTTTAAAGTGTTAAAACCAGATAAAACATCTCCTTTCATCATCATTAATTGTGTAACTCCATTAACATCTACAGCATATTTTAATGCGACTAAATCTAACCAACCACATCTACGAGGTCTCCCAGTTGTTGCACCAAATTCTTGACCAATTTTAGCCATTTCAGCTCCATCCTCATCAAATAACTCTGTTGGAAATGGTCCAGAACCAACACGTGTTGTGTAGGCTTTAAAGATTCCGAAAACCTCACCAATTCTATTTGGTGCTACTCCTAAACCAGTACAAGCACCCGCTGCAGTAGTATTAGAAGATGTTACAAAAGGATACGTACCAAAATCGATATCTAATAAAGAACCTTGCGCTCCTTCTGCTAAGATTGTTTTTTTGTTTTTTATTGCTTGATTTAAAAACTCTTCACTATCAATGAATTGTAATGTTCTTAATTTGTCTATTCCTCTACAGAATTCAGCTTCTAATTCTTTTAAATCATATTCAACTTGAACATCAAAGAATTCTAACATTTTAATATGCTTAGCTGTTAAAGCATCATATTTTTCTTTCCAGTTGTCTAATTCTAAATCTCCAACGCGCATTCCGTTTCTACCAGTTTTGTCCATATAAGTTGGGCCAATTCCTTTTAATGTAGAACCAATTTTTGCTTTTCCTTTAGAAGTTTCTGAAGCTGCATCTAACAATCTATGTGTCGGTAAAATTAAATGTGCTTTTCTAGAAATTAATAATTTAGTAGTATAATCGATGTTATGTTTGTCTAAGTTTTCAAGTTCTTTTTTAAAGATAACAGGATCTATAACAACTCCATTTCCAACAACATTTAATGCAGTTTTATGAAAAATTCCAGAAGGAATTGTATGTAAAACGTGTTTGAATCCATCAAAAATTAAGGTGTGCCCTGCATTTGGACCTCCTTGAAAACGTGCAATAATATCGTAGTTCGTGGTTAAAACATCTACAATTTTACCTTTACCTTCATCTCCCCATTGCAATCCTAGTAATAAATCTACAGCCATTAGTTGTTTTTAGTTGTGTGTTTTGTATTGTTAGTTGTTTTTTAAGCTTTTTTCTTCTTTGTTCCGTAAAAATAAAGTGAATGATTTTGAATATCAATTTCAAAAATATCTTCAATCGTTTTTTTGATAATTTGAATTCTTGGATCACAGAACTCTTTTACTTCACCAGAATCTGTAAAAATTACATGATCGTGGTTTTTATCAAAATAACTTTTTTCATAACGAGCCATTGATTGCCCGTCAAATTGATGTTTTCTAACCAAATTACAATCTAATAATAAATCTATAGTGTTGTAAAGTGTTGCTCTACTAACTCTGTAGTTTTTGTTTTTCATTTTAATATATAAAGATTCTATATCAAAATGCTCATCAGCATCATAAATTTCTTGAAGTATAGCATAACGTTCAGGAGTTTTTCTGTGTTTATGCTCTTGTAAATAGGAGGTAAAAACTTTTTTAACGACTTCTTGATTATCAAGAGAATTACTCATAATTTTAATTTTTACTAAAAAACAAATTTACAGTTATTTCTGAATAAAAATAACCTTTTATATAAATGATATCTACAAACTATTAACACGTTCTACTTTTTTAACACCTTCTGCTTTTTGTATGCTTTTAATTAATTTATTTAATTGCGAAATATTTTTAACACTCAATGATATTTTTCCATCAAAAACACCTTCATCCCCTGCTATATTTATACTATGTATAAAAACGCCCATATTGTTAGAAATGATACGTGTAACATTGTTTATTATACCTTTATTGTCAACCCCACTAATATGTAAAATAACTTTAAAGTCTTGTTTTGTAGAATCAATCCATTTAGCCAACATAACTCTGTAAGCGTAATTAGATTGTAATGAAATTGAATTTGGACAGTTTTTTTTATGAATCTTTATACCATCGTTAATTGTTAAAAATCCAAAGACTTTATCTCCTGCAATTGGATTACAACATTTAGAAAGCGTAAAATCTAATTTTTCTTCTTCTTTACCAAAAACTAAAGCATCATAATTATGAGTAACTTCATCGGTGTTTTCTGCGACATCTTTGTTTGTATTCGTTCTAAGTATTTTGTTTTTAAAGAAGTTTAAAATGGTCCTATTTCTTTGCGATACATAAGCTTTTAACTGTGCATTGTCTATCGCTCCATTTCCAAATCTGTAAAATAAATCAAAGCTTGTTTTTAAATTAAAATAGAGAACTAATTCGTTCACTGTTTTTTCATTAAAAGGAATTTTCAAATGACGTAGTTTTCGCATTAGTACTGCTTTTCCTTCTTCTGCTATTTCTTTCTCGTCGTCTTTTAAAGCTGCTCTAATTTTTGTTTTAGCTCTTGCTGTAATTACAAAATCTAACCATCTAGAATTTGGTTTGTTTGCTGCACTTGTTATCACCTCTATTTGATCACCACTTTTTAATGTATGACTTAACGGAACCAACTTACCATTTACTTTTACTCCTCTACACTTTAAGCCCACATCTGTATGAATCGAAAAAGCAAAATCCAATGCAGATGCATCTTTTGGAAGTGATTTTAATTCTCCTTTTGGGGTGAAAACATAGATTTCTTTAGAGTATAAATTCAGTTTAAAATCTTCAACAAAATCAACCGCATTTATGTTCTGACTTTCAAGCGTTTCTTTTAATTTATTTAACCAACCGTCTAAACCACTTTCGTTTTCATTTCCTTGTTTGTATTTAAAATGTGCAGCATATCCTTTTTCTGCAATTTCATTCATTCTTGCAGAGCGAATTTGTACTTCAACCCATTGTGCATCTGGACCAACGACAGTAATATGAAGTGCCTCATAACCTGTAGATTTTGGCTGCGAAATCCAATCTCGTAAACGAGCTGGGTTTGGTTTAAAATAATCTGTTACAATTGTATAAATTTTCCAAGCATCAAATTTATCATCATTAGAAGATGGAGAATAAATAATTCTAATGGCATATTTATCATATACTTCATTAAAAGTTACATTTTGATTTCGCATTTTTTTTCTGATAGAATAAATAGATTTAAATCTACCTTTTATATCGTATTCAAAATTCTCTTTATCTAAACCACTTTTAAGCTGATCAGAAAAACGTTTTAAATAATCTTGCTGTTCTTCTTTGCTTTCTTTAATTTTATTAACAATACTCGAGAAAACTTCTGGTTCTGTATACTTTAACCCCAAGTCTTCTAACTCAGTTTTTATATTATATAAGCCTAATCGATGTGCTAAAGGTGCATAAATGTATAACGTTTCTGAAGCAATCTTTACTTGTTTATAATCTGGCATTGCATCCATAGTTTGCATATTATGCAATCTGTCTGCAATCTTAATTAAAATAACCCTAACATCGTCATTTAATGTTAAAAGCATTTTTCTAAAATTTTCTGCCTGTATTGAAGCGTCTTGCTCTTTGTTTAATCGTGATATTTTGGTTAATCCGTTTACAATTCGTGCAATTGTTTCTCCGAATAATTGCGCTATATCATTAATTGTATATTCAGTATCTTCTACAACATCATGTAACAATGCTGCTGCAATAGAGGTTGCTCCCAAACCAATTTCCATAGCTACAATTTTTGCCACAGCAATTGGGTGAAAAATGTAAGGTTCACCAGTTTTTCGACGTTGTTTAGAGTGTGCTTCCACAGCCACATCAAAAGCTTTTCTAATTAGTTCTTTATCTTTTTTTGATAAGACTTCATAAGTACCTTTTAACAAATCTTTGTAACGACTTGTAATCTCTTTATTTTCTTCTTCTATGGTTGCTTTGTACTCCATTAATTACAATTCAGATCTATTATAATAATCTAAAGTGAATTTATGAATAAGTATTTTAACAAGCAAGCATTAAGGATTCTAAATTTTCTAAATTAGTCAACACAATTTTTACAAATACAGCAACAAGATTTATTTAAACTATTTTTCTAAATTGTTAATTCTTTCCAATAAAGTTGGATGTGAATAATGCATAAAAACGTACCCAGGATGTGGTGTTAAATTACTCAAACTATTTTTTGATAATTTTTTAAGGGATGTAATTAAGGGTTTTGCAGCAAAGGTTTCTTTAGCAAAATTATCTGCTTGATATTCAAAAACTCTAGAGACATAATTCATCATTAAACCAGTAAATTCTGATATGGGCGAGTATAAAATTCCGAAAGCAATTAAACCAATATGAAAACTTGGAATGGCAACTCCTAAAGCTTCTGATAAAATTGAAGAATTAATAAAGAGTGATAATAGAAAAAAGGTAAAACCTGTAAGTAGGATAGAAGAGGCTAAATTAAAAATGATGTGTTTTTTCTTATAATGACCGACTTCATGCGCTAAAACAGCCACAATTTCATCTGTTTCTAAATCATTGATTAAGGTATCAAAAAGTGTGATTCTTTTTTGAGAACCAAAACCAGAGAAATAAGCATTTGCCTTTGTGGACCTTTTAGAACCATTAATCACAAAAATATTATTCAATGTAAAACCCACTTTTTTCGCATACTTTTCGATGGCTGATTTTAATTCTCCGTCTTCTAAAGGTGTTTGTTTATTAAATAAAGGAACAATTAGTTTTGCATAAAACATATTCATAAATAAAGAAAAAACGGCGACTAAAATCCAAGCATAAATCCAGAAATTTTCTCCAGCAAATTCAAAAAACCAAATGATTAATGATAAAATTCCTCCACCTAAAAGAATGCTCATCAACCAAGCTTTTAGTTTGTCTAACCAAAATGTTTTTTGGGTTGATTTGTTAAACCCAAACTTTTCTTCAATAACAAATGTTTTATAATAAGAAAAAGGAGTTGTTAAAATATTTGATCCAAACATAATAACGCCAAAGAAAATTAAAGCAACTAAAATTGGATTGTATGTAAAGCTTCGTGCAAAATCATCTATATATTTAAATCCATCTGCAAAAAAGAAACATAACGTTAAAATTATTGAAAAAGTGGACGTTAAATCTGAGAATTTGGCATTCGTCTTTTTATAAGCTTGTGATTTTTTATATTCCTCTTTATCATAAACATCTGCT
>TARA_B110000046_G_scaffold185661_1_pt1 | contig 14616 bp, 12 predicted proteins | sample TARA_B110000046 | Tara Oceans TARA_B110000046 (sample SAMEA4397157) | marine metagenome | biome: Polar Biome; feature: [DCM] deep chlorophyll maximum layer (ENVO:01000326); material: water (ENVO:00002006), including particulate matter (ENVO:01000060) such as... | depth 40 m
TTTTAAAATACTGAAAATTCTATCAAAAGAAAAAGTTTGTAGAAAATTAGTAAGTTTTCGGAATTGTAAAACGCAGGAATTTACTCAAACTTAATAAAATGAATTGCTGAATTTTTCTAACAAAAAAAATGAAGGAAATTAACAAATTTTGGAATTGTAAAACGCGGGAATTTACTCAAACTAAAAAACATAAATTGCGGAATTTACTCTCAGAATCTAAATTTAGATAAATTAAAAGGTATGAAAATAGAAATTAAGAAAAAGACGGAAACCAAGATTGTGGAAAAATTAAAAGATTAATAATAATAATTCCGCATTTTGCAACACCTTGTATGGAAAAATTGCTACATTTAGCTAAACTAAAAATTAGTTGCTCTTTTTGCAAACTACTGAATTTCCGTAGGAAATTCCTCGTTCACAAAACCGCAACTTTCAATACAAAACAACGTTACTCTAGCGTTATTGTTTTCATCATTTATTTGTATTAAAACTCTATTAAAGTCTATTCTATTTATTGGGTCAGGTGAGTTATTATTATAGTTTAGAAAGAGGTCGTTTTTAAAATCGAAAGCGATAATCTGCCATTCATCTAAGACAATCGGTTTTATAATCTCTGATTGAGTAGTCCATTGATCGCCTAAAGTATTGTCTTGTAATTTTAACGATATTTGGTTGTTTTCATTTTCTGTAATACTCGCTGAAGGAACATATATTTTTAGAGTAAATGTATGGTTTGTAGATAAATCAAATGTATTGGAAACATCAAAAAATATATTAGCATACTGACCTCCATTATCTTTATATTCTAGAACCGTGTTTGAAGTGTTAATACTTTCTTTATAAGGATTTGTATAAGATGTGTTCATTTCTGATTCATCGGTAGCCCAATTAGAAATTGTTCCATTTCCTTCAAAATCATCTTCTACAGTTTGTCCGTTAGCAAATAATGTGATCGCTGAAAAGAATATTAAGAATAAATATTTTATAAATTAATTTTTTTTCGAAATTAATTTATTTACAAGTATTTAACAAAATAACTCCCCATACAAAAGCCATACACATTAAAAAAAAACTTCTATGCATCTAATACTTATAGGTTTTTAGTAATGATTATTTTTTTTGAAATCACCTTTTATTTTGTAATGCAAAAGCCTGTCTTAATATGGTTGTATTTCTTAGAGCTGCTTTTTTTCTAATCCCTTTTTCTTCTTTTGTAATCATTGTAAAAACATCTTTTAGAGCTTCATATGTTACATAGTTGGTTAAATCGGGATTTACTTTTTTCACAAAAGGAATTGTATTTGGTAATTGACGAAAGACATTTTGTAATTAGGCAGAACCTGTAAATAAAAATTGCAACGATTAAGACTAAAATCATTTTGACAGAAAAGTCACTTAATTATTTAAAACTATCTGTTTTTTTATCATATCCGTAAGGGCAATGTTTACAGCCATTTTTACAACAGTGTCCTCTTTTTAGGTGATATTTTTCAGTAAAAACTTTATAACCTTGTTCGGTAAGGTAAAAATCGTCTTTATCTATTTCTATTCTGGGTTTTAACATACTGCAAAAATAAAGGATTTTAAAAGGATTAAAAACTATAAAAATGATTTTAAGAGCATCTTCCATATAATTTTTCGCCATCTTTCATAAAAAAGACTCGAACTGGCAACATTTGATGGATTTCTCCTTATTTTTGCAAAATATGCAAGAAACTAAAAGACATCAACTAACCGATTGGTTACCAACTACAAACAAGGAAGTTAAAATTCGTGGCTGGGAGGAACTAGATGTTATATTATTTAGTGGAGACGCTTATGTGGATCATCCTTCATTTGGACCTGCAGTAATTGGGCGTATTTTAGAGAGTTACGGTTTGCGTGTGGCAATTGTACCACAACCGAGTGTGCATGATGATTTGCAAGACTTTGAGAAATTAGGTAAGCCTCGTTTGTTTTTTGGAGCAACTGGTGGTTGTATGGATCCAATGGTTTCTAATTATACGGCAAGTAAAAAACGAAGAGATAAAGATGCATACACGCCAAATGGAGATAAAGGGTTTAGACCTGATTATGCAACTTCGGTATATTCAAAAATATTAAAAGAAAAATTTCCAGATGTTCCTGTTTTAATTGGAGGAATAGAAGCGTCTTTAAGACGAGTAACACATTATGATTATTGGTCTGATAAATTATTGCCAACTATTTTAGAAACGTCTAAAGCAGACATGTTGGTCTATGGAATGGGAGAACAACCTTTGCGAGAGATTGTAGAATTATTGCAAAAAGGAGTGCCGTTTTCGAGTTTAAAAAATATAAAACAAACAGCCGTTTTTATTGATCAAAAAGAAGAGAGCTTGCCAGTTGTGAATGATTGGGAAGATGTAACCATAAATTCTCATAAAGCTTGTTTAGCGGATAAAAAAACATTTGCTTCTAACTTTAAAGTAATTGAACAAGAATCTAATAAATTAAAAGCAAGAAGAATATTACAAGATGTCGATGGTAGAACATTGGTGATTAATCCGCCTTTTCCAACAATGACAGAAAAGGAAATTGATGGTTCTTTCGATTTACCTTTTACACGTTTACCGCATCCAAAATATGATAAACGTGGACCAATTCCTGCGTTTGAAATGATAAAATTTTCTATCAACATTCACAGAGGATGTTTTGGTGGTTGTAGTTTTTGTACAATTTCTGCACATCAAGGAAAATTCATTGCGAGTAGAAGTCAAGAGTCGGTTTTAAAAGAAATAGATAAAGTGGCAAATATGCCAGATTTTAAAGGGTATTTATCTGATATTGGCGGACCTTCTGCTAATATGTATCAGATGAAAGGAAAAGTACAATCTATTTGTGATAAATGTGTTGCGCCAAGTTGTATTTCGCCAGTAATTTGCTCGAATTTAGATACGTCTCATAAACCTTTAACGGAATTATATCAAGCAGTTGATAAACATCCGAAAATAAAAAAATCGTTTATTGGAAGTGGAATTAGACATGACATGTTGGTTCCTGAATTTAATAAAAATGCAGATCCAAAAGAGTTGGATGCGTATACAGAAGAGGTGATGACAAAGCACGTTTCTGGACGTTTAAAAGTGGCTCCAGAGCATACTTCTGATCCTGTTTTAAAGTTAATGCGTAAACCTTCGTTTAAATATTTTCACATGTTTAAAGAGCGGTTTGATAAAATAAATATTAAGAAAAAATTGAACCTTCAATTGATTCCGTATTTTATTTCTAGTCACCCAGCAAGTGAGGTAGAAGACATGGCGAATTTAGCTGCAGAAACGAAAGATATGGGCTTTCAGCTAGAACAAGTGCAAGGATTTACACCTACACCAATGACGGTGGCAACTGTAATTTACTATTCAGGGTTTCATCCGTATACATTAAAGCCAACAAGGACACCGAAAACAAAAAAGGAACGTGACGACCAACATAAATTTTTCTTTTGGTATAAAAAAGAAAATAAAGATTGGATTCGTAATACGTTAACAAAAGTTGGGCGATCTGATTTATTACAGGTTTTATTACCAGAAAATAATTCTTGGAAAAAGAATAAAACTTCGCACAAAACAGCACAGCATACTTTTGATGATGCGATTCCTTTTAATAAGAGAAAGAAGAAGGTGAGTAGAGCTCCTAAAAAGAGTAGGAGATAAACTAAGGTTTTAGAATATAGGGATTCAAATGTTTGATAAACTCGTTTAGCTAGTTATTTTCATTTAAATGATTCGCTAAATACACACTCATACTTGCACAAGCTTGCAATAGATATCCACCAGTTGGAGCGTCCCAATCTAACATTTCGCCAATACAAAATTGATTAGAGATCTCTTTAAGTTCAAAACTTTCAGAGATTGCATTTAAATCAATTCCACCAACAGTAGAAATTGATTCGTCAATAGATGCTGTATTTATTATTTCTAAAGGAAATCTTTTAATGTTTTCTGCTAAGGTAGCCTTGTTTAAATAAGACGCTTTAGAAAGATATATTTTAAATAAATCGATCTGAGCAGCACTTAGTTTGAGTTCCTTTTTTAAGATCTGCGTTGTATTTTTATAAATAGATTCTGTCATCTTAGAAAGAACATTTTCTAGGCTTAACGAAGGTTTAAAATCGATAAAAATGGTTGCTGATGAATTTGTATACAACTGTTTTCTAATTTGTGGACTCAGTCCGTATATAGCATTTCCTTCTAATCCAAACGTTGTAATAACCGCTTCTCCTTTTTGGTTACTATTATTACAAGAGACAGCAATATTTTTTAAAGGAGTTCCTTCGTGTTTTTGAATAAAATTAGGTTTCCAATCAATTTGATACCCGCAGTTTGATGCTTGAAACGGTTTTATTTTGACTCCTTTTTTAGAAAAAGTATCGAGCCAATTTCCATCAGAACCTGTAATCTTCCAACTTCCTCCGCCTAAAGAAAAAACACTATAATTGGTTTGTATCGATTTGTTATTAATAATCGGATTATTATTTTCATCCCAATCAGAAAAGGTGTGTTCATATTTTATGATAACTCCTTTCTCCTTGAGATGTTTTAGAATTGCACTCAGCACTTCAATAGGTTTAATTCCTTCTTTAGGATAGACTCTTTTACTACTTCCGATGTATGTTGGAATTCCTATTCTCTCTAGCCAATCTCTAAAATCAGTATTGGTAAAATGATGTAACGATTTGTTTAAAAGATCATTTGCTGTGTAGCGTTTTATAAGCTGCTCAATCGGTTCTGAATGCGTTAAGTTAAAACCTCCTTTACCTGCAACTAAAAATTTACGACCCGTTGTTTTATTTTTTTCGTAGATGGTAATCGTGAATTTTTCAGAGTCTAAAAAAGCGGCTAATAAAAAAGCTGATGGTCCTCCACCTATAATCGCAATTTGTTTTTTCATGAAACAAAAATAGTTGTTGTTATAATGTTTAAAGCATTTTTATGAATATATATTATTTTCCCACAGCAATCATCAAATGAGCAATAAAAGGTGAGAAATACGTATCCTTTTGTATTTCATTTAATCGTTTCATTTTTTATAAGTACTTTTAAACATATTAAAATCTCATCCAATGAACATTCAAAAACTATGTGTCCTTGTATTCTTAATTGCTACTATTAATATATTTTCTCAGGAAAACTATTTAGGAGAAGGTCCTTTCGAACAATTAATTATTCGAGGCGTAACGCTTATTAATGGAGATGGTTCACCCCCAAGAGGCCCTGTTGATATTGTCGTAGAAAATAATACAATTGTGCGCATAGAAGTAGTTGGTTATCCAGGTGTTGAAATCAATGAAAGCCTAAGGCCTAAATTAAAAAAAGGAGGAAAGGAATTAGATGCTAATGGTATGTATTTGTTGCCTGGATTTATAGATATGCATGCTCATATTGGTGGAGCATCTCAAGGAGCAAGTCCAGAGTATGTTTTTAAATTGTGGATGGCACACGGTGTTACCACGGTCAGACAACCCAGTGGAAGGGGTGTCGAAGAAATAAACGATTTAAAGAGAAAAAGTAAAAATAATGAAATTGTAGCACCAAGAATTTTTGGTTATACCGGTTTTGGGCAAGGTGCTGAAAAACCAATTTCTTCAGAAGAACTAGCGAGAGCGTGGGTAAGAAAGAATGCAAAAAATGGCGCAGATGGTATTAAGTTTTTTGGTGCAGAACCAAAAATTATGTTAGCTGCATTAGACGAAAATAAAAAGGTAGGTTTAAGATCAGCTTCTCATCATGCACAATTAAGCGTTGCGCGTTGGAATGTGTTGCATTCTGCCAGAGCAGGCTTAACATCTATGGAACATTGGTATGGTTTGCCTGAAGCATTGTTTGAAGATAGAACCGTTCAAAATTATCCTTTAGATTATAATTATCAAAATGAACAACATCGTTTTGAAGAAGCAGGAAAATTATGGGCACAAGCAGCAAAACCATATTCAAAACATTGGAATAAAGTAATGAATGAATTATTGGAATTAGATTTTACATTAGATCCTACCTTTAATATTTATGAAGCAAGTAGAGATTTACACAGAGCAAGAAGGGCTGAATGGCATGAAGATTATACGCTACCTTCTTTATGGAAATTCTACGAACCTAGTAAAATTTCGCATGGTTCTTATTGGCATGATTGGGGTACAGAACAAGAAGTTTCTTGGAGAAAAAATTATCAATTATGGATGACTTTTATAAACGAATATAAAAATAGAGGAGGTAGAGTTACTGCAGGATCAGATTCTGGGTTTATTTATCAATTATATGGATTTGCTTATATAAGAGAGTTGGAGTTATTGCGTGAAGCAGGTTTCCATCCTTTGGAAGTAATTCGTACAGCGACATTAAATGGTGCTGAAGCTTTAGGTTGGGATGATAAAATTGGGTCTATTCAGATTGGTAAATTAGCTGATTTTGTCATTGTAGCAGAAAATCCATTAAAAAATTTAAAGGTTTTATATGGAACAGGAGCTGTTAAATTAACCAAAGACAACAAGGTCGTTAGAGCTGGTGGCGTAAAATACACAATAAAAGATGGTGTTATTTATGATGCTAAACAACTACTCTCCGACGTAAAAAAAATGGTTGATGTTGAAAAAGCGAAAACAAACTGGAAATTGACACAACCTGGAATGAAAGAATAAAAAGTATTTTATGATGTTGGCCGTTTTAAATAAAAAAATAAGATAGCGTAATGTTATGCATCCTTTTTCTTTCGATATTTCCCTCTTGGGCCATTACCTTCGTGAAGTACAATTTTGGAATGAAGTAACTTTGCAGCTTCTGCAGAGCTTTTGACTTTGGAAGCACTGCGTTCTAACATTTCTGTTTCAAATTCAGTTAATACACTTTTTCGTATTCCAAACTCCCTCCAAGGAGATAAAGGGTTACATCCTTTTGAGATCGCTCGAGCTAATGCTAAAGCGTCAAATAGTGCCTGATTTGCACCTTGACCTTTGAAAGGACTCATAGGATGGGCTGCATCTCCAATCAGTGTAACTTTAGTTCCTTTTTCTAACAATTCAGGCTTGAGTAATGCTCTGTCATACACAGGATAACCAGAAATTTGTGCTTCTTGGGTGGCTGTTAAAATTTGAGGAATTGGGTTGTGCCATTGAGTTCTGCGACACGCTTCTTCTTTCAAGGCTTTTGTTCCTTTTGCACTGAGCTCTCTAGCTTCTTTTTCTGGCATAGGAAAGCTAAGTTGCCACATTACAGTATCTGAGTCATAAGGCATCATATAGATTCGCTCATTTCCATTAGCGGTTTGAAATACGGTAGCTGAATCGAGTAAAGAACTCTCAATGTTTTTTAGATTATTCAAAGGACAAATCCCCAAAATTACAATGCAATCTAGGTAACGCAAAGGAGTAATATCGTCACCAATTAGTAGTTTTCGCATTGCACTGCGAATACCATCAGCTCCAACCACAAGATCTGCTTTAGCGATCTTGATCTCATCCTTTACTTGAAATTTTAGAGTTACACCTTCATTTTCAGATTCCTTAAAGTTCAATAATTGGTGGTCCCAATTTACAGAACTATGTTCACCTAACTGTTTAAGCAAAGCTAAACGCAAAGATTGTCTTGCAATGTGCACATTTTGGCGTTTCGGTGCTGCTTTTTTATCTGACCGTCCCCATTTTCTGATTCCCCATTCACCGATGATTTTTCCTTCTGTAGTATGCACTAAATGTTTGGTAGAAGTTACGCCATCTTCTAAATAGAGAATCCCCAACCCCGCAAGTGCTTTACTTCCTTGTTGCAAAGTGAGTCCATAGCCTTGAGACCGAGTATCAAAGCTGCGATCTCGTTCATACAGCGTAAATGGTATTCCGCGGTGCAGGCAAGCTACAGCGAATGCAACTCCTGCTATTCCACCACCAATAATAGCAATATGTGGGTAATTTTCTCTGTCAGTCAGAGGATGGTTAGCGGAACTAATTAGCCCAGATCCTTTACAATTCAAGCACATGTGAAGTTGACTTTTAGGTAGCACGGGAGTCGCTCCTTTACAATTTGTTTTTTTAAATTGATCCAAGGCTGTTTGGTATTGGAATCGCGTTTTCTTGCGGAGGCTTTTCCTTTTTTTGCCATTACCTTTACAGTTCTGACAAATAATCCAATGCCCTTTTTTATTCTTCTCCTTTTCCACCTGCTTTATCTTTAATCAAGTTCAACGTAAGTTAGTAAAGTTCCTTTTTTTAAGTTCAGAAACAAACCAAATTATTTTCTCACAGCAATCATCATATGAGGACTAAAAGGCAACAAATACTCATCATTTTGAGTGAGATTTTGCAATGCTTTTAATGTCTTGGATTTTTTCTTGTCGATCATATTTGCAAAATATTCATTGTCTAACCAAATCATTCCTTCTACTGCAAACAGGTCTATAAAGTTGAGGTTTTGCTCTAAAAATTCTGTTTTTAAACTTTTTGGTTTGTGGTAAAAAGCATCTGCTAATAAAAAAGGAAAATCTTTTGGGGCGTTATGAGTTCCGATGGTGAGTTCTTCTTTGCACATCTCAAAAAATGAGTTTGCATGAATCATTCCATTCATTAAACCAACAACTGTAGAAGCTGTTGCGTTAATTGCAAAGCCTAAAATAATTCCGCTTTTTTTTAAAACTCTCTTTGCTTCTATGATTGCAGCAACTCTATCTTCCCTTTTTTGTAAATGGTATAAAGGTCCGTGCAGAATTACCAAGTCGGCAGAATTATCTTTAAAAGGCAATTTTTTAGCTTCCCCAATAGCAACAGAAAAAGGTTTCTTTAGTTTTTTAGCTCTTTTTTCAGCCAATTTAATATGCTTTAAAACAGGCTCGACTAAATGAACTGTATGTCCATTTTTTGTGAGCCATTCAGAATATTTTCCTGTTCCGCCACCAACATCAATAATGGTGCTATTTGGTTTAGAAATATGAAGTTCTATGAGTTCTTTAATACGTTCGAACTCAAAAATTCCCATTCCTTTTTCAAGTCTAGTTTCTTCGGATGCTTTGTTGTAGAAGTCTTCTAGTTCTTTGCTAATCAGTTTTTTGTTTTTCATGTATAATCGCTAAATACCAGGATAAAATTTTAATCAAATGTATTGTATTAATTGAAATTTTAATCAAATAATTACAATCCATTTTATATTTTCTTATATTTAACTATTATTTTTAAGTAACAAATTCAATAACAACAGTATGAAACAAACCAAGTATTATTTCACGCTAATTTGCACATTTATATGTATAAATTCAATAATAGCTCAAGATTATTATTTTAAGGATAAAACCCCTTTTAATGCAGATATTCCAACTCCCGAAGCGTTTTTAGGGTACGAAATTGGAGAACATCATACCAGACACGATTTAATCGTTTCTTATTTAACAAAGTTGGCAGAAATTTCTGACAGAGCGAGCATCGAAATTTATGGTACAACGCACGAAAAACGTAAGTTGGTGATGTTTACAGTTACATCTCCTGAGAATTTAAAAAACTTAGAAGCTATAAAATCAAGTCATTTACAATTTGTAAATCCAGCAAAGAGTCCTAAAAATTATGAAGAAGTTCCTGTAATTATTCAGTTAGGCTATAATGTGCATGGAAATGAGCCATCAAGCTCTGAAGCAGCTTTATTAACGGCATATACATTGGTGGCATCCAATAGTGCAGAAGTTTTAAATTATTTAGAAAAATCAGTCATATTTATCGATCCTACCATCAATCCTGATGGAAGAGACAGGCACACGCAGTGGGTGAATCAATATCAAGCAAAAACATTAGTATCAGATAATATCGATGCAGAACATATGGAAGCTTGGCCAAGAGGAAGAACGAATCATTATTGGTTTGATTTGAATAGAGATTGGTTATTGGCAGTGCATCCAGAAAGTCAAGGAAAATTAAAATGGATGCATACTTGGTATCCAAATGTTGTCACAGATTTTCATGAAATGGGTACTAATAGTCATCACTTTTTTGAGCCGATGAAACCAATAGGTTCTTTGGATCCTATTATGCCAAAAGAAAATTATGAGGATTTGAATGATTTATTTGCACCTTATTTTTCAGATGCATTAGATGAAATAGGTTCTTTATATTATACAAAAGAATCTTTTGATGGAACGTATCCTGGATATGGATCTTCGTATCCTGATTTACAAGGAGGCTTGGCATTGCTTTTTGAACAAGCAAGTTCTCGCGGACATGTTCAGGATACTGATTATGGAAAAATCACGTTTCCTTTTACTATCAGAAATCAATTTACTTCTACTTTTGCGACGATTAAAGCAGCGGTTGAAAATAAAGGTTATTTGAGAAAATACCAGCAAGAATTTTTTAAATCGTCATTGACAAAAAAAGCAAAATCAGGATTTTCTGGTTATGAGTTTCAAGAAAAATATGATCAGAATAGAAAGAAAGCTTTTATAGCACAATTATTAACGCACAAGATTAAGGTTTATAAAAAAGGAGATACGTATACAGTTCCTTTAAAACAGCCTCAGCACAGAATGGTGCAAACGATGTTTGAAACCTATGATAAGTATAGAGATAGTGTGTTTTATGATGCTTCTGCTTGGAGTGTTGCTAACTTTTATAATATTAAATATAAAGGAGTGAAATCTGTTAAGTTAGGGACAGAAGTTACTTCATCAAAAGGAATTGTTCAAAACAATAAAATTAAAAAAGCAGCATATGCGTATATCGTAAATTGGGATGATTATAATACTCCTGCTGCATTATATTATATGCAATCTAAAGGATTAAAAGTTGCGGCTGCTTTCAAACCTTTTACAATCAATACTTTTAATGGAGAAGTTAATTTTAATTACGGAAGTTTATTAATTCCTGTCAGTAAACAGGAAAAAACAAGTGCAGCTGTTTATCAAATTGTTTTAGAGGCACAAGAAAAATTTAAGGTTCCTGTATTTGGAACTAATAGCGGATATAGTCTGAAAGGAATTGATCTAGGAAGTAATAATTTTAGAGTTTTAAAAAAGCCTAAAGTTGCGATGATAATCGGTGAAGGCGTTAGTTCATACGAAGCAGGTGAAGTTTGGCATTTGCTAGATACACGTATTCATATGCCTATCACTAAAATAAGAATAAGTAATTATAACAGCGCCAATTTAGATATATACAATACGATTGTAATGGTTTCAGGGAATTATAGTCAGTTAGATTCTTTGAAAAGAAAAAAGTTAAAAAATTGGACTGCAAAAGGAAATACTTTAATCACGATTGCAGGAGGTTCTAAATGGCTGATTGATAAAAAAATGGTAAAAGAAAGTTTGACGAAGGATGCGAGTTTAAAAGTAAAAAAAGAAGAAAAGGAAAAAAAAGTAACAAAGAGATTACCATACGTAGAAGCGTCAGAACATATAGGTAGAGAACGTTTAGGAGGTGCTATTTTTGAAGTAGATTTGGATATAACACATCCATTAGGATTTGGATATCGCTCATCAAAATTACCTGTTTATAAAAACAATTTAGTGTTTTTAGCACCTAGCAAGAACGCCTACGCTACGGTGGCTAAATACTCAGAAAACCCGCATATCGATGGTTTTATTTCTGAAAATAATTTAGAAAAATTCATAAAACCATCTGCATCATTATTAGTAAGTACAATAGGGAAAGGAAGAGTTGTCTTATTCGCGGATAATCCTAACTTTAGAGGTGCTTGGTATGGTACAAATAAATTATTTTTAAACGCATTGTTTTTTGGAGAAAAAATAAATGTTCCTAAATAAATAGTGATATTTATTTAGGAACATTATAAGGGTAATTATATAAATAAAAACGAGCATATAATTATATGCTCGTTTTTATTTATTGTTGGCCTTTTTTAAAACCATATAGATTTTGATTTATAAAACTCGATGGGAATTTATCATCGCCTTTAAAACCAATTTCTATGGTTCCACTATCTTCAGGAATGTAATTTGTTTTAAAAATATAATCCCAAAGACTTAAGCTAATTCCATAATTTATTCCATTCCTTCCTTCGGGAACTTCATATGCATGATGATATAAATGCATCACCGGGTTATTTAATACGTATTTAAATATTCCCCAAGTAATTTTAATATTAGCATGATTAAAATGGCCTATAGCAATGGTAACAAAATGTACAATGTAAGCTTGCTCAGGCTCAAAACCACCAATAATCATTACGCCAAAAGTTTTTAGTGGTTTGTAAAAAATATTCTCCACCCAATGATATCTTAAATGCGCTGCAAAGCCCATTTCTTTTACGCTATGATGTACTTTGTGAAACTTCCAGAGGAAACTGTATTTATGTAATAATACATGTGTAAACCATTGTACAAAGTCAAGTATAATAAAGAAGACTAATAACTGCAACCAAGGTGTCCAATGCGAGATATCAAAAACAGCAAGGCTCTTTGAAGTGATACTGAACTCTCCAAATAGCAAGCCTAAAATGGTATAAAATCCGCTAATGATAATTGAGAAAATGAAAAAATTAGAAAACATATAAAAAAGGTCTAACCAAAAGTCACGTCTAAAAATAGCCTGTTGTTTTCTCCAAGGAAAAGCTATTTCTAATAACCAAACAAAAAGAGAAATAACAATAAGACCCCAAAAATAATTTGTGAACCAAGGCACCTCAAAGATGATAGACTTCCATGTCCAATCTACGGTTCCTATAAAAGAATTTATAAATGCGTTTAAATATTTTTCCATTATATTATTTTTCTAAAGTATATGAGTCAATACTTTTTAAAACTGTTCATCTTCTATGGGTAATTGGTTCCTGAATAATTTACAATTATCTCTTGATTACTTAAAAACCCCCATAGGTTCTCTGTTTCTTCCATTCGTTTAATTGTTGTATTCCAACTTTCTGCAGACATTTTATTTTGAACTAATAATTTTGCAGAATCACAATTAGTGAAATTATTAACAACCGTCATTAAACCTTCTGCATCTAAAAACCTGTTCTAAGGTGAATGCCGTTTTCAATTTTATCTTATTCTTTAATAAGACCACTATAAATAAGAACTGATTTTTTATTTACAAAAATTTAAAATGTAGGATCGTAAACTACAAAAATAAGCAAAATAGAAGCTATGGGAGTTAAACATTTCTACATATACCGTTTTCTTTGCTTTCTTCCTTTTTTTTGATACTCTTTTTGATCAATCATTAAATAATTTTTGCGGCAATTTTATGAACACATTATTTAAATTTATTTTAAGGTTCGATCCTTTTAATAATATAGCTTTCGCAATATTATTCGTGTCTGTAGCTCTTGTTAAAACTTCGTAATACCCTTTTTGAGGAAAATTTATTGAAGCCGAAAAATGCTGACATGCTAAACGATTTATTAGCTTTTTTTGATATGCTAGTTGAAATATAATTTACCAATATTAATTAAGAAAATTGCCTATTGAATGACTTCACTTAGTTAAATAAATTTGTTTTATATAAATCATTTCTAAAAAGCTAATCTTTAATTTTTTCTATATCTATAATAAAGGGTTTTTTTTTTAATTCAGAGCTTAAATAAATATCCAGGCAAATATTATTTCCAGAGTACAGAGAAAAATATAGCATAAATATAATTAATATTATATTATTTTTTTTTGACGGCTGAGAAACAAGAGTCACTTTTATTAAATTATCATAATTGTGGTATAACTTTTTAATAATTAATAATTAAATGATATTCAAAGAAACTACCTACAGAACACTAAGTGGTCCAAAAAAAATTATACAATTACGACGAAAAAAATCAACACAGTGGGTTGTTTATAAAGATGATAAGCCAGCATATTTTGTAGATTTATATGATTTACAAAAAGAATCTAATGCTATGATGAATAGCTTGGTTTTATGTGCGAAAAGACCTATGAAGGAAGCTCTAGAGCTTATTAATAAAAAGAATAACATTAATTTATCTGTGCCCAAAACTCCCTGTTTAATTTTTAATAAGAAAATAAAATCTGAATTAATAGAGTTAAATCTAGACACCATTCCAGAAGAATGGTTGGCTTATTCTTTGTGAATATTTAGAATGAGAAGTCTACACTTTTTAAATTAAATAGAAAATTTCATTAAAAATTAATTTATTGAAAATATCAGACAGCCCCATTTAAAATTTGCCAGAAGAAAGAATGAAAATAATTTTTACCATTCCTTTTTTTGTTTTAGGTGCCTTCTTATTTTAAGGGGTTACTTATTCATTATCATCCTTTTAATTTCGAATTTTTAACAATTAAAAAGAATACTTAAGGCTCTCATCTGTATACTATTTGTCATATTTACTTAAACCTCTAATAAGCGCAAAAATATTTTTTCTATACAAATAAGACTCGTTTAAACAATCTAAAGTGATTAAAGAGTTTTAATTCAAGACTTAGAGAACACTTATAAGGTTTAAATAACTACTAAAAGGTTTTAAATTAGATTTATAAAGATTTAGTTAAATTTAAGAAGTAATAAAAACAAGTCTTCACAGGTTCTAAAAATCTATGAAGACTGAATTCTAATTTACAAAACTTAATTAATTATTCTTCTTACATATTCCTCCTATATTGTCCACCAACTTTAAACAAAGCTTCTGTAATTTGTCCTAAAGAACAGACCTTGGTCGCTTCCAT
>TARA_B110000046_G_scaffold78436_1_pt1 | contig 14572 bp, 8 predicted proteins | sample TARA_B110000046 | Tara Oceans TARA_B110000046 (sample SAMEA4397157) | marine metagenome | biome: Polar Biome; feature: [DCM] deep chlorophyll maximum layer (ENVO:01000326); material: water (ENVO:00002006), including particulate matter (ENVO:01000060) such as... | depth 40 m
TTTTTTTGCATTCATATAGAGTATAAATTCAGTATTTTACTATCCTACAGAATATTTTTAATTTATAAAATTTATGTCGAATTCAATAGATTATAAAATCTGAATATTGTGTGCTTCGTCATTCACTAATTACATATCAGTATCGTACCAATGTATGAACGCTTAATTATTTCTTATTAAAGTGATTAAATTGATCGCTTTAAAATAGGAGAGATATAAAACTAGAACATTTAGATGTTTGGTAGAAGCGAGTAATATTGTAAGAAAGTTAGAAAGAAATCTTTTATAAGCCTATTCAGCAGTACATGGGGCTCTTAACCATCCAAGGATATCGTAGTCCGCTATAGTATATATACCAGCATATTTTACCAATTTTAATTTTTGGCGTGTTTTGGTACCAATATTTTGCTGAATTAGCTCAACAAAATCATCGCCAACTTCTGTGATGATTCCTATATGACCGAATGGATTGCCGGAATCGCCATCATAGATAATTATATCTCCAGCTAAAGGTCTATGTGTACGAACATTTCTAAATTGTAGTAATCCTCTTTCTTGGTTAAACTCTTTGTCATTTAGAGACTTGTCGAAAAAATCTTTAGCATGACCATAAGAGTTTGGCATTTTATGGTTGTAATACTCATAGTAGTATCTCTTTACAAACTCTACACATTGATATTTCAGTCCTAGATTGTATCCATCTGATGAGATATTACGTCCAGATACATTGGTATAGTTTTCACCATTATAGTAGACAGGGACACCATTGTAACTATCTAATACTTCGCCTCTATATATATTGAAGTTAGTATATGATAAGAAGCAAATGCAAAGTGCTAGGAATAAAGAAAATTTCATTATCGGTATTCTTCATTTTTAATTTACTGCAAAGGTATTTATATCAGCGTAATAGTCCTAGTATTGTACTATCACAAATTACATATTTACGTTCTATCTAAAATAACTTACACTATTTGGCACTAAATATAAGCCTAGGCCTAAATTTGATGATTTTGATAACGATTATTAATCAGAGGTTTAGTACTTATTGGCTATATTTGACTTCCAAATTTTTAATGATATAACTAAATGGCTTGAGAGCTCTGAGCGCATAGCCATTACGATAAAAGACTTAGATAACATGTTTGATAGCTTAAGTGAAAAGTTAGATGGAGCCTTACGCTCGCTGAAAGGGAATGCTAAATTAACGGAGATCAACATAGCACAATCGATAAAGGAGATTAGAAGAGCTCTTGTTGGTGCAGATGTGAATTATAAGATAGCTAAAGAGTTTACAGATAATGTAAAGGATAAAGCGTTAGGATCAGAGAATGTTTTAAACGCCATTAAGCCAGGTGAGCTTATGGTTAAGATCGTCATGGACGAGATGATCAAGTTGATGGGCGGTCAAGCCGAGGGTATCAATATTAAAGGGAATCCTGGAGTAATCTTAATTGCAGGTCTACAAGGGTCAGGTAAAACAACGTTCTCTGGCAAGCTGGCTAAGTATCTGAAAGAAAAGAAATCTAAGAAAGTTTTACTCGTCGCATGTGATGTTTATCGTCCAGCAGCAATAGATCAGATAGGGATACTTGCCGAGCAGGTTGGAGTAGGAGTTTACCAAGATAGAGAAACTAAAAATCCTAGAGTGATTGCGCAAGCAGCAATCGCTCATGCCAAAGCAAATAGCTACGATGTAGTGATCGTCGATTCTGCAGGTCGTCTAGCAGTAGATAAGGAGATGATGGATGAGATCGCTGACGTTAGTGCTGGTATCTCACCAAATGAGACGTTGTTTGTTGTGGATTCTATGACAGGACAAGATGCTGTTAATACAGCGAAGGCCTTTAATGATGTGATCAATTACGACGGAGTAGTATTGACCAAGCTAGATGGTGATACTCGTGGTGGTGCGGCCTTATCTGTTAAGTATACAGTAGGTAAGCCAATTAAATTCATCAGTACTGGGGAGACTATGGATACACTTGATGTATTCCATCCAGACCGAATGGCTCAGCGTATTTTGGGTATGGGTGATATCGTATCTTTTGTAGAGAAAGCTCAGGAGCAATTCGATGAAAAAGAAGCAAAGAGATTAGAGAAAAAAATTAAGAAGAACAAATTTGATTTCGATGACTTCTTAGGGCAATTGGCTCAAATTAAAAAGATGGGAGATATTAAATCTCTTATGGGTATGATACCTGGCATGAGTAAGATGACTAAGAATCTTGATATAGATGAAAGTGCATTTAGTAAAGTAGAAGCTATTATACAATCTATGACCCCTCATGAAAGATCTCACCCAGAGGCACTAAATATGAGTCGTAAAAAGCGAATCGCTAAAGGATGCGGTAGAGATCTTCATGATATCAATATGTTTATCAAACAATTTGATCAAATGCGTAAAATGATGCATATGATGAGTAAGGGTAAGAACATGAATAAAATGATGGGCGGTATACCTGGCAGGTAGTAAGCGTAATTAATTGATTATTAAAATATTTTAAGTACTTTTTATAAGTTAAACTTCATTTGTTGTATTAGAATATTTTTATTTGCAACTATTTAATAATAAGATAGATGCTTGGTGTAATTAAGTAGTGGAGGCAATATTTTATTTTTTAGTTATAGATTATTTCCATATTTTAGCCTGGAATTGGAGTTTCGCAACAACTTCTTTTCATTAATAATCAACTTAATTAACTCCAACCAATGAAAAATCCACTCCACGTACTCCTAGTTCTTGTTTTTGCCTTTCTAAGTACTTCAATAATCGCACAACTTCCAAATGGCTCAGTAGCTCCAGACTGGACATTGACAGATCTTAATGGTGACACTTACAATCTTTACGACGAATTAAACGATGGAAAATCAATAGTACTTGATATTTCGGCTACTTGGTGCCCACCGTGTTGGACTTATCATACAAGTGGAGTATTAGAAGGTTTGTATGCAGATTATGGACCTGACGGTACGGATCAGATTAGAGTATTTATGGTAGAAGCAGATGATGCCACTAATTTAGCATGTCTTTATGGATCTGCTGGATGTAACAACTCTACAATGGGAGATTGGGTGACAGGAACAAATTATCCAATATTTTCTCCAGAGCCAGCAGCGGCTAATGACTTTATAAGTGATTATCAACTCGCCTATTGGCCAACTATATATGGTATCTCTCCTATGGATAAGACAACTCAGCTAATTGGGCAAGCATCTTATAGTACTTGGGAAGGTTGGTTAATTGATTCATGGCAGATGAGTGCTAATACTTCTAGTGTAGATTCTGACTGTCCTTATGAGGGAATGGTAGATCTCGAAATGGTTAATGGATATGGCGATCTACAATTTGAATGGAGTAATGGAGCCAGTGAAGAAGATCTTATAGATGTCCCAGCAGGGACTTATTCAGTTACTATAACTGACGATCATGACGTAGATATAGTTTTAGATAATATAGTGGTAGGAGGAACGGATGCACCAGCTTTAGCTGTTACAGATGTTGAAAGTGAAGATGTAGATTGTAATGGTAGTAGTACAGGTTCATTACAGGTGCTTGCTTCTGGTGGACAAGGAGGGTTTACCTATAATTGGAATAATGGACTATCAGGAAGTTATATAGATAATTTATCTCAAGGTGACTACGAAGTTACTTGTACTGATATCAATGGATGTACGGTAATGCAAACATATACAATAGGAGAACCTGATGTGCTTACTATGGGAGTCTCTGCTATAGCCACCTCATGTGGTGATGAAAATGGATTTGCATTCTTGTTTGGTGATGGAGGTACTACTCCATATTTTTACGACATCGGATTTGGAGGACAATTCAGTGGTAGCTTTCCAAGTTTAGCTGCCGGGGATTATAATAGTATGATCACCGATGGTAATGGATGTATTACAGAACAGGCAATAACAATTCAACCCTCAGTAGCTCCAGTAGCGGTTGCAGAAGCTGCAATGCCTATTAGTTGTAATGACGAGGAAGTCACAGTTACATCAGAAAATAGTACATATGTAGGTGATGTAGATTATATATGGGATACAGATGATGGAGTGATAGTAGGAGATGATGCGTCAGAGACTATTATGGTGTCTTCAGCAGGAACTTATACATTGAAAATAATAGAAATCTTTACAGGTTGTATATCCGAAACTACTGTCGAAGTAGAAGATATATCTCTATTGCCTTCAGTATCTATTGCAAGTGTAGAGGAGATTAACTGCGATATTACTCAAATTACTATAGATGGTTCTGACTCTGAAGACGGAGATAATCTAGTTTATGAGTGGACAACCACTGACGGAAATATTATTGGAGACGTGGATGGTGATATCATAGATGTTGACCTTGAAGGAACATATACTTTGAGTATAAGTAATTCTGTCAATGGGTGTGTTTCGACACAATCAATAATTGTGGAAGCAGACGTAGAAGTACCTGTTATAGATGTATCAAATAATGTGTTGACATGTTCTGCAATAGATGTAGAGATATGCGCAACAGTAACAGCTGGGCATTCTGTAGTTTGGACTACGGAAACCGGAGATATTTCTCAGATTTGTATTACAGTTAATGCGGCTGGTGATTATATAGCTACAGTATCTGCACCAAATGGATGTACTAATTCTGCTGTGTCAGTAGTTACAGCATCTACAGACCTTCCAGTAGTCTCAGTAGCAAATCCTAATGTACTTACTTGTACTCAAGAAACTGTACAAGTTTCTGTAGTAGTTGAAAATGCTTCGGCAGATGATATTATTACTTGGACTGATGCAGATGGTAATTTAATTGCAGAGGGTTCAAGCGATGTGTTGATTTCAACTCCAGGAACTTATGAAGTTTCTGTTACCAATAATTTGGGATGTACTACTATAACTTCAGTTACAGTAGAAGAAGATATTAATTCGCCTGTTGCGACATTTGAATATTCTGTAAACAATGATGGATTAGTAACACTTAATAGTACCTCGGATGAGAGTGGATCAGTGACATGGACACTTGCCGATGGTACAGTACTTACGGGAGGTGATGCAGAATTTAGTGTTTCTACTAGTGGAGAGTATGAAGTTTGTATGACATACGTTAATGAATGTGGAGCAGATGAAAATTGTCAGACAGTAGTTTATAGTACTTTATTGGCTGTAAGTATAGATAAGACTGACCTTACTTGTTATTTATCAGCAGATGGTAATATATCGGCAATGGTATCAGGTGGAGCGCAGGGATATACATATTATTGGATAGGTCCAGATGGTTTTGAAAGTACAGAACCTGCGATTTCAAATTTATCTGCAGGAATCTATACTCTTTTGGTAGGTGATCAAGATGGCACTGAAATAAACAGCGAAGTAACTATTACACAACCAGAAGTGCTGATGATATCAAGTTTAATAGTTGTTGAAGAGGAAGATGGATTATCTAATGGATCTATAGATATCTCTGTTATTGGTGGAACTGGTGATTTCACTTACGAATGGTCAAATGGAGGGACTACAGCAAAAATAGAAAACCTAGCAGCTGGGGAGTATTCTGTAATCATTACTGATGCTAATGGTTGTACTTACAGCGAAAATGAAATAATCGTTGGAACAATTACCGATGTTACAGATTTAGATGTCGTTGAGGACTTCTTCATGTATCCTGTTCCAGCGCACAATTTCATAAATGTTAAAACTACGTTTAACGGTACACAAGCTTTTAATGTTAAGATACTTGATGCGACCGGAAAAGTGAAATGGACAAGGTCGTACTCAGCCACACAAATAGAAGAAACAATTGATTTGACCAGTTTTCATTCAGGTATTTATACATTGTCAATGATATGTGGGAAAAGTATACAATCAGAAAATTTTATTGTTATAAAATAAGCAGATATAGCTTTGTTTTTTAATAAAATTCTATTGTGATAAATAGGGTGTTCCTTAAGTGGTACATCCTATTTGTTTGTTTTTTGAAATCAAAATTGAAATAATTACTATAACGGAATTAAAGTTATAGGATTGAACCGTCGTATTCTTATCCAAAGTAAGTGTCTTACAATAATTTTTATTTTATTTCCAACTTGGACACTTTTCAGACAGACTATATATTAAATGCTATTCAAAGGAAAAGTATACAAGTATTCTAACAAGATCAAATATGTGAAATTTGAAAAAAAAATATGAAGATTTATATCCATTGCTCAATAAACTATCACAGGCCACTATTCACAGGTATCAAAGAGAGACTGAATCGAATTTCTTGATGTAGATCGTAATGTCACTTTAGGTATTAAGTGTAAAACGGTACTGAGTATTGAAGAGATATCTATGTATCGATTCGCAGTTACATCAGACGATGGATCTACAGTGTGGATAGATGAAAAAAAGATAATTGATAATGATTTTAGTGAAGGTATGCATATGAAAGCTGATATTATCGCCCTTCGTTCAGTTACATTATCAAAGGTATAGGTGAATCTGTTCCGATAGATAGTAATGATACTGTTGAAAGAAGGGTTAATAATAGAAGAGTAGAGATATTAATTGAAAGGTATTAATTGAATGACAATCAATTTTCACGGACATTCTGTTATTGAAAATAATCTTGTCAGTTACTTATAACTTAAGTACTTTTGCATTTTTAATTTGGATATAAACCATAGATTGATTCTAGATTTAATTCTCCAAAATATCTTTGATAAAAAATATAATAGAATATGTCATATCTCTTTACATCAGAGTCAGTATCTGAAGGTCACCCAGACAAAGTAGCTGATCAAATATCAGATGCACTAGTAGACCACTTTTTAGCATTTGATCCATCATCTAAGGTGGCCTGCGAGACACTTGTCACTACTGGTCAAGTAGTGCTTGCTGGTGAAGTGAAATCAAATACATATCTAGATGTACAGCAAATCGCAAGAGATGTGATTGAGCGAATAGGTTACACAAAATCTGAGTATATGTTCGAGGCTAAGAGCTGCGGAGTATTTTCTAGTATACATGAACAGTCTCCAGATATCAATCAAGGTGTAGAACGTAAGAAGAAAGAAGATCAGGGAGCTGGAGATCAAGGTATGATGTTCGGTTATGCCACAAGTGAAACTGATAATTACATGCCTTTAGCATTGGACCTATCTCATAAGATATTGACTGAGTTGGCTGCGATCCGTAAGCAAGGTAAGAAAATGAAATATCTTAGACCAGACTCTAAGTCTCAAGTAACCATAGAATATTCTGATGATAATAAGCCAATTCGTATTGATTCTATCGTAGTATCTACACAACACGATGACTTCGATAAGGATGCTAAGATGCTTGCTAAGATCAAAGAAGATGTAATCAAGATTGTCATCCCTAGAGTAAAAAAATTGGTAAAGCCAAGCCTTCGCAAGTTATTTGATTCTAAAATCATATTCCACGTTAATCCTACTGGAAAGTTTGTTATTGGTGGACCGCATGGTGATACTGGACTTACAGGTCGTAAGATCATTGTAGATACATATGGAGGTAAAGGTGCACATGGAGGAGGAGCATTCTCGGGTAAAGATCCAAGTAAAGTAGATAGATCAGCAGCATATGCTACAAGGCACATAGCAAAAAACATGGTAGCTGCAGGTATCTGTGAAGAGGTATTAGTACAAGTATCATATGCGATCGGAGTAGCTAAGCCGACTAATATATATGTAAATACTTACGGTTCAGCAAACGTAGAGCTTACAGATGGACAGATTTCTCAGAAGATTGAAAGAATATTTGATTTGAGACCTTATGCTATCGAAACAAGATTGAAGCTCCGTAATCCAATTTACTCTGATACAGCTGCTTATGGCCATATGGGTAGAGTCTCTGAGAAGAAGAAAGTTACATTCACTGATGGATCTGGCAAGACGAAATCTAAAATGGTGGAGACATTTACTTGGGAGAAGCTAGACTATGTAAAGAAGATCAAGAGTGCTTTTAATATTAAGTAAGAGCCTGGAAATATAATATATCAAAATGGCTATTGGATTGAATTCGGATAGCCATTTTTTTGGTTGTATGTCTTTTTAATACTTGATTATCATAGTAATAAATATATTATATAATATTAATGTGAAAATGTAATGAAAATAGGGGACATATGTTGAATGCAATATTTGTCACTATTGAGTATTGTTTTGATTAATGACTATATTTTTTACAATATTGACAACCAACATATTCTCTTTTTTGTCATACATTCGTATTACTACATTTACCTCATCTATTCTAACCATAATTTACTTACAATGGCCAATAACTACCTTGATTCTTTTGAAAGAAGACATATTGGAATTATAGCATCTGAAAAGGATGAAATGCTCAAATCTATAGGCGTTTCTTCATTAGACGAACTTATCAACAAGACTGTACCTAATGATATCCGAATGGATAGAGATCTTAAGGTGCCAGCGTCAATGACAGAGTTTGAATATCTCAATGAGTTAGAACAAACGGCAGCGAAGAACAAAGTATATAGATCATACATTGGACAAGGATATTATGGAACGATTACGCCATCTGTGCTGCTCCGCAATATATTTCAAAATCCAGGATGGTATACTCAGTATACTCCATATCAAGCTGAGATTGCTCAGGGTAGGCTAGAAGCTCTACTCAATTTTCAAACGATGGTCTCCGATTTTACTGGTCTTCCTATTGCTAATGCGTCATTATTGGACGAAGCGACAGCAGCAGCAGAATCGATGGCGATGTTTCAAGGTATTCGAAATAAGAAAAGAAAAAATAATCCTGCAACTAAGTTTTTTGTTGATGACTCAGTATATGCGCAGACTCTTGATGTATTAATTACGAGAGCCGCTCCGATAGGAATCGAGATCGTACAAGGTGATTACAAGAGTGTCAACTTGGGTGAAGAGTACATAGGAGCACTTATACAATATCCCAATAGTAATGGATCAGTAGAAGATTATACGGCATTCGTGTCATCATGTAAAAAGGAAGGGCTGCTTGTATGTGTTGCGGCGGATCTTATGAGTCTTGCACTTCTACAAGAGCCAGGAGCTTGGGGTGTTGATGTAGTAGTGGGTAATACTCAGAGGTTTGGAGTTCCTATGGGATATGGTGGACCACATGCGGCATATTTTGCTACGCGTGAGGATTATAAAAGACAAATTCCAGGGCGTATTATCGGTCTGTCAGAAGATTCTCAAAACAATCCTGCACTGCGCATGGCACTGCAGACCAGAGAGCAACATATCAAGAGAGATAAAGCTACATCAAACATATGTACTGCTCAAGCATTATTAGCTATCATGGCCGGAATGTATGGCGTATATCATGGGCCTGCCGGAATTAGGCATATAGCGAATACTATGCACCTTAAAGCTGCGAAGCTTTCTGCAGAATTGACTGCTATGGGGTGTACCTTATCAAATGCACATTACTTCGATACGTTAGCTATAGAAGCTGATGAAGCGACTCAAACCAAGGCAAAAGAAGCGAGTAAGGAGATGGAGATGAATTTCTTCTATACTGAGTCGCATATTATCATATCGTTGGATGAGACCACTACAGATGATGATCTAAAGAAAATAGCAGAAGTGATGGCATCTGTAGTGGGCAAAGACTATGCATATAGTGATGCTACAGCTCAAAGCAATATTCCATCTAATCTTGTAAGAACGACTAAATATCTTACACATCCAACATTCAGTTCTTACCATACTGAGACTAAGATGATGAGATACATCAAGAAACTTGAGAATAAAGATCTGTCCCTTGTGCACTCAATGATTTCTCTGGGATCTTGCACGATGAAGCTCAATGCAGCTACAGAGCTCATACCAGTTAGTTGGCCTGCCTTTGCTAATATTCATCCCTTTGCACCATTGGATCAAGTGCAGGGATATCAGCAAATATTTGATGAGTTAACCGAATATCTATCAGATATCACAGGATTTACAGATTGCTCACTTCAGCCTAATTCTGGCGCTCAAGGAGAATATGCTGGACTGCTAACCATCAAGGCATATCACGAGGACAGAGGCGATTACCATAGAAATGTAGCTATCATACCACAATCTGCGCATGGTACCAATCCAGCAAGCGCAGTAATGGCTGGAATGAAAGTGGTAGTAGTAAAGACTGACGAAAGTGGAAATATCGACTTAGAAGATCTCAATTTTAAAGCGGAAGAGCATAAAGAAAATCTTTCGGCACTTATGATTACCTATCCAAGTACTCACGGAGTATTTGAGACGGCAATCAAAGCGGTATGTCAAAAGATACACGATTGTGGAGGTTTAGTATATATGGATGGCGCAAATATGAATGCACAAGTAGGACTTACTTCTCCGGGTCTTATTGGCGCTGATGTATGCCATCTCAATTTACATAAGACATTCGCAATACCTCACGGGGGTGGAGGACCTGGAATGGGACCTATTTGTGTCAATGATAAATTGAAACCGTTCTTACCAGGACATAAACTCGTTACTACAGGAGGAGAGAAAGCAATATCAGCGGTATCCGCAGCTCCATGGAGTAGTGCAAGTATATTGCTGATATCATATGCCTATATCAAGATGTTAGGATATGATGGACTTAGAAGAGCGACAGAATATGCAATACTTAATGCTAATTATATCAAAGTAAGATTAGAAGATTATTATCAAGTCTTATATACTGGAGAAGAAGGTATGGCAGCGCATGAATTGATTTTGGATCTTAGACCTTTCAAAGCAATATGTAGTGCTGAGGATTTAGCGAAGAGATTGATAGATTATGGCTTCCATGCGCCTACATTATCTTTTCCCGTAGCAGGTACTATTATGATAGAGCCTACAGAGTCAGAGGACAAAGATGAATTGGATAGGTTCTGTGATGCTATGATAAGTATCAAGGGTGAGATCGATGAGGTAGCAACTGGATCACAAGATGCGGAGAACAATGTTTTGCATAATGCACCGCATACTGAAGCTATGATTACAACTGACATTTGGGAGTATCCTTATACAAGAGAAAAAGCGGCATTTCCTGTATCATATCTCAAAGGTGGAGGTAAATTTTGGCCGACTATCGGAAGAGTGAATAACGTATATGGAGATCGTAATTTGATCTGTACATGTCCGCCGATGGAAGATTATATGGAAGCTTAGAGATAAACAAATGAGGAATTTGAAATGCGAATTTGGAATTCACTTAGATAGATCAAAATCAAATGGATCGCGTCGTTATGATGTGGTTCATTTTTTGTTTAATTTCATTTGGTGAAAAAATGGAAAGATAATGGCTACTGGATATCTAAACAGTACTATTGGCAATCAATGGTCTACTTCCTTTATAATGCTATCAAATATAGATCACTTACTTTTTTCTCAGCGTGTAATCCAGCATTGAGTTTCGGAGGAATGTTAGCTGATGATAAGACAGAGGCATATAATATCATACCGAAAATATATCTCCCACTGATGTTTTTGTACGATCATAAAGTAGATCTTCAAATTCAGATTGATCAGCATCGATTAGAATTTCCAGTTATAGTCAAACCTAATATGGGTTACAAGGGTTTCGCAGTCCGAGAATGTAGGAACTTGTCAGAACTTGAAGCTTATATTTATAGGTTGGAGCTAATAGATAAAGAATGGTTGATACAAGAGTATATAGATAAGAAATGTGAATACTCTATAATGTATTATTGCGTACCTGGAACAAATAATTATGGGGTGACATCTATTTGTAAAAAAGAATATCCTTGTATTGCAGGTGATGGGAAGAGTACTATATCTCAACTTATCGACCAATATGAAAACGCATTTGTAAATAAAGATTATATCAATAAAAAATGGGAATCAAAACGCAATGAAGTACCAAAAAAAGGTAATGAAATCCAATTGCATCATATTGGAAACTATAACAGAGGAAGTAAGTTTCATTCTCAAATGAATGAGAATGATGAATACATATCAACCGCAATGCACAATGTTTTTAATAGGAAGAAAGAGATATATTTTTGTAGGTTGGATATCAAAGCAGACTCTTTGGATGAAGTACGAAATGGTAATTTTAAAATAATAGAAATCAATGGTGCCAAGTCAGAGCCATTGCATATATATGATTCAGAATATGGGTTTTGGAATAGGATCAGAGCTGTACGTAAACATTGGAAGTTAATGGCAAATATAGTTGACAAACGACGTAAGATCGGTAACTATCAGTTTCCAGGAAATATCGAGGGACTAAGATCTTTATTAGCAGTGAAACGAGGGGTAAAAATAGCTCCCAATTAAATACTCTGGATAACAAATAGAAGTATAATCAATTATCTCAAGACGGTCACGTCGCCAGCAATATTCTCAATATGTCCATCTAACCATTCTACTTCGGCATACCAGACATATACTCCCGGATTTACAGGGTAACCGTTGTAATCTCCACTCCAACCTTCATTAGACTCTCCCAATTCTTTAGATATTGTACTATATACTAGGTTTCCCCATCTATCAAAGATATTAAACTCATTTACGGTGACGAATTCTGTGCCAGTGAGGTAGAATATATCATTAGATCCATCACCATTAGGGCTAAAGATATTAGGTGCAAAAATATCTCTTTGCTTATCTACATGGACATTGATATCTACTACATCTATACATCCAGCTTCACTTGTAACAGTCGCCGAATAAATCGCATCGAATAGTGGGCGTAAATTTGGTTTTTCACAATCTATGCAACTAAAGCTACTATTACCTTTTGGATCATTCCATAGTATGGAACTAGTATTGCTATTAGTTACAATATCTATGTTGAAGTTAAGATATTCTCCAAGCATGATATCGTACTCGGCTTGGAAAGTACTAACACTTATATACTCTTCAGTTACTGTAATAGTTTTAATTATTATTTCACAATTATTTCTTGCCTCTAAGGTATAAGTACCTGGCCCTGTAATTATTTTTACTGGATCAGTTTCTTCACCATTCCACAATATAATAGCTCCAGGAATAGTGGCATCTATAATGAGATCTTCACCTTCACATTTTAAGTATTCTTCAGCTATAAATTCTAGAGAAAGATCTAATACCTTAATGTCGGTACTATCTTCTTTGATGAATGTCGCTGGATTATCGGATTGCGTATACGAACCGAGTTCTAGCGGCAAATTGACCAACTGAGCTTGATTCTTGTAGATTCCTCCTTGAATATCATCAATGTAAACACTTATGATGATACTATCCTTACCAGGAAATACATTTAGTCCTGTGATGGAAACTAGTGATCCACCACTTAGGCTACTATCACCACCGTAAGGATTACGAAGAACGTCTACAAAATCAAAGCCACCAGGAAGAACATCTATGAGATTAATTCCTTGTCTAGCACTACCAGAACTGTTGGCTATAGTGAATGTATATTCAACCAATTCGCAAGGGAATGTTTCTTTTGGAAGTACGGTTTTTTCTAACTTAATTGTATACGGACAGCTACAGCCATCGTTACCTTGAGCAATAGGACCATTCGTAAGTACGGCAACTGAACCGTTAGATTTATTGATTTCGAAAAGCTTATCTTGATTTGCCTGATTGACTACGCCACCATAAGCAAAGAGATTACCAAAAGTATCAAAGAATAATGCTCCTATAGAATTTACTGTCGGCTGTTGAGGAAAGCTGAGATCCATATTTCCGGTATCAGGATTGATTTTGACCAATCGCTTGGCGTTACTATCTAGTCCGAATAGAGTGCCATCTTCAGGATCAAATGCAATATCAAATATTCTTGTATTTGCCTGCACATTGACTCTAGTAATATCAAAATTAGGTGAGTTTAAATCAACTTTGACTATTTCTGAATCCAATCCAGTAAATCCTCCACCTCCAATAAGAATTAAGAATCTTCCATCTGGCGAAATGTCTCCAGCGAAATACTCGAGGCCATTAGTTAATGGAAGTTGTTTAAGAAAGAAAATATCACCATTGGAATCTAGTTTGTAAAGGAAAAATTCATCTGGATCGACACCGTAGATTAAATTATCCACAGATCGATATCCTATGGCATTTACATTTTTGCCTACGTTAATTTTGATAGGATCAAATATAGCTAGATTACTTGCTGGATCTATTTTGACTTCATACAGATTTGAGGGTCCATGTAGACTGGGAGATAGAGAAGCATAATACTGCCCTTTGCACTGAAATGCAACTTGTGCGCTAATGTATACCGATACACAGAGCAACACAACTAAGGCCATATATTTTCTCCAATTTGGAACCATTATCTCTATATTTCTACAAAATAACTATTTTTCACCCTTTGACAGTATTAATTATAAGGGATTTAGAGCCAAAATGTTGCTTTTGGCGGTAATAATAGTAGAATAGTGCTTTTATTGATTTATAAAGACAAGTAATTAGATTTTTAGCGGTCATTATAAACAATTCTGTAATTAGGATATATTGGAGGTTGATAAGATTCTTTAACCTTACGCCAAATTTAATTCTTGTGGACTATCATTAATGATTGGACAATGACAATTGTTGAAGGTTTTGGAATACGTAAAACAGTAATGGAGTAATCTCTATCTAAAATTTAATCTATGAGC
>TARA_B110000046_G_scaffold65297_2_pt1 | contig 14570 bp, 12 predicted proteins | sample TARA_B110000046 | Tara Oceans TARA_B110000046 (sample SAMEA4397157) | marine metagenome | biome: Polar Biome; feature: [DCM] deep chlorophyll maximum layer (ENVO:01000326); material: water (ENVO:00002006), including particulate matter (ENVO:01000060) such as... | depth 40 m
GGTCCTATACTTCAGTATGCTATTTCCTGTGATTTATTGGCATTTCCACGCTAGGGATTTTAATTGGTTTGTGAACAATGATTTTTTTCATTTCGCCAATAGTTTTAATGAAATGTGGAGTTTTCTCATTCCTATTTATTTTCTTGTAATTCTAGGCTGGCTATTGGAAGAATTTTTTTTAATTAGAGAAAACAAAATCCGTTTTTCTCTTGGACGAATCCTTTGGCTTATAACAACCGCAGCTAATTGGTATATTGGAATAATCTATTTCAATTCAGACCTTGCGTTTACAACTACCAATATAATTGCTCATGGTGTTCCCTATTTTGTTCTCATAATATATTACCAAAATTCAAAACCAAAAAAGGCGAAAACAAAATACCTGCCTTATGTTTTTGCCACAACTGTACTTTTGGGATCCTTTTCTTTTGCATTTAGTGAAGAGTTTTTTTGGGATCTATTATTTAACCAAGATAAAGGAGGGGTATTCGGGAATTTCTTCAATTACCCAGAAGTTTCGAATCCTATATTAGTCGCCTTTTTTCTTGCTTTATTAACGTTGCCACAGGTCGTTCACTATGTATTGGATGGTTTCATTTGGAAAGTAAACGCGAAAAACCCACATCTAAAAGAAATGCTAAAACCACAAAATGGATAGACGGGTATTTTTAAAGATAGGAGCTGGGCTTATTACTTTTTCGGTTGCATGTTCCATGGACAATAAAAAAGTTGGAAAGAGGAAATATTCCATCACCATAGATTCGAATCGAAAAATTGGACACCTTGCTAGAAAAGCAATAGACAAAACTACTTCAAAACTTTACACTACTGATGTATTGGTTGTAGGAGGTGGAATTGCAGGTTTGGCAGCAGCTAACTCACTAACTAAGCGAGAGTCTGTTATTTGCGAAATGGGGAGCCGATTTGGCGGCACATCTTCGGCAGTGTCCATTGGAAATAACGAGTTTGCACAAGGGGCGCATTACGACTTATCCTATCCGAGCAATTTTGGCGAAGAAGGATTAAAACTTCTTGAAAAATTAAACATTATTGAATTTAATTCGACTCTTAATCGGTGGGACTTTCAAGACAAAAAATATTTGATAAAAGCTTCAAATGAAGAACAATGTTATACCAATGGCAAATGGGCGCCCACAGTACTGGTTAATTCTGAAATAAAAAACAACTTCATTTCATTGCTCCAGGCTTATAGCGGTAAAATGCCTCTTCCGAGTACTCATATTTCTCCCGAATTTAATACGCTAGATCAAACAACTTTTGCAGAATACCTAAACAAGTATTTACCTGTGACCTCTGATTTTATGGAGGCAATCGATTACCAAATGCTTGACGATTACGGAGGGAGTGCAAGTGAAATTTCGGCATTGGCTGGTATTCATTACTACAAGTGTCGGCCCTATTTTAACAAACCAGAACCTGAGCTTTTCTCGCCGATGGAGGGCAATTATTATTTTATTAAAAAAATGATTGCTCAACTAAAACCCGAGCAATTAAAATTGGAAAGTTTAGTGGTGGCTCTCAATAAAACCAATAACAAATGGCTTGTTGATGTTTGGGAAATAAACAACAATAGAAAAGTTACCTATCAGTGCAACAATGTTGTCTACTCTGGTCAAAAGCATTTACTTAAATACCTTCTGCCAGAAGCACATGCAACATTTTCCGATGTTTCTTATGCCCCATGGGTAGTTATTAATATTGAATTAGAAAACGAACCAAACCTTTCCAGCTTTTGGCAAAACGATTATTTATCGAAAGATGCCCAGTTTTTAGGTTTTGTAAATTCAAGGGTACAATCCGAAAAAGGAAACCGTGTTTTAACCGCGTACTATTGTTACCCAGGTATTTATGACAATCTTATTCAGAATATAGAATCTGATTCGGAAGAAATAACACGGCAAACAATTGGCTACATGAGCACTTATTATAAAATAGACCTTGAGCCCTTTGTAAAGCAAGTTTACATAAAGCTTTTAGGACACGCTATGCCAATTCCAAAACCAGGATATTTAAGTAAAGACAGGAAATTAGAACAAAATGGGATTTCTTTTGCTGGTGTAGATACTGGAAGACTGCCTCTTATGTTTGATGCCTTGGATAGCGGAATTGTTGGGGCAGGTCTAATTAAACATAAGAAATACTTGAAAAAGCCAAGTGAAACTTCTTATTAATGTTCCAAATTCAAGTTTACTTACTTTCCCACTAGCTACTTCCGTTCTTCTAAATTATTATTCGTTTCCCCAATAAATTCAATAATTTCATCGCGGCCAGTTTTATTTGTAGCGGAGGTTATATACAACGGTGGTAAATTCTCCCAAGTTTCGTTTAGTTTTTTCTTGTAGGTTGCCATGCTTTTGTTCAGTGCACTCCTTCCAAGTTTATCTGTTTTTGTAAAAACTACCCCAAAAGGAATTTCTTTATCTGCAAGCCAATGAATAAAGTTTAAATCAATTTGTTGTGGATCATGACGACTATCTATTAATACAAAAAGAAAAACCAACGTGTTTCGATCGATTAAATAATCACGAGTAAAACTTTTCCATTTTCGCCTATTGGTTCTAGACGAGGCAGCAAAACCATAACCGGGTAAATCAACCAAATACCAACCTGTTTTGGGCTTACCCTCTTCTTCATTAATAATAAAGTGATTTATTAGGGTGGTTTTACCCGGTCGTCCACTGGTTTTAGCAAGTTCCTTGCGCTTTACCAGCATATTAATAAGTGAGCTTTTACCAACGTTACTTCTTCCAATAAAAGCATATTCATATTTATCGGCTGGCGGACATTCAGAATAATTGCTGCTACTCTTTACAAATTGAGCATTGCGGATTATCATAGTTTTTTAGCTGTATACTTTGTCAAGCCAAATTGCAAGAAGCTTATTAAACTCTTGAGGCTGTTCCATCATAGCTGCATGGCCACACTTATCAATCCAATGCAATTCGGAATTGGGTAGTTTTTCATGAAATTCTTCTGCTATTTCTGGGGGTGTAACGCTATCCTGTTTTCCCCAAATTAAACAAGTCGGTAATGTCATGTTTTTTAATTCTTCACTCATGTTATGTCGGATTGCCGATTTGGCAATTCCTATCATTCTTAGTGCGCGACCTTTATCATTGACGGTTTCATAACATTCATCTACCAATTCTTTAGTTGCAATAGTTGGATCATAGAAAGTGGCGCCAACCTTTTCCTTTATCATTTCGTAATTCCCTCTCTTTACGAAACCACCACCAAAGGAATTTTCATAAAGTCCTGAACTACCTGTTAAAGCCATAGAATGAACTCGTTCTGGATGTTCTGCAACATAAACCAAAGCTGTATGTCCTCCTAAAGAATTGCCAACCAGTGTTACTTGATCGTATTTTTTAAATTCGATAAATTCATGTAGAAATTTTGCAATAGTTTTAACATTGGCACTAATAATAGGCAATGTATAAATGGGTAATAGCGGTAAAACAACTTTGTATTTACCGGTAAAGGCAGGTATTACATCCTTAAAATTACTCAATTGACCAAAAAGTCCATGGAGGAAAATAATCACAGGACCCTCTCCTTCTTGTAGGTATTCAAAACGTCCTTCTTTCTTAAGCTCGTATTCCATTTAATTATATCCCCATTGTAAGGTTTTCAAAAATAAACAATTTGATAATTATCTAACGCATTCAAAATTCCTGTTTTAACAAGTGTATGTTCATTCTCATTTAACACCATTTTTTAGGTCTTTTCAACAATTTCATTTAAGCTGTTAATAATCGAAAGTTTTCAACAAAGTGGTAAAAAGTGGGTCTTTGTGGTAAGAAGTGGTAAAATTTTTCTACTTTTACACTCAAATATTTAAGAAAGCTACAAAATTGATGATCAATCTATTAGGAGAATATGATTGCAAGATGGATGCAAAAGGAAGATTAATGCTTCCCACTGGATTGCGAAAACAACTAGAGTCTATGATTCATGAAGGTTTTGTGATTAACCGAGACATTCATGAGAAATGTTTAGTCCTATACCCGCACCATGAATGGACAAAAGTGAGCAATCAGCTAGCTAAGCTCAATAGGTTCATTCGTAAAAACGCTCTTTTTATCCGTAAATTTAACAATGGAGCCACTCCTTTGCAAATTGATGGAACGGGTAGGGTTTTGCTACCAAAGTCATTGACCGACCATGCTGAGTTAAAAAAAGAAATAAAGGTTATCGGAAACGGCGAGCGAGTAGAAATTTGGTCTAAAGACCAATACAGCGCAATGCTTGAAAGCGACGAAATTAATATTTCGGATTTGGCAGAAGAAGTAATGGGGGATATCAGTCCTGCTGGAGATGAGTAAATACCACACTCCCGCCTTGTTACACGAATCTATTAATGGTTTAGCAATTAAGGAAAACGGCATCTACGTCGACGTAACGTTTGGCGGAGGAGGGCACTCAAAAGAAATCCTTAAAAACCTTAAAGATGGTCGTTTAATCGCTTTTGACCAAGACCAAGAGGCACTTGAAAACAATATAGTAGACCCCAGGTTTATTTTGGTACAACAAAATTTTAAGTATTTAAAAAACTTTTTAAAGCTTCACAAAGCCTTACCTGTTGATGGGGTTTTAGCTGACTTAGGAATCTCTTCGCATCAAATAAACACAGCCGAACGCGGATTTAGCACACGCTTTGATGGGCCGTTAGACATGAGGATGAATAAAGAAAGTAAGCTATCAGCTGCTTCAGTTATTCAAAATTATTCTGAGGAAAAATTAATCCAAATTTTTAGTCAATACGGTGAAATTAAAAACGCTAAAAACCTTGCTTTTAAAATTGTTGAATCTAGAAAAGAAAAGCCCATAAAAACTACTCAGGAATTAAATTCCATCTGCGAAAAACTAGTCCAAGAGAGAAAAAGATCTAAGTACCTCGCGCAAGTTTATCAAGCCATCCGAATAGAAGTAAACCAGGAGCTTGAAGTTTTAAAAGATTTTTTAAAACAAAGTTTAGATATACTAACTGTAGATGGTAGAATCGCGGTTATATCTTATCATTCCTTAGAGGACCGTTTGGTAAAAAGCTTTTTTAAAACCGGTAATTTTGATGGAATACTGGAAAAAGATTTTTATGGAAATATAATTCGACCACTTCAACCTGTAAACAACAAAATTATTATACCAAGCGCCGAAGAACTTGAAAGAAATCCTCGTGCCCGTTCGGCGCGTTTACGAATTGCAACGCCCACTAAATGACGGAGAAAAAAACAGAGAATTCCGCGTTGAAAGGCATTAAAAAGCACACGAGCCTTGTTGCAGATCTACTAAATGGAAACATTCTAACTCGTGATTCATTTTTAGACCATTTACCTTATGTGCTTTTTCTTGCAGGTCTTTCTCTAGTATATATATCCAATGGTTTTTTAGCGGAACAAAACATTAGAAACCTAAATAAAATAAATACCGAAATAAAAGAACTACGCTCAGAGTACATCACCATTAAGTCGGAATTGATGTACAAAAGCAAGCAATCTGAATTAGCAAGAATTATTACTGAAAGGGAAATGGGGCTTCTCGAATCTTCCGAACCACCAAAAAAAATAATTCGGGATGAAAAATAAAAAGAACACCATAAAACGTATTTACGTGGTGTACTTCGGTATTCTTCTTCTTGCAGCTGGAATAGTTTCTAAAGCTTCCATTATAATTTTTATAGAAGGCGACAAGTGGGAAGCAAAGGCAGCAGCGCATACATTGAAGTATAATAAAGTAGAGGCAGTAAGGGGGAATATATATGCTAATGATGGAAGTCTGTTAGCTACTTCAATTCCACGTTATGAAATTCGATTCGATTCAAAATCCGTTGCAATAACTGACAAAATTTTCAAAAAAGAAATCGATTCACTTTGTTTCCATCTTGCACAAACGTTTGAGGGAAAGTCAAAAAATCAATGGAAAAACGAGCTGATTTCCTCAAGAAATCGAAGCGCACGATATCATCTAATCGCTCGAAGGGTAAGCTATATTAAACTTAAAAAAGTCAAAACATTCCCACTTTTTAGAAAAGGTCGGTACAAAGGCGGTTTTATTTACATCCAAAAAAACAGAAGAGAAAAACCATTTCAAATTTTAGCATCTCGAACAATTGGTTACAGCAGAGAAAACTCAAAACCAGTTGGACTTGAAGGCGCATACGAAAAAGAATTAAGCGGAATTTCAGGAATTAGGCTAGAGCAAAAAATAGCTGGAGGAGTTTGGAAGCCGGTAAACGATGATAACGAAATTGAGCCAGAAGATGGTGCTGATATAGTTACAACGATAGACGTAAACATCCAGGATGTTGCTGAAAATGCATTGCTCGAACAATTGCTGAAGCAGGATGCGCACCATGGCTGTGTGGTTCTTATGGAAGTTAAAACAGGTCAAGTAAAAGCAATAGCAAACCTAACTCGATCTAGCGAAGGAAAATACGGGGAACAATACAATTACGCCGTAGGTGAAAGCACAGAACCAGGTTCGACATTTAAACTTGCATCTCTTATAGCTGCCATGGAAGATGGCTATATAGAACTAGATGACAGCATTGAAACAGGAAATGGCGTTTATAAGTTTTATGACCAAAAAATGTACGATTCTCACGTTGGTGGATTCGGGACAATTACGGTGAAACAAGTTTTCGAAAAGTCATCAAACATTGGAGTAGCCAAAATAATAAATGATAACTACGCTAAAAACCCTCAAAAATTTATTGACCGACTTTATAAAATGAACCTCAACCAAAAACTTGATTTAGAGATTTTTGGAGAAGGAACACCGCATATAAAATCAGCAAACGATCCTACTTGGAGCGGAATTTCTCTCCCATGGATATCACACGGATACGAAGTATCGTTGACTCCATTGCAAATTCTAACTTTTTACAATGCGATTGCAAATGATGGTGTAATGGTAAAACCACAATTTGTACAAGAAATCAGAAAAATGGGAAAAACAGTACAAACCATGGAGCCACAAATAATAAATCCTGCGATATGTTCTAAACAGACCATAATAAAAGCTAAGAAAATGCTTGAAGGTGTGGTCGAAAATGGGACTGCAAAAAATCTAAAAAATGCGGATTACAAAATTGCTGGAAAAACAGGAACAGCTCAAATATTCAACCGCGAAACAGGAACCTATAAAAACAAAAAGAACATGAGCTACCAAGCATCATTTGTAGGGTACTTTCCTGCTGACCAGCCCAAGTATACTTGTATTGTGGTAGTTATTGCCCCTTCTAAAGATGTTTACTACGGTAATTTAGTTGCTGGCCCAATATTCAAAAAAATAGCAGATAAAGTATATGCAACAAGCATCAATATTCACAAGGAATTGCAAAATATTGAAGGTTTGGCAACACGAACAACAATTCCAATTTCGAAGAACGGCAACTACAATGATTTAGGTAAAGTTTATAAAGAATTAGATATTAAAGAAAACTGGAAAAGTGATCCTGGAACATGGGTAATTACAAGTACTGGCAGTAAAAATGTTGCACTTTACCGCAGGGCATACAAAAACAAAATAATTCCAAATGTAGTGGGTATGGATTTGAAAGATGCTATTTACCTCATGGAAAACATGGGAATTCAAGTAGAATTTGAAGGGAGGGGGGTAATTAAAGAACAGACACCCAAGGCCGGCGCGTCGATTACCGGAGCAGAAATAGTAAAACTAAAATTTACCTAATGCGCTTACTCAAAGACATATTATATAGAGTTCATATAGAAAACGTTGTTGGGAATACTAACGTGGCACTAGAAAGCATTTCAAATGACTCCAGAAAAGTTGCTAATTTCTCTGCATATATAGCCGTTCCAGGCACCCAAGTAGACGGTCATCAATTCATTTCACAAGCACTAGAAGGTGGAGCTATTGCAATTATTTGTGAAGTTATCCCTGAAAAAATCAAGGACGATATCTGTTATGTTAAAGTTAAAAGTAGCCATGAGGCATTAGCATTAATGGCTTGTAACTTTTATGATAATCCTTCTGAAAAAATGCACTTAATTGGCATTACCGGGACTAATGGAAAAACAACTACAGCAACTTTATTACAGCAGCTTTTTATAAACCTAGGGCATAAATCAGGTCTACTATCTACCGTTGTAAATAAAATACAACATGAAGAAATTCCATCAACACACACAACCCCCAACCCACTAGAATTAAACGCATTGCTCGCCAGAATGATTGAAGAGGGTTGCACACATTGTTTTATGGAGGTAAGCAGCCACGCTTTAATACAACAACGAACTAAAGGACTTCATTTTAAAATTGCCGTCTTTACAAACATTACCCACGATCATTTAGACTATCACGAAACTTTTGACAACTATATCTCTGCTAAAAAAATACTATTTGATGAATTAAGTTCCGCTAGTTATGCTTTGGTTAACCGTGATGATTTTCACGGGGAAGTTATGCTTCAAAACACCAAAGCAAAACATCTAACTTTTGGGTTAAAGTCAATGGCAGATTTCAAAGCAAAAGTTATTGAAAATGACTTTGACGGCCTGCAGCTTAACATAAATGGACGAGATGTTTGGACTCATTTAATTGGACGGTTTAATGCCTATAATTTGCTTTGCGCATACGCAGTAGCAGAAACTTTAGGTGAAGAAAACCTAGAAATTCTTACACAAATCTCTCAATTGACTCCTGTTCGTGGTCGCTTTCAGTACATGCGATCTAAGAGTAACATTACTGGAATAGTAGATTATGCCCACACTCCCGATGCCCTTAAAAACGTATTGGAAACCATTAATGAAATAAGAAGTGGAAATGAAAAAGTAATTACAGTAATAGGTTGTGGTGGTGATAGAGATAAAACCAAGCGACCAAAAATGGCTATTATCGCTTGTAAAGGAAGCGATAAAGTGATTCTAACCTCAGACAACCCAAGATCAGAAAATCCAGATCAAATTATAAAAGACATGCAAGCCGGTGTTGATGTTAGCGACATTAAAAAAACATTTTCAATTACCGATAGAAAAGAAGCAATAAAAACTGCCGTAGCATTTGCCCAGCCCAAGGATATCATTCTTGTTGCTGGTAAAGGGCACGAAACTTATCAAATAATTAATGATGAGGTACTTGATTTTAACGACATGGAAATAATCTCGGAATTTTTAACCCATTTCACTTCTTCGTAATGCTCTATTATCTATTTCAATATTTAAATGAATTCAATATTCCTGGAGCAGGTCTATTTAACTATATCACTTTCAGAGCGGCTATGGCTGTAATGCTCTCATTGGTCATTTCCATGATTTTCGGAAAAAATATTATTGGTTGGTTGCAAAAAAACCAATTCGGAGAGATTGTAAGAGATTTAGGATTAGAAGGACAAATGGCAAAACAAGGTACTCCAACTATGGGTGGTTTAATCATTTTGGCTTCAATAATTATTCCAACACTTTTGGTTGCCAAACTAGACAACGTTTACATTATAGTAATGCTAATTGCAACTATTGGTTTAGGTGGAATTGGATTTTTAGATGATTACCTTAAGATTAAATATAAAAACAAAGATGGGCTTGCCGGAAAATTCAAAATTGTAGGGCAAATTGGAATCGGATTATTTATTGCAGTGGTCCTTTATTTTAGTGATAACACTACAGTAAGGCACAAAGTTTATTTTAACGAAACCGACAGCCAGCGGGATTTGGTTCAAGATCAAGACCAATCAGAACGAGCACCAAAAAACTATGTTTGGAAAGACACCAAAGACCTTAAAACGACTATTCCTTTTGTGAAAAACAATGAGTTTGATTACGCATGGCTCTTATCGTGGCTAGGTCATGGATATGCAAAATACGCATGGATTGTCTTTTTTCCTCTAGTGATATTAATAGTCACCTCAGTTTCAAATGGGGCAAATATGACGGATGGACTGGATGGATTAGCCACGGGAACTTCGGCAATTATTGGAGTGACATTAGGCATTTTGGCCTACCTATCTGGCAATTACATTTTCGCAGATTATCTCAATATCATGTACATACCAAACTCCGGCGAACTGGTGGTTTTTATTGCCGCTTTTGTAGGAGCGTGTGTTGGTTTTTTATGGTACAACTCCTATCCTGCTCAGGTTTTTATGGGGGATACAGGAAGTTTGGCAATTGGAGGAATTATCGCTGTTTTCGCCATAGCAATTCGAAAAGAATTGCTCATTCCCATTTTATGCGGAGTCTTTTTAATTGAGAATTTAAGTGTGCTTATTCAAGTAGGATATTTTAAATACAGCAAGAAAAAATATGGAGAAGGAAGGCGAGTTTTTAAAATGGCTCCCTTACACCATCACTATCAAAAGCTAGGTATTCCAGAACCTAAAATTGTAGCTAGGTTTTGGATTGTGGGAATATTCCTAGCAATTATCACAATCGTAACTCTAAAACTGCGCTAGTGAAGTTTTTAGTTGCCTTAGGTGCAGGAGAAAGTGGCGTTGGAACCGCACTTCTCGCTAAAAATAAAGGTTTTAAAGTGTTGGTTTCCGACGCTGGTAAAATCAAGAAAAAGTACAAGGACGTTCTTTCACATCAGGAAATTGAATTTGAAGAAGGCAAGCACTCTATGGAAAATATATTAGAGTGTGATGTATTGGTTAAAAGCCCAGGCATAGCAGAAACGGTCCAGACGATTATTGATTGTAAAAACCACGGAATTGAAGTAATTGGGGAAATCGAATTTGCCTCTAGGTATTTTTCGGGCAATATCATTGGGATTACTGGTTCAAATGGTAAAACCACCACCACCACCCTCACCCAGCATTTACTCCAAAAAGGCGGGTTTAATCCTATCATGGGAGGAAACATAGGTGAAAGTTTTGCCAAGCAAGTAATAACGAAAAATGATGGATTGGCTGTTTTAGAATTGAGCAGCTTTCAATTGGATGACACCATTGATTTTAAACCACACGTTGCTGTTTTACTCAATATAACACCAGACCATTTAGATCGATATGACGATAAAATGGAAAATTATATCTCATCAAAATTTAGAATTACCAAAAACCAAATAGAAACAGACTATTTAATCTACAATATAGACGATCAAAACATTACAAATTACCTCAAACAATTTCCTACAAAAGCACAATTAATCCCTATTTCAATTTACAAAAAACTGGAAAAAGGAGCATGGTTAGAAAACAATAAAATAATAATTCAAATAAACACAGAAACAAAAATGACAATTCAAAAATTAGCATTACAGGGCAAGCACAACATTTACAACTCTATGGCAGCAGGAGTTGCAAGTCGTATTCTCGATCTTCGAAAAGAAGTAATAAGAGAAAGCTTAGCAGACTTTGAAAGCTTGGAGCACCGATTAGAGAGCGTGGTGGAAGTTTGTGGTGTAAACTACATTAACGATTCAAAGGCTACTAACATTAACAGTACTTGGTATGCTTTAGAGAGTATTGATACTCCTATTGTTTTAATTATGGGTGGAGTTGATAAAGGAAATGATTATAACGAAATAGCAGAATTAGTTAAAGATAAAGTGAAAGGAATTATTTGCCTAGGTGTCGATAACACCAAAATTCATGAAGCTTTTGAAAGGCATATTAAAATAATTGTTGACACTCAATCCATGTATGAAGCAGTTAGATACGCAAATAAAATTGCGGAAAAAGGCGATACAGTAATTCTATCTCCAGCCTGTGCAAGTTTCGATTTATTTGAAAATTACGAAGCACGAGGCAGAGAATTTAAAACGGAAGTAAGAGGATTATAATATTAAACTGTGTTTATTTAAAATTAATCATCAGAAGGTGAAGTAAATTATTATGAGGTGCTAGTTAAGTAATGTGACTGGCCCCTCATAATCGTTGATTTATAAAACAATAATTGAATTCCCGAAATTGAAAAAATTCGCATCATACTTTAAAGGTGATAGAGCCATTTGGCTTATAGCTCTTCTTTTGGGAGTAAGTAGCTTGCTTTTGGTTTATAGTTCTATAGTGACACTAGCATACAAACATCACGAAGGCAACACTTTTTATTATTTATTCCGTCATGGGCTTTTTATAGGTTTGGGGTTTGTAATCATGTTTGTGACCCACAAAATGAAATACACCTATTTCTCTAGAATTTCTCAACTACTTCTATACCTTTCTATTCCACTTTTACTACTGACCTTATTAATAGGGTCAAACTTGAACAACGCAGTTAGATGGCTCGTTATTCCAATAATAAATCAATCCTTTCAAACCTCAGATTTAGCCAAAGTTGGACTTGTAATGTACCTGGCTCGTATGCTCTATCTTAAAAGAGATGTCCTGCACAATTTCAAAGAATCATTTATACCAATGATAATACCAGTAGGAATAGTATGCGCCCTAATTCTACCCGCAAATTTCAGCACAGCCGCAGTATTGTTTTTTACAAGCATGATAATAATGTTTATGGGAGGAACTCCAATCAAACATTTTTTGTCACTCATTCCAGCTGGAATTGTAGCCTCGGCGGCCATATTCTTAGTTGTACAATTTGCACCTGAAGTATTTCCGAGAGCAAAAACATGGCAAAAAAGAATAGAACGATATTCCGAAAACAAAAAAGACACCAATGGAAACTACCAAATTGAACAAGCAAAAATCGCTATAGCAAAAGGTGGTATAGCGGGTCTTGGACCAGGAAACAGTAACCAAAGAAATTTTTTACCTCATCCATATTCTGATTTTATTTATGCCATTTTGATTGAAGAATATGGACTATTTGGAGGTTTTTTTATTTTAATGCTGTACTTGATTTTATTCTTTCGGACGGTCAAAATTTCTCAAAAAACAGACAATGGTTTTGCGCAATTACTAGCCACAGGACTGTGCTTTTTACTTGTATTTCAAGGCTTCATAAATATGGCAGTAGCTGTAAATTTAGTTCCAGTAACAGGACAGCCGTTACCATTAGTTAGTATGGGTGGAACTTCTACTTGGTTTACTTGTTTGAGTTTGGGAATAATATTGAGCGTAAGTCGAGGAGTAGAATTAGAAAATAAAAATAAATTAAAAATAGACGATTATGCCATCGCTTAAAGTCATATTATCTGGAGGAGGAACTGGTGGGCATATTTTTCCTGCTATAGCTGTTGCGGATGCATTAAAAGAATTAAATCCAGAAATAGAAGTGCTTTTCGTTGGCGCACAAGGAAGAATGGAAATGGAAAAAGTGCCAGCATCTGGTTACAAAATAGAAGGCCTTTGGATAAGCGGATTTCAAAGAACCCTTACTGCCAAAAACTTACTCTTTCCATTCAAAGTTTTTCAAAGTTTAATCGATGCAAAAAAAATTGTAAAAAGATTTAAACCTGACGCGGTTATTGGAACAGGAGGATACGCTAGTGGCCCTGTTTTATGGGTAAGTTCAAGAATGGGCATCCCGTGCCTCATACAAGAACAAAATTCGTATGCCGGAGTAACCAATAAAATATTAGGAAAAAAAGTAAAAAAAGTCTGTGTTGCTTTCGAAGGAATGGAAAGTTTTTTTCCAAAAGAAAAAATAGTTTTAACCGGAAATCCGGTAAGAGAAGAAGTGGTTCAAATTGAAGGAAAAAGGGAACAAGCAATCCAATTTTTCAGTTTAGACTCATCAAAGAAAACAATATTAGTTTTAGGCGGAAGCTTGGGCGCAAAAGCCATAAACGATTGCCTGTTACCGCACATAAAAGATATTTCAGATGCAGGGCTTCAAATCGTATGGCAAACAGGAAAGGTTTCCTACGAAGAAATTTTTGCTGCAGCAAAGAATTTTGAAAACAAAGGAATAAAAGTCCACCAGTTTATTACAAAAATGGATCTTGCTTATGCAGCTGCTGATGTAGTCATTTCAAGAGCGGGTGCAATTGCAGTCTCAGAAATTTGCTTAACATCAAAACCCTGTATTTTAGTTCCATTGCCTTCAGCCGCAGAAGACCATCAAACTAAAAATGCCGAAGCACTTGCTAAACATGACGCAGCGATAACCATTAAAAACTCTGAAGCGCCTCAAAAACTTTACAAAGCTGTTGTTTCTTTATTAAATAACGAGGCAGAATTGAATAAATTCAGAACGAATATAAAAGCCTTAGGGAAATCCGATTCCGCAAAAATAATTGCAAAAGAAGTGCTCAAAATGATTAATAAATAATTGGATTATACAAACTTAAATAGAATATTTTTTTTAGGTGTGGGAGGCATTGGCATGTCCGCCCTTGCCCGCTATTTTAAGTACAATAAGGTTGAAGTGCATGGTTATGACAAAACCTATTCTCGAATTACTAACGATATAGAAGAAGAGGGGATAAAAATTATTTATGAAGAAAATCCAGATCTTATTGAAGGAGAATTTGATTTAGTTGTTTGGACACCTGCAATAAAAAACAGTAGCCTTCTATACAGACATTTTGAAAAGAAAAATATACCGATTAAAAAGCGGTCAGAAGTATTAGGGAACATAACCAAGCACACCGAATGCATTGCAGTTGCTGGCACACATGGAAAAACAACAGTTTCAACCATGGTTGCCCACATTCTAACTCATACCGGAAGAGGGTGCAGTGCTTTT
>TARA_B110000046_G_scaffold50731_1_pt1 | contig 14554 bp, 16 predicted proteins | sample TARA_B110000046 | Tara Oceans TARA_B110000046 (sample SAMEA4397157) | marine metagenome | biome: Polar Biome; feature: [DCM] deep chlorophyll maximum layer (ENVO:01000326); material: water (ENVO:00002006), including particulate matter (ENVO:01000060) such as... | depth 40 m
GGAACCTCGAGCATTTTTTCTTTTGCCAAAGCAGCTTCTAGATACAGCCCCGTTCCTCCACATAAAATAGCAGTTTTTCCTTTTCTAATTGTCGCTTCATACGCAATGTAAAAATCCTGCTGAAAATCGAACACATTATAAGCATCACCCGCTTGTTTAATATCAATTAAGTGAAATGGAACTTGTTTGCCATCCACTATGTAGTCCTTTAAATCTTTCCCAGTCCCTAAATCCATGTCACGATATACTTGCCGACTATCTGCACTGATTATTTCACCATCTAACTTATCTGAAAGTTGAACCGCTAACTGAGTCTTTCCAACGGCAGTTGGACCTAAAATAACAATTAAACTCATATCCTTTAAACTGCTCCTAAATTAAACAAGCCTTTTTTAAAGTGAATTATAAAAAGGATTATCTTTATAGTATGAAAACGTTTATCAAAATAAATTTTGTTTTAATGCTCATAGGAATCATATTTTATGGCGGTGCTCACAAGTCATGGATCTTACTTTCATACGAAATCAACAAGCTTGAAATTATTGAGAAGTTTTGTATCAATAAAGAAGAAACTGCATTTAAATGTGACGGAATGTGTCACTTAAAGACACAACTTAACAAAGCAGATAGTCAGGATCAAATTCCTATTGCAAATAATTCAGGAACCAATCAAATCACTTGGTTTGGTATCGCATTCAAAAAGATAGAGTGTAAAAAACAGTCCATTACAAAAAATAAATTCTGTCTAGCTCCAATTATCGAGGATCAAAAATATTCTAGCTCCATTTTCCATCCTCCGAAAGTTTAATTGAAAATATAATTAACATTATTTTCAATTAAAACACATAAGATGAAAAAACAAATGTTCCTAATTTTAGGAATGTGCCTTTTTAAAAGTTCCATATTGGCTTGTGATTTATGCAGTATTTACATGAACATTGAACCCAACAACTTAGAAAACAGGTTTGGTTTCAATTACCGTTTTCGAAACTTTGAACACAATTCAGTTCAGCATACGATTCTTGAAACACCAGATAAACATGCCCGAGGTTCAACCGTACTTGGTGAAGCAGCTAAACAAGATGAGCGATTTAACAGCTATGACTTGTGGATGAATTATTTTGTGAAAGACAAATGGCTAGTATTTGCAAACACGACTTCTACAGATAATACCTACCTATAGAATGACAGTGCTTTGCATAACATTTCAGGTCCGACATGTTTGATAATTATTGGTAAATACCTATTATACAATTCGATGATAACTGATTCAAGTCAACTTACAATTCGAATCCTGGTGGGCGGTGGTATTAAGCTTCCAACAGGAACTTTTAATAAAACCTATGTTGAAACACCATCAACAGATTATAAAGGGGGGACTCTATACCAGAAAACAGAGGACGTTTTAGATCTTCATTTTCAAGCCGGTACCGGTAGCTTAGACTATATAGTGATGCCTGAATTCCAAATTCGAAAAAATAAATTCGGCTTGAGAACAGATATTTCCTATAGAATAAGTGGAACCAATAAGAATGACTTCAGGTTCACCAATCGATTGAATACAAATACTCACGTGTTTTACCAAATTCAATGGAAGAAAATGAACATTATTCCCTTAATTGGAATAAACTTTGAGAATAGTAACCGTGATACTTGGCAAAATGATGATTTTGAGAACTCTATAGGGTCCGCGTTATTCTTACCTTATGGTACAAAAATTTACATCAAAAAAATGGCAACTGGAGCATCCTTTTGGAATCCCATGCGTCAATCATTAAACGATAATCAGTTGCAAAACAATATGAGATTTTCAACTGACTTAACTTTTTACTTTTAAAAATAGAAAATGAAAAATTTTAAATACAACAAAATATTATTCATTGCATTAGCAATATTATCATTCTCATCTTGTAAAGTTGATGACGATGACACAATAAGTCCTGTAACAGTAACAGAAGAGTACACGGCTACTATTAACTTAACTCAATATGTTGATGGAGTTGTATTGCAAATGAACACTTCAGGCCATCCTTATGAAAATGCGTTGATGCAAAAATTCAATGTAACCAAGTTGCAGTATTTGGTTTCAGATGTGACATTCACAAAGGACGATGGAACTAAGATTGTAGATGGAGGATATCACTACGTAACACTAGAAGACTCGTCAACTTTACAATACACATTAAACACAAAAATTCCTGAAGGCACGTATACTTCAATTGGGTTCACTTTTGGTTTTGATGAAGAAGACAACGTTTCAGGAGCTTATACCGACCTGAACACTCTTGGTTGGAATTGGCCTGTTATGTTGGGTGGTGGTTACCACTTTTTAAGATTGGAAGGCGATTATTTAGATAATACAAACACTTCTGCTGAGTTCAAAACACATATGGGAACTGCAAGTGATGACTCTACTATGCCGCGAACAAATGAAATCAACTATTTTGATGTCACATTGTCTAATTCAAACATTTTAATTAATAGCGACTTTAGCTTCGATATTGAAATGAACATAGAAGAATGGTACACTAATCCAATAGATTGGGATTTTAATGTTTGGAATGCTCCAGTAATGCCAATTTCTGCAGCACAAAAAGCGTTAAACAGTAATGGACGTTCTGTGTTTACTTTTAAGCAATAGTAAATGAAACGCATTTTAAACTATACCTTAGTTATCATCATCCTCTTAGCTTCGTGCCGAGAGGATGACGATACTATTGATAAAGTAATCCCTCCTGCTAGCAGCAGTCCTACACCTTATGCACTCGAGCTACCACCTCACTTCAATTATATTAACTCACCTATAATCCCTGTTGACAATCCACTTACGGTGGAAGGAGTAGCTTTGGGAAAAAAGTTGTTCTTTGAAAGAATGCTATCTAGGGACAATAGTATTTCATGTGCCTCTTGCCATGCCCCTTTAGAAGCATTTAATGATCAAGGGATGGTCAAAAGTATAGGCGTAGGAGGCACACTGAGCATCAGAAATGCGATGCCGTTATTTAATTTAGCCTGGGGTTCTGTTACTTCCAGGCGCTTCAATTGGCATGGTTCCGTAACTACTATAGAACAACAAGCTTTGGGACCAGTAAGAGACCCTCTTGAAATGCAAGAGACATGGATAAATGTAGCATCTAAATTGCAAGGTGCAAACGATTATCCCCGACTTTTTGAAAGAGCATTTGGAACAAACATTATAGATTCTAATTTGGTTGTAAAAGCCATCGCCCAATTTGAGAGAACACTAATTAGTGGTGATTCAAAATTTGACAGATATTTTCTAGAGACTCAAGAAGGAATCAATATTCCTGGTGACAACTCTCTTACCTCGGCAGAATCTAGAGGTTTTGATATTTTTATGGCAGAAGGAACGGGAGACTGCTTTCATTGTCATGGCACTCCTTTTCAGATTTTATGGACTACCAATGAATTTGTAAATAATGGTCTAGATGCCAACCCTGACTCCGGGCTTGCTTGGATTACAAAAAACCCATTAGACGTTGGCAAATTTAAAACGCCGTCTTTAAGAAACTTAGCATTCACAGCACCCTACATGCATGACGGTCGTTTTGCTACCTTGAATGAGGTAGTTGAATTTTATAATTCTGGAGTAAACATAAACTCACCTAATATTGATGGAAGACAAAAACCTAGAAACTTAACAACACAGCAAAAATTTGATCTGATAGCCTTTCTGAACACATTAAACGACTCTAGCTTTATTACGAATCCTGCTTTTAGGCCTTAATTATAATTCACCCTAGTACGATTCATCTCTATCATTTTCTCCCGGTTCAGATTTTCTTCCGAATTATCAGTTAAAGTATGAAGAGGTAGTTTCTCACCATCAATTGTTCGCTTATAACACTTCAGTTTGTCTTTAAAAACCGAAGATTTGTAAATAGACTTTCCAATCAGCATTCGAACACACTCTTGCACTCCTTCTACTATCGAAGGGTGAGGATGAATCATGTGAGCTAATTCGTCAATACCTTTATTCATGTAAATAAGTAAAGATACCGACTGAATAGCAGAAGAAGCATGCTCTCCAACTGCTCGCATACCAAGAACTTTCATATCATCATCATCAGAAACAATAATTTTGAAAAACCCAGTAGTTTTGCGCATGGCAATTGCTCTTGCAATCATTGAGTAATCAATTTTTGAAACTCGAATTGGAATTTTTAGTTCTTGTGCTTTCTGCTCACTTAGTCCAACAGCCGCTACCTCAGGACTTAGAAACATTATCGTAGAAATGTTTTCGTAGTGAATTGGTTTTACAGGAAAGTCCGCAAATATCTTCACAACAGCATGTCTTGCTTCTCGCTCACCAACATTCACTAAAGCCATGTGACCAGAGACATCTCCAACGGCGTATATGTTAGGAATATTAGTTCTCGTATCTTCATCTCCAATGTGAACACCTCTCTTGCTCATTTTAACCCCGCAGTTATCTAAATCGAGCTGATCGAGATTTGGAACTCTTCCAATAGATAGCATCGCTTTTTCCACTTGGATTACTTCTATGCTTCCATCTGCATTTTCAATCTCATACTCAACCTCATCACCTAAGTGATCCATTCGAACTAATTTCGCGCCCCGATGAATCGTAACGCCATTACATTCTAGACTCGTTGCAACAACATCTGCAATATCTTCATCCTCAAAAGGTAAAATACGATCTGCTCTATCAATTAAATAAACTTTAGTTTGGCCGAAATTTGAAAACATGGTTGCGAACTCACAACCAATTACACCAGCTCCAAGAATCACTAAACTTTTTGGAAATTCATCTAAATGTAAAATACCATCTGATGTTAAAATAACTTTCTCGTCAACCTTTATACTCGGCAACGTTCTTGGCCTACTTCCGGTAGCAATAATGGCATTATCAGCATAGACTGTGATTGATTTGCCGTCATTTTTTTGAATTCGAATTTCATTCTTTGAAATAAAACTAGCCATCCCCTTCTCATAATTTATCAAGCCTGTTTCGGCATGAATAATTCTCAAATGACAAGAAAATTGAAATTTTCGCTCAAAAAGAGCTTCGTTAATAATTTCCTTTACTTTAGAAAAGGGCATATCAATTCTGCTGTCATTGCCTATCTCGTCGTTGACAGTCTTTACTTTATTGGATAGCTCCCACATTGTTTTTGATGCCAAAGCACCGTCATAAATGCCGTAACCACCTAGTTTTTCTTTTTCTACCAATAACACTTTCTTTCCAAAGTCTATGGCTCTCATGGCGGCTGCGTAACCCGCAGGCCCTCCGCCAATCACACACAAGTCATATTTCTCCATAGTGTTCTAAATTTATTACCGTAGTATGGGTTTCATAACAAATGTAATAAAGCTAAATGGTTGCTGAACATATGTTCTATTCTTTCTTAACAGCAGAGTGTGAGTTATTATTGCAATCCAATTTCTCAACAGTTTTACACGAAAAAACCATCTTGACATATCAAAATGGCTTTAACTATTTTATAAGACTAATTTTACTAGTCTAACACCTCAATCAGTTCAACATCAAATATTAATGTTGAAAATGGAGCTCCTGGTCTAGGTGCTGATCCATATGCGATTTTTGAAGGAATAATTAACCGTGCTTTACCACCTTCTTTCATCATGGCAATTCCTTCGTCCCATCCTTTAATTACTTGACCTACGCCTAACTCAAAATCAAATGGACCATAAGGTCTTTGTGCGTTGTATATTCCGTTTGCTTTCGCAGCTTCCTCAACAGAAGTATCAAAATACTTTCCATCTAAAAACATTCCTTCATAATTAACTTTCACCTTCTTCCCAGAAACAGCTTGTTTTCCGCTTCCTTTTTTCTTTGAAATGAAAATCAATCCTGATTCATTTGGCTCAGTCGTAATGCTGTTATCTTTTAAGTACTGAGTTAAAATTACCATCTCATTTGCTTCTGCTTCAGCATTTTTTGCATCTGCCTCTGCTTGCATTTCGTCCATTGATTGGATACTTGTCAACCCAACAGTGAAGTACAACATAGCCGCAGAATCAATAAAGTCAGGGCTTGAAGGCATTCCAGCTGTTTTCATAAAGAAGCTGTCAGCATTTACAATAATTGCTGCACTATCTCCCATTCTCATGTTCATAAAAGCGGTTAAAATATCTCCTTCATATTTCCCAGAGTCTGCCCTTAACTGAACGGGCTGACCATTAATACCTGTGTCAAACAGAGTCGAATCTTCTGTTCCATAAGTCATACTCATTGTAAGAATGTCTCCACTTACGGCTTGTCTACCTTCTTTGTTTTGAGAAAAATACTTTAAGTATAAACCCTCTTCTACTTTATCATACCCAGGGAACTGACTTGTTGTTTTATTACCACAAGAAACTGCAGCCATAGCTACTGCAATAATGCTTAATCTAAATCCTAACTTTTTCATTTAATTAATTACTTTTATAATGTTAACGTCGTAAATTACAGCAGTATAAGGTGGGACGATTCCTGCTAAGGAACCCTCCTCCCCAAAAGCTTGGCGCGAAGGTAATATAATTTTCACTCTTTCTCCTTCTTTTCTCCCGCTTAATGCAGTTTGAAAACCTTCAATCATTTGATATTCTTTGCCAAATGTAAACGTGGGAGTGATTGACTTCTCCCGTGTATCGTCAAAGACGTATCCATCTAAAAAATAACCTTTATAATGGATACTCACTTCACTTCCAAATTTTATTTGTGTGCTATCGGTCTCTAAAAGTATTTGCCTATAAACCCCACCTAAGGTATCCACGTTACCAGTTAGACTGAGTAAACATTTTTGTAAATCCACCTGCTCTTCTAATTCCCTTTTAGAGATAAAACTTCGCTTCGCTTTGTTCGCCTCAGGTTTCTTGTAACTATTCATCAATTTCAACGTGAGTAAAATTACTCCATCATTAGATTGCAATACCTTGTAAAACTTAAAATACTCATTGAATAAGGAACGTTTAACTTTCAATAGGACACTATCCTGTACATGGAAATTTCGAAATACACTATCTAAAATATGAGATGATGGCTCTAAGAAATAATGATAATCTTCAACGAAATGCAAGGTATCCCCCATTTCATTAAAAACTATTAACTGCATTTCTATAACATCTTCTTTAAGAATGTTCACTTCTCTGCCTAATTGCAGGTACTTGTAAGAAATCTCTTTGTTAAACTTTTTAAATTCCGGAGAAGGGTTCTTACATGAAAATAAGCCCACAAGAGCAACTAAAACTAGTATTCTCATCTTTTAGCTACTAAATGAATATTGTAAAAAAGTGTTGTTTGACTTGATATTGCAGCATTATCTCCACTTATCCCATGAGCTAAGTGGGCAGGTAAAATAAAATACGCCTTCTCTCCTACTCTCATTTTTTTAATGCCTTCATGCAAACCCGATTCTACATTATCATAATCCACAATAAATTCTTGAAACTTCCTTTGAGGAGATTGATAAAGTGTATCACCCTCTAACGAAGTTAACGTATAAGTAATAAATGCAAAATCCCTACTTGCTATGCTATCCCCTTCATTTGTTTGATAAATAAAATAGCGTAAACCAGTCCCTGTTGATTCAAATGGGAAGCCCAAACTATCTATGAAAGAAGTTATTCTGTTCTTTTCCCTTTTTAAAAATTCTTGATGAGAAAGAATCATTTTCGTTTCGTAATCCTTTGAATTTTCAAAAGGTATTACCTTTTTCTTAGGACGATCAACACAAGCAAATGCCAATCCTATTAGTATAAATAATAGCAGACTACGCATTCAGCTCCTTTTCATACTCAGGAAAAATTTTCTCCAATTTCTTTACGGTCTCCAAAACTCCAACATCACTAATACCTCCTGCTGCATTAAAGTGACCTCCTCCACTAAAATATTTTGCAGAAAGTTCGTTGACTCGGAAATTACCTTTTGATCTAAATGACATTTTTACTTTGCCGTCTTTTTCTGTTATTAGAATGGACATGCAGATGTTTGCTACTGAAAGAGGATAATTTACTAACCCTTCCGTATCTCCTTTTTGAAAATTGAATTGATTTAAATCGTTTTCCGAAAGATAAATAATAGCAGCGCTATATTTTTCATAGACATTAAATCGCTGATCTAGAGCAAAACCTAATAACTTCAATCGATCTATAGAGTAATTGTTATAAATGTTTTCATGAATTTGACCGGGATTAATTCCTACTTCAATCAACTCGGCCACTACGTTATGCGTGTGCTTTGAAGTACTAGAAAAACGAAAACTCCCGGTATCAGTTACTATTCCAGTATACATCGCCTCTCCCAACTCTACCGTTAATTTATCTATTCCATCCAACTCACAAATAAAATCATAAATTAACTGACAAGTTGAACTTGCACTTGTATCTAAAAGCTGAAAATTTGCAAAATCGTCTGGATCTTGATGATGATCAATATTGATTATATAAGCATCTTGATTTAATTGAAAAGCTAACTCCAAATCACCCATTCTACTGGGAGTATTGAAATCTAAACAACAAAGTAAGTCAGCCTTTTTAAGCTCCTCGTTAACTGCATTCTTATTCTCTTGATAATTTAAAATTGTATCGAATCCGCTTAACCAAGATAAAAACTGCGGTGCAGGATCTGGCGTGATTACTTGAACGTGACCTATAAAATTTTTCAAATAATAATAAAGAGCTAAAGAAGAACCAATTGAGTCACCATCAGGTGAACGATGAGACACTATTACTGTATGTGCGCTACTCTTAATCCTACTTTCAACTTCCTTCCAATTTTTCATAGGTCAAAAATAGATATTCTAAGGAGTTTTTATAAATTGCGATAAATATAGAATCATTATCGTTAACCGCCTAGTAAGACACTTGATTTGCAAAAAATTATTTAACTATAAAGGTATAGTTAAACTTAAATCAAAATCAACTTATGAGTAAGAAAGAAAATTCAAAATTAATTATGGCAGCAATCGTTGGAGCAGCTGCAAGTGCATTAGCAGGAGTATTATTTGCCCCAGAGTCAAGTAAAAAAAGTAGAAAAAAAAACTAAAGAAAAAAGCGAACAAGTTGAAAGATGATTTTACCGAGGAGATAGAAAGTGATTTTTTGCTCAGACACAAAATACGGGACAGCCTCAGGTGCGGGTCACGCATGTTATTTAGGTAAGAAAAGAGCGGTAGAAAGAGCAATTATGTTTTCAGGACCAAATGATTACAGCACACATTTCAGCAGCCCTGCCAATTGGCTATCTAAAAATGGATTAACCGACTTAAGCAAGCAGCATGCTCTACTACTTGCAAATGATGAAGTTATTTCCTAAGATTTTCAAGTGTTCAATTTAAAAGGGACCGGTATTTTGCCATTGTATGAAGAGCCACTTTTAGTGGATAGTTTAAGTCCGCCTTACGACAACAAAAATGCGTTGTCATTAAATGCACCATACACCAGCTTTATCAAATCACTCTTTTACAATAGGTAACAATGCAATACTACCAGCTATTTGGACGTATGTGTTAACGTCGGAGTGAAAGGGACAAAAAGTAAATTTTTAGGTTCTTTCAACTACTGCTTCACCACCTTCTGGTTCGCACTCCAATCAGAACCAGAAATTTTCAGCACGTATATTCCAGAAGCAAGACCTGTAATAGTCAGTTGAATGTTTTGTCCTGTTTCATTGATTACAGCACGGTCGGTTTTTACCATTTTCCCGTACAGATCTATCCACTGAATAAGCACCTCAGCTTGGTTTCCCAAACGCTTTAATTCAATAGTTAAGTAATCTTCCGCCGCGGGGTTTGGATATACCTTAAACTGCGGTGTATTCTTTGAAAGCTCCGTTAAACTCGTTCGTTGGTTGTTGAAATACGCTTCTGATTCACGGAAGGCCTTCACTCCTATTTCTATTCCCATTAAACGACCAGGTATATCGTCTGCAGGTGGGTGAATTCCTCCCCAAATGCGTGAAAGGCTGCATTGGTCTGAAGCATCTCTGTACGTTGCCCACTGAAGGGTAACATTAACACTCGGTCCTTTTTCGAAAACTAGAAAGCTATCTCTTTGTGCTTGAAACTCTCCCATTCCCCCAGGGAAATATTCATCTCCCGTAAATAAAGTCATTACTTCAGCCGCAGCTCTAGAAAAAGTGGAGTGCCCAGATACATAGCCGGCAAAAGGAGGTGTAACGAAGGAAGGCCGTTGATAGGGCCACCAATTACCTGCCAAAATCCAATCGACTCCTGCTGAATCAGTAACAGGGTCTAAAATGTAGTCCGGTCCTTTCCAGGCTTTCAGCTTGATCTTATTTACATTTTTGTTATTTGGCATAGCTAAGGAATCGCCCACTAGCACCAATTCAATTAAACCACTATCTAACAAAATTCCTCCCGGGTGGTAAGAAGGAAGCGTGCTATCTGAACTTTGCCCCTTCTCCGCCATAAAGCGAATTGCCGAAACAGGTCGAATATAATCGTACCAGCCTTTATTTCCCCATGCAACAATAGCTGCATCGTGCAGAGCTCCAGAAAGACTGAAATAGGATTTAACATCCCACTCCAAATCCGTTAGTGTTGGTCCAAGCCCTTTGAATTTCTTCACTAATAAAGAATCATCGTTCACAAAGTTTAAAATGGTAAACCAATGCCCCGGTGGTGTTTCCGATTCAGGACCATCTGCCCAAAACTCCGCCAAAACTCTCGCGTAATCTGCTCTCGGCACCATTTGAGGAACATAAGGATGCCCCGTTGTTGGATTCAAGGCTCTTCCCGTTCCAGGGTCTCCCCCATTTTCTTCATCGTAAAAACTTCGTAATCCCTGAATGGTGGTAGGAAAAGATGGAGCATTTCCGATAGATGCAGGAGAAATATCCCACATAGTAGTATCGGCAGGATCTAAATGAGACGACCATTTGGAGACGAGACCAAAATTCCATTTGTATTCTTCAGATAGTCCTCCTCTTGCAATAGTGTCTATAAAGGGCGGTGCACCACGATCGTAATACACCAAATAATCATTCCCATTTCTGGAATATTTTGTAAGGTTGCTATCTGACAGTGCAAATGGGCTCACTTCTCCCCATTCAGGGCTTAAAAATTCTGGAATACCTCCAGGAATTGGATTTCCACTTTGATCGATAAAAATATCAAATGCTAGTGGTTGCCACCTGTTGGGATCGTCAAGATCAGGGTTTCCTTCACTTTTTGTAACCAGTGGGTTGTTTACTGAAGTGTAAAATTTGCTGGCGTATACGTTACTTTCATTGGAGCCATCTTGCAAGCCAAAACTGATTAAATTTTGAGCAATATAATTGCCAATTGCAGCTGGTTCACCTGTTGAATAATCGACTGAGGTTTTGCTCTCATCGTAGCCTAAACGTTGAAGTAAGCGCCGAAACCTTGGCAAGGTTGAATCTGAACCTGGAGAATCTTTGAAACGGTGCATGAGTAAACGAAAAGCCGCATAACTAATTGCTTCTTCTTGGTACAACTCTTTCTTACTAACCGAAGGTAGCGCTATTCCATTGAATGGGCAAGTATAACCGTGTACCTTTTTACCGAGAAAGTAGGTACTTGTTGTGGTATCATATACTGCCCAAGAATCGTAAACTGCTACAGAAAAATGAAATAAATTTCGAGCATGAACTGTGGGTCGTGCAAAATCTTCGCGAATGGCTTGCAGCAATGCTTCGTTCCACTCTCTAGCAACAGACTCTTTTGCGCGCAAATTTGCAGTTAAACACAACAAACAAAAGCCAAATATGACGAGCGGAATTAATCTAACAGAAGCTTTTCGAATCCAGGTTTGCTGCAAAAAAAATAATGGTTTCATAAACGACAATTCCATAAGTATTCAAATTTACAAAAGTTAAAATGAACAAACCTCAAATAAATCAAGGTATGTGTTTTGTGCCGAATTGTCACCTAAAAGGCTCAACCTGTCAGTTCTCTTTCTACTTTACGTAAGGCACCTCAAACCTCTCATTAAGTACACGTAACGCTATATAAGATAGCGCAATATTTCTAAACAGGAAGTTTTATTAGCGGAAATAAGAGATTTGTTAGCGTTTGTCTTTTTCTTAACTATTGAACTTCTGCTTTATTGGAAGGTATTTGGTGGCTCCAAAAAACAACAAAATTACGTTCTCCTATTCTCCACCCTCAAATTACAAAGAAGATTATACCTGTACCCCTTTTTATTTTTATGGCGATAGCACAGATTTAACCGGACACAGTACTAAAAATCAGAAACTGTGCCAACGGAGAAAGAAAAACATCATCAAAGACCAATATTATTGGGAACCTGAATCTGCTTTAAAGCGGATTAAAAAACTACGTAAACAAAACGCAGTTCTTTTGAGGCTTTTATATTTGCCGTCTATCGGCAACGAAAACACCGTTCCGCTGCGAGAAGAGTTCTATCGTAATTTAGCACCAACCTGGTATCCGCCTAATTGTTTATTAACTGACAAGTCCAATTGGGTGGATGGTGAGCACTTCAATTATTGGGGAAGCAAAAAGCTGAGTGAATGGTTGAGCGTTCAAATCAACTCCACCCTTTCCGATAGCCGAGATTAGTTTTGCTATTGGCACATAGCATTTTCATTATATTAATTTCAAGGTAAAATCGCACCATTAAATAACCCTTCATTTTTTTGCGTATTTTTTTAAATTTGAGCAATTGTGCTACCTAAATTAAAACAAATAATTATGAAAAATATTTTTAAGTACGCACCTATTATTTTAGGTTTAGTAATGGTGATGTCATCTTGTGGAGACGATGATGAGACAGAGCCTGCAGCAGTTATAAACCCAACGTTAAGTATTTCCGTGAATGGTAACCAAGTAGCAAACGGAGCTACCGTAAATCTAGAGACCGAATCTTCTGTTTCTTTGTCTATCACTGCAAACCGTGTTGGATCTGGAAAAGATTTGAATACCATGTCTATTACTCACTCAGGAGACAACCTAACTACTCCATTTACCATGACTGAAGCAGGCTTTATTAATCACATTGAAGGACGAGGCACAGGAAGTTGAAGTTTAGAAACCGACACTACTGTTGCATCATCTATGGCTGCGACTATGGCTGATATTGCAAACACGGATGCTGCCGGAGATGCTTTCACAGGAAATTTTGAAGTAGGTGATTCTAGAAGTACTACTGATTTTGTAGTAGCAAGTTCAAGTTTCTATTACGATGCTGCTGACGTAGAAATGTCAACTGCAGCGTACAATGCAGGAACTAAAGTTACATCTGCTATGCCTACGGAAAATGCAGTTTACATTTTTAGTGTGAACGGAACAATTACTGTGGTTAAAATTACAAACATCGATCCTTCTTATACAGAAGTTGAATGGCTTGGTAATTTTGGTAGAATGACATTTGATTACACAAAATAAAAATCCATATCAGGTTTAAATTGAAAAACCCTGACTTCGGTCGGGGCTTTTTTTGTTTAAAAATCAGTGTACCAAGCGAAGTGGTTCTGAATGATCTCTTCTTTCTTCTCTTCAATGTATTTTAGATAGAGCTCTGCAGCTGGCGATAACGATTTACTTTTCAACCAAATTAAATTCCAATATGTAACCATAGGTAAACAAGGCAAATTGATAATTTCTAATTCCTCGTTCTTTAACTGGTTCATAATCCCAATTATTGGCATAATAGAATACCCCAGACCTGCGAGGACCGCTTGTTTGATCGCCTCATTAGATGTTAACTCCATACTTCGATTCACTTGCACCTTCTTCTGCTTTAAATAAGCTTCCATGGCCATCCTGGTGGCAGAGCCGTTCTCTCTAAACAACAGAGTTACATTTTCCAAGTCTTTGGCAGATTGGATTGTTGGATTCTCTGACTTGTCCTTTTTCGCTACTAAAAAGAGTTGGTTTTTCATCAGTTTTATTTGCTCGATCGCAAAGCCTTTTGGAAGAACGGAGACCAATGCAAAATCGACATCGTTCTTTTCAATGCTCCGAACTACTTTAGATTTATTTGTAACGTCCATGTTTAAATGAATTCCCGGGTACTTTTCCATGAACTCGGAGAAAAAGAATGGCATAACATACTTTCCGGTGGATACAACTGAGACTCTAAGCGTTCCAGTAACATGACCTAAATAGGCCATGTTCCTATTCTCCACCCTTTCAATCTCGTCTAAAATGACACGACAGGACCCTGCAACCTCTTTTCCAAAATTAGTTACCTGTATTTGTCTTCCAATCTTTTCTAACAATGGTATGTCAAACTGATCTTGGAAGTTCTTGATTTGGATAGATACGGCCGGTTGGGTTAAATGCAGGTGTTCAGATGCTTTAGTAATACTTTTATGCTCCACTACCTTCAAAAAGATACGCAGTTGGTTTAGGGTATAATTCATAAGTTTTATTTATGACAAACATAAGAAATATAAATTTTCGTAATCAAATAAAGTGACACAACTTTGTGTAAAACTAAAACTCGAATCATGAAAAATGAAAATTTAGCATTGCTAAATATTCAGAAACACATACAACATCAATGAAGGAAAAACGATTATTGAGCAACTTTTAGCTGATAAGATCAATTTCCTTAAAAA
>TARA_B110000046_G_scaffold38722_1_pt1 | contig 14518 bp, 15 predicted proteins | sample TARA_B110000046 | Tara Oceans TARA_B110000046 (sample SAMEA4397157) | marine metagenome | biome: Polar Biome; feature: [DCM] deep chlorophyll maximum layer (ENVO:01000326); material: water (ENVO:00002006), including particulate matter (ENVO:01000060) such as... | depth 40 m
AAGGAAAATACGTTGGATAAAATTGAATCTAATGACAAAGATTATGTATTTATCCACTTTATTTTAAATAATTTACCAAGAGGTTTAATTGGGCTATTATTAGCGGTTATTTTATCAGCAGCAATGTCATCTACGGCATCAGAATTAAATGCATTGGCAAGTACAACGGCCATGGATTTATACAAAAGAAACGTAAAAGGAGAGAAGAGCGAAGAACATTTTGTAAAAGCATCAAAATGGTTTACGTTAGCTTGGGGAATTGTTGCAATTTCAATAGCCTGTGTTGCTAATTTATTCGAAAATTTAATAGAATTAGTAAATATTATTGGATCTATTTTCTACGGAAATGTTTTAGGGATTTTCTTATTAGCATTTTTCTTTAAAAAAGTAAATGGAAATGCTGTTTTTAAAGCAGCTTTAATTACACAAGTATTAATTTGTTTAATTTTTTACTTTGGAATTTATAATTTAGAATCTCAGGGATTAGACCCAATAATCAGCTATTTATGGTTGAATTTTATTGGCTGTATTTTAGTATCCTTTTTCTCGTTATTATTTGTCTTCAAATCGATAAATAATCAAAGTAAATTAATATTGATCGTCACTTCTTTGGCAATTTTAAAAATTACATATGACATTCTAAATGATGTTTCTTTAAATATTATTCATGTGGTTTCATTAATTATTTTATTCTTCTTTTTAGGGTTTTTTAATATTGATAAAACGGCCATAAATGAAAAACAATAACATCAAAAATATTCGTTGGGGAATTATTGGCTTAGGAAATATAGCCAATAAATTTGCCGCAGATTTAGCAACGGTAGAAAATTCAGAATTAGTTGCGGTAGCCTCTATAAATCAGCAAAATGCAGATGAATTTGCTGCAACATTTAAATCAAAAAAAGCATATAATTCCTATGAGGAATTAGCAAAAGATACAGAAATTGATGCAGTGTATATTGCAACTCCACATAGTTTTCATAAGGAACACTCAATACTTTGTTTACAAAACAAAAAAGCCGTTTTATGCGAAAAACCTTTTGCAATGAATCTGCAAGAAGTTACTGAAATGATTGCTGTAGCCAAGGAAAATAATGTATTATTAATGGAAGCTTTATGGACTTTCTTTTTACCTCATTATAACTATGTTCTAGAGATTGTTAAAAATAAAAGATTCGGAAAGCTAAAAAGCTTAGATGCCGATTTTGGGTTTTATAATTCATACAATACTGATCGTAGATTATTTAAAAAAGAATTGGGTGGAGGTAGTTTGTTAGATATTGGTATTTATCCAATTTTTGCAGCATTATCAACCTTGGGAAAACCCGATAAAATTGATGCAAATGCAACTTTCTTTAAAAACGGAGTAGACTCATCATGTAATATGGTTTTCAATTATAAAAAGGCAAAAGCAACTTTAAAAAGTACTTTATTAAAAGAAATACCAATACATGCTATTTTTACATTTGATAAAGCTATTGTAAAAATAAATACACAGTTTCATGAGCCCGCTAAAGTAAGCATTATTGAAAATGATAAAGAAGAAACCATCGATTTTAAGTACACTACGATCGGTTATAGTTTTGAAATAGAACACTTTAATCAATTGTTGAGAGACCACAAAAAAGAGAGTACTATTATGACTTTTGAGTTTTCTAAAGACTTGATAGCTACTTTAGACCAAGTTAGAGGTATTATTGGTTTGGAGTATTCTAATTTGAGTAAACCTTTAAAGCTAGTATGATTATGTAGCTGTTTATTTTTTTATAATCTCAGCTATCCAGGTTCAGGTTTTCTTGTCCCAAAATAATAATAGAAAAGACTTCTGTTTTTTGATATAAAAAAAAATCTCAAGTGAAAGCTTGAGATTTTAAATATTTACAAGAAAGACAATTTTACATTGCTCCCCATTCCATTAGAGATTCAGTATTCATTTTGATATATGCATCGTTTTTTGCTGCTTTAGCTGCTTCTAAAGATTCTTTAGCAGTTGCAATTGCTTTGTCTGTATTGCCCATTTTTGCATAAATTAAAGACTGTTGTCTTAATTGCCAAAATCCAGGTTTCTCAATCATAGACATAGCTTTCTCCATCCATTCATTTGCTTTTTTGATGTCTTTATCTTGTTGGCTGTAATACATTGCAGCATTATAATAATCTCCAGATTTAGGTGACCCAGCCATCACAGCATCAATATTTGCAGAAACCATTTGATCAGTAGGAACCTCAATTTTAATTCCAACATATGTTTTTTCCCAAAGAAGTCCAATTACAGTAGATGTACTTTTTACATCATCAAAAGCAATGGTGAATGTCTCAATGTTCATTGGCATAGGAATTACTGCTAAAGTCGTTTTTACAGCTACTTTGGTATCATCCCAATCACTTGGAACTCCACTATTGTCAACTTCAGAATAGAACATCACCTCCCAAGTATCTTTATTTGGAATGGTATACAATCCGTAAGAACCTGCTTTTAATGTTTGTCCATCTATTGTTACATCAGAACTAAAAGTTACTTTAGTATTTGCATTTGCACCAGTTCTCCATGTTTTTCCATAGGCAACTAGATCACCAAAAATAGCTCTTCCTTTTACTCCTGGTCTTGAATATTCTATGTCAATATCTGTTAACCCTACTCTTTGAGATATTTTACCTAAAGGGCTTGGTTGAGGTGTTGTAATTTTTAATTCAACTACTACTTCTGTTTCTTTTTTTACATCTGTTATTTCAGCATCTTTACAGCTAGTTATAGAAACTGCTAGTATTAAAGTAGCGATACTTAAAATTTTAAAAATTGGTTTTTTCATGATTAGTTTTAATTTTTGATAAAACTACGATTTCAAAAAATGAGAATTGTTAACAAAACCTTAAAATAAGGGTTTGTATCTTTGTGCTTATTAATAAGATGATGAAGAAATATATATCCGAATTTATAGGAACATTCTCTATGGTTTTTTGCGGAACAGGAGCAATGACAATTAATGAAGTTACTGGAGGGGAAGTTACTCATGTGGGAATTGCAATAACTTGGGGGTTAATTGTAATGGCAATGATTTATGCTTTTGGCGAAACATCTGGTGCGCATTTTAACCCTGCAGTGACTATTGCTTTTGCGTATGCCAAAAAGTTTTCGTGGAAAGAAGTTCCTAGATATATAATTGCTCAAATTCTGGGTGCTTTTGTTGCAAGTCTTATTCTTTGGTTTTTGTTTCCTGCAAGTGAAATTTTAGGGGCAACGATACCAACGGTAGATGTTTGGCGCGCTTTTGTATTAGAATTATTGCTTACATTTTTTTTAATGGTTGTTATCATAAATGTCTCTACCGGAAGTAAAGAAATGGGTGTTGTTGCAGGAATTGCAATTGGTGGAGTTGTATTATTAGAAGCCATGTTTGCAGGTCCGATTACAAATGCTTCTATGAATCCTGCACGTTCTATTGCGCCCGCAATTGTTTCTGGTAATTTGCAACATTTGTGGATGTATATTACAGCGCCAATCCTAGGGGCTTTGTTAGCCGTAGTTTCTTGTAAATTAGTTAAAGAGGATAATTGTTGTTCAGATGAAAACTGTTAGTATTTTAGGTTGTGGCTGGTTAGGTAAATCTTTGGCCATTTCTTTGTTAGATGAAGGATATATTTTAAAAGGTTCTACAACAAGTGAAGAAAAATTAGATCTTTTAGAAGTTAATAATATTGAACCTTTTATTATTGATATTGCTTCTTTTGAAGAGTTTTATGATTTCCTTAATTCTGATATTCTAATCATAACGATTACATCTAAAGATATTGATGGTTTTGAAAACTTAATTTCTCAAATTGAAAATTCGAGCATTCAAAAAGTAATTTTTATTAGTTCTACTTCGGTGTATGGAAGTCTAAATAAGGTAATGACAGAAGAAGATGAGGTGTTAAAAATACCTTTATCAGAAATTGAAAATTTATTTAGAGAGAATACCTTTTTTGAAACTACAATTATTCGTTTTGCTGGTTTGTTTGGTGATGAAAGACATCCTTCAAACTGGTTTAGAAACGGACGAAAAATACCCCAACCAAAAGGATTTGTGAATATGATTCATAAAGAAGATTGCATCGAAATTATTCACAAAATTATTGACCAAAACTGCTGGAATCAAACTTTTAACGCATGTTCTAATCATCATCCAACAAGACGAGAGTTTTATACAATTGCTAAATTAAGTAGTGATTTTGAAGTTCCTGAATTTGAAGAAAATGAAGTATACGAATGGAAAATTATTAGTTCTAAAAAAGTACAAAAATTTTTAGAATATACTTTTATATATGATAACTTATTGGATATTTAGTTTTACGAACTATATTTTTTCTTCCTTAGATAATTAAAAATAAATCCAAAAGCAAATAATAAGAGTAGTGGTAAAACAACATTTAAAAATTGCCAAAAAGTTCGTTCTTCAAAAGCCTTTTTCTTGTTTAATGTATTAATTTTTAATGTTTTGTTTCTCAATTCGATTAAACCAGTATCATCCAGCAAATAATCGACAGAATTTAAAAGAAAATCTTTATTTCCAAACTCTTCATTTGTCCATTTATCTCTTGATAAATCGGTGGGTTTTCCTTTTAAAATTTGATTCTTTGCAATATCCCCATCAGCAATTACAATCATTTTATTACTGGTTGAATTCTCTTTAAAAAGGGATGTTTCAAAAGGTTTTACTCTGTTTTTATATCCTGAATTAAAATCACCTTCTAACAAAACAGCAAACAATTGATTCCCTGAAATATACTCTTCTTCTTGAGGTTCATCAGCAATGGATTGCAGCTCAATAATTGTGGGAGTTCCTACTTTTTGAGTTAATGCAGAACTCATTAAAAGTGGTGTTTTTTTGATGTTATTTTTAAGTGTATCTATCTGATTTGCGAACTGTAATCTTACAGGAGCAATATTTTTTGTAATGGCGTTATTTGGGTTTCCATTCACTAAAGGATGGTAAAACCAATCTAAATTTTGAAACTGTGTTTGATTGCCAATTGTACCTGTTGCTAGGGCAATTTTTGCCGCGTATAAATCTTTAATTAAAGTTGTGTTGATTCGAATTCCATAAGAAAATAACAAATCTGTTAGATTCAAATCTGTAGGATACGCCAACATTTTTCCAGAATAGAACAAGCTGTCTTGATCTGCTTGCACATTGTCTAACATCCATAAAGTTTTTCCTCCATTTGCAATAAACTGATCTATTGTAAACTTCTCTTCAGAAGTAAATTTCTGAGTTGGTTTTGCAATAATTGCTAAATCATAACTGTTTAATTCTTGTAAGGTTTTTTGTGGGTTTTCAGTAACAGCATCCAACGTGAATTTTGCTAGTCTATATTTCTCAGAAATTTTACTTAAAAAACTGATTAGATATATGTCTTCTAATTGTCCGTTTCCAGTTAAAAAAGCAATCTTCTTTTGACGTTTTTGAGTGATGGTATTGATTACATTACTAAAACTATATTCTAAATTTTCAATCGCTTTTTGTAATTGTTCTTCTTGTGACGCAACGATCGCAGTTGGCAACAAAGAAATAATTTTTGTTTGCTCACCAAAGTTGATTTCTGCCCAAGGAAAAATAATAGCTTCAGATAATTTTCCGTTTTCTTCTACAGTTAATTGACTTGGCATCATTCCCTTTTTAATCAATTCTTCACGTTGATTATCAGGGTTTTTAAAATGTATTTTTATGTTGCTGTTTTTTGCAGCTAATTCTTCTAAATATTGACGTGTTTCAACTTGTAATCTTTTAAACTCTGAAGGAAAATCTCCTTCTAAATAAACAGTTATATAGAGACTTTTATCTACCTTAGAAAGAATTGTATTTGTCGTTTCAGAAAGTGTGTAACGCTTATCTTGTGTTAAATCAAAACGCTTGTAAAAAGATTGATTGATAAAGTTTAAAACAAATAACCCAACAATTAAAAATGTAATATTTTTCAGCTTCTTATTCATTGTCTAATCTTGTTTTAGTAATAAATAAAAAGAATACGGTAACACTTATAAAATAGAGGATATCTCTAGTGTCAATTACACCTCTAGAGATGCTTTTAAAATGTTCATTAATTCCTAGTTTTTGAATGGATAAGCTACTGTTTTTAAAAGAGGTAGCAATGGCATCAAATCCATAGAAAAGAATAAATGTAATAAAAACACCCATTATAAAAGCAACAATTTGATTTTTTGATAAAGTAGAAGTAAACAACCCAATTGATGTGTATGTTGCTGCTAAGAACAGCAAACCAATATAAGAACCAATTGTGCTGCCAAAATCGATGTTTCCATCCGGATTACCTAATTTATAAACGGTATAAACGTAGATAAAAGTAGGAATAATTGCAACGGTTACTAAAAGTAATGATGCACTAAATTTAGCTAAAACAATTTGCCAATTAGACAGTGGTTTTGTTTTTAAAAGTTCGATGGTTCCTGTGTTAAATTCATCAGCAAAACTTTTCATGGTGATTGCAGGAATCAAAAAGAGAAAAACCCAAGGTGCTAAATAAAAAAACGGAGTTATATCTGCAAAACCACTATTTAAAATATTAAAATCGTCATTAAAAACAAATAAAAACAAACCATTAATTAGCAAGAAAACACCAATAACTAAATACGCAATTGGTGATGCAAAAAACGAATTGAATTCTTTTCTTAAAATGGCTTTCAATATGTAAATATTTATACGTTTAATTGTTTGAAAACACTCCGACAAGCTAAGTGTGACATTCTAACGTTTTATTACTAATAATTATTTTCTAAAAGATAATTAATTATTAAATGTCAGTCTGAGCTTGTTGAATATTATTTTACTAATCTATAACTACGATTGTTTTCAAAACCTTCCTCTCTTCTTTCTGGGTCAAGAACAAATTTTTGTTTTTTTAACAATGCAATTGAAGCTATGTTATCTTGGTGTGTAAAAGCTTCAATTGTTTTCAACTCTAAATCTTGAAATCCGAATTTTAAAACCTCTTCAAAAGCTTCACTCATAAGACCTTTCTGATGATAGTTTGGATCTAATTCATAGCCGATTTCTCCATAATTTTCTTCATCTTCAAAATTTCGTAAACCAATTGTTCCAATTAATTGATGATTACTTTTTGATTGTATTACCCAAAAAAGACCTTCATTATTTGAAGTTAGATTAGAAATAAGATCAATAAAAGCTCTTGATTCAGAAAGATTATTAAGTGTTTTTCTATCTATAAATTTATTAATTTCTTTATTCGTTCTTAATCCAAAGATGGCTTTTGCATCCTCTAAATTTAATTCTCTTAAAGTTAATCTTTCTGTTTCTAAAACAGGAAATGGCATGAAATTGTTGGTCATATGTTATTTTAAACTTGTTTTTTTATTTACACTCCAAGCTTGTGGCTTGTCATTAAAAAATGTTTTGGTTTTTGCCCAAACACTTTTAAATAACTCAGAGTTTCTATATTTTTCTAAATCATTGTCATTTTCCCAATAAGAGTATGTGAAAAACACTTCAGGGTTTGTTTTATCTTGATACAGTTCAAGCAATTTACAACCATCAGAATTTCTAATAAATTGTTTCTTTTCTTCAAACATTTCCTGAAACTCTTCAATATGTTTTGAGTGAAAACTCATTTTAACAATTCTAACAAACATACGTTTATGATAAAGCAGTGTATTCTGGTTTTTTTTCTGTAAAAAAATCAATAATTATTGGGTCTCTATAACTTAATCCTAATAAAGTTGAGGCACCACCAACAGTGTTTAAGTTACTTCTATAAACAGCAATTTCTAAATAATCAGCAGAATTAAAGATCGCTAATTTATTGCCGTCAAATTGTCTAGAATCTTTAGGGCTAACTCCGGTGATTTCATTGTATTTATTAAATATTTTGGTAAAAGAATAACGTGAAGCATTTACAGTATAGCCACGTCCTTTACCAATGTCATTAAACATTTTTCTGCTGATATTCGTAATTACATTTCCATAATTATCTATATATAAAACACCTCCAATAATTTGTGTCTTTTTTTGATTTACTTTTGGCTGTATTTCAATTAACTTTTTAAATTCATCAATTTCTTTACCAATCACAGTTAAATTTCCACCACGAGCAATAAAACAAGCCACTTTTACAAAAATATCTAAAACAGGAAAACTACTTCCAATTCTATCATGAATATTGATTTCTACAATTTGTGTAGGTTGAATTTCTGAAGCAATCATTGAGATAATTCCATTATCTGGACAGACAAAAAAGTGATTGTCTAATTCAATCGCAATGTGTTTATTGTCTTCACTCAACTCCGAATCTACACCAACAATATGTATCGTTCCTTCTGGAAAACTTTTGTATGAGTTTTTTAGAATGTATGCAGTTTCGGTAATATTAAAAGGCGATATTTCGTGCGTAATATCTACAATTTTAGCATCAGCAAGTTCAGAATATATTGCACCTTTTACAGCTCCAACAAAGTGATCTTTAGTTCCGAAATCTGTAGTTAATGTAATTAAAGACATTAAATTTTGCTGTTAATTAATTGTGTAAAAGTTATTGACTATTTTACGCAAATCTAATCAATTTAGAAAATTTATTCGCTATTTTTAGTTCAAATATAATTAGAATCAATTAATAAAAAATAATCACTTGAACGAACGCATTATAGAGCTTACAGAAATCAGTCCTAAAGAGTTTTTTGGAGCACAAAACAGTACTATCGAACAGTTAAAAAAGTACTTCCCGAAAATTAAAATTGTTGCTCGTGGAGCCAAGCTGAAGGTATATGGAGAACCAGATCTTTTAGACGAATTCGAAATTCGTTTTGAGCGTTTAATAAAGTATTTTAATAGATACAATAAGTTGGATGAAAACAGTATTGAGCGTATTTTAACATCAAATGGCGATGATGAAAAAACAAGCGCAGCAAAAAAAATAAAAGATATTTTAGTGCATGGTGTCAATGGAAAGCTAATTAAACCTCAAACCGAAAATCAACGTAAGATGGTGACTCTAATGGCAAAGAACGATATGTTATTTGCTGTGGGTCCTGCAGGAACAGGAAAAACATATACCGCAGTTGCTTTGGCGGTAAGAGCCCTAAAAGAAAAAGAAGTAAGAAAAATTATTTTAACAAGACCCGCTGTAGAATCAGGAGAGAATTTAGGCTTTTTACCAGGAGATTTAAAAGAAAAATTAGATCCTTATATGCAACCTTTATATGATGCTTTAAGAGATATGATTCCGCATGAAAAACTAGAATCGTATTTAGACAAAGGAGTCATACAAATTGCGCCTTTAGCCTTTATGAGAGGAAGAACTTTAGACAATGCATTTGTGATTTTAGATGAAGCTCAAAACACAACTCATAATCAAATGAAAATGTTTTTAACAAGAATGGGTAAAAGTGCAAAGTTTATCATTACTGGAGATCCGGGACAAATAGATTTACCGAGAAAACAAATTTCTGGTTTAAAAGAATCTTTATTAGCATTAAAGGATATTAACGGAATTGCCCAAGTATACCTAGATGATAAGGATGTCGTAAGACATAGATTGGTTAGGGCAATTATTTCAGCATATAAAAGTATAGAAACAGAATAGTGATTCGTTTTTAGTTGTTGGTTAATTGTCTTTAGTTTATTTTTGCACACAACAACAAATACCGAAAACAAACAACTACTTAAAATAATGAATACAATTAACGAAACGAACTTTCAATTCCCTGATCAGAAATCTGTTTATAAAGGTAAAGTGAGAGAAGTTTATAATATTAATGATAAACTTTTGGTGATGATTGCTTCTGATAGACTTTCAGCTTTTGATGTTGTTTTGCCACGCCAAATTCCATTTAAAGGACAAATATTAAATCAGATTGCTACAAAAATGATGAATGATACTTCTGATATTGTTCCGAACTGGTTGCTAGCTAATCCTGATGAAAATGTTGCGGTTGGCCATTTATGTGAACCTTTTAAAGTTGAAATGGTTATTCGTGGTTATATGTCAGGCCATTCAGCACGTGAATATAAATTAGGTAAAAGAGTTTTGTGTGGTGTAGAAATGACAGAAGGGTTGCAAGAAAATGATAAATTTCCTTCTCCAATTATTACACCATCAACTAAAGCAGCAAATGGCGATCATGATGAAGATATTACACGTGAAGCTATTTTAGCAAACCAAGTAGTTTCTGAAGAAGATTATATTGTTTTAGAAGATTATACTCGAAAATTGTTTCAAAGAGGAACTGAAATTGCTACTAAACGTGGATTAATTTTAGTAGATACAAAGTACGAATTTGGCAAAACAAATGAAGGTAAAATTGTACTGATTGATGAAATTCATACGCCAGATTCTTCACGTTATTTTTATGCTGATGGATATCAAGAAAGACAAAATAATGGAGAACCTCAAAAACAATTGTCGAAAGAGTTTGTAAGACAATGGCTTATTGAAAATGAATTTCAAGGAAAAGATGGGCAACAAATTCCAGAAATGTCTGATGAAAAAATTATCGAAATTTCGAATAGATATATAGAATTATATGAACAGATTACTGGAGAAGCATTTGTGAAAGCTTCTACAGAAGATGTGTTAAATAGAATTGAAAAGAATGTGATGGATTTTCTTTCTTAATGAAGGCTGTAACGATAAAACAACTTAAGGACGAATTAGCTCACAAATCTGCTAGTGAGTTAAAAGAGTTATGTTTACATTTATCAAGATTTAAAAAAGAAAACAAAGAATTACTTACCTATCTGTTGTTTGAATCTCACAATGAAGATGCTTACATCCAGTCGATAAAAGATCAAATGGATGTTCAGTTTTCTGAAATAAATACGAATAGTTTTTTCTATATCAGAAAAAGTGTTCGTAAAATTTTATCACTTACAAAAAAGTTTATCAGATATTCTAAAAAGAAAGAAACAGAAACTGAATTGTTACTGTATTTCTGTAGAAAATTAAAAGATTTTAAACCATCAATATCTAGCAGTCAGCGCCTGCAAAATGTTTTTGATTCACAAGTAAGAATGATAAAAAAAGCAATAGAAAAAATGCACGAAGATTTGCAATATGATTATGAGTTAGAATTAAATAATTTGTTAGATAATGAATAAAGAAAGACCAGAATTAGTAAATCTTGTAAATAAAAATACAACTGATGTTGAGAAGTTTCAGAATGAAGTTTTGCGACCAATAATTAAAATGCAACATCATTTATTGATTGCTTTTTTTGAAAATTATCTTCAAAAAAGGAAAATTGATTTTAATACTTTATCAGAGGAAAAGAAAAAATTAAAAATTAAATCTATTTTTGAAAAAGACATTAACTTTAAGAACCTTATTTTAGGTATTGTTGCTGGTCAATTCTCTGTTGACGAGTATCTTTCTTATAAGCAGAGTTCATCTGAATTTAATAAAAGGATTTTACAGATTATAATTCAAAGATTTCAAAATAGTATTTTAGAAATAAAAATATAAAACCGCTACAATTAAGTAGCGGTTCTAATCAATCAACCAAAAAACTTCTATCATTTATCATTTCTCAACTAGTGAAAAATAACTCAGAGAAGAGTTTACTTTATATTAAAACGATATTTCAATATTATTATCTAGATTACAAATATAATCATTAATTGTTTAATAAAATGTTAAAATAATTAAACAAAATATAAGTGTTTTTAGTTTTATTGAGGCATTACAACACTGTCAATAGCATGTATAACTCCATTCGAAGCTGCAACATCAGTAATAACGATTGTCGAAACATTTCCTTTAACGTCTGTTAAAATTACTTTTCCATCTTTTATTGATGCTGTTAAAGTACCTCCTTGTACTGTTGTAATAATAAATTTTCCATTATTATCTTTTATAGCTTTTAAGACATCTGCAGCTTTAAATTCTCCAGATACAACATGATATGTTAGTATTGCAGCTAATAATTTTTTATTTTCTGGTTTTAATAATCCAGCAACAGTTCCTTCTGGTAGTTTGTTAAAAGCATCGTTTACAGGAGCAAAAACAGTGAAAGGACCTTTACTACTTAAGACATCTATAAGGCCTGCAGCTTTTACAGCAGCAACTAGGGTTGTGAAGTTTTCATTACCAGCAGCTACTCCTACTATTGTTTTTTCTTCTTTTGTAGTTTTAGTTGTTTTATTCTTATCGTTTTCATAATCTGTTGTATTTGCTAGACTAGAGAATGAAACTGCGATTGCTAAAAATAGTGACGGGATAATTTTTTTGTAATTCATAATAAATATATTTTAATTTTTAACAAATTTAACTTGACTTCCATTAATTTTTGTTTAAATTTTTGTTAAAATTAATAAACAAAAAGTTAAAATTTCTTTAAAATGAAAAAAGACGCTTACTAGCGTCTTTTAAAAATATCTATTTGTTTTGTCTATTTTTCAGATAATAACTTTTTTTGATATTTTCCCTGAACCACATCTACAATTACTAAGATTGCTAGAACAAAATAGAATGTAGTTTTACTCATTGGTACAATTTCTTCACCAAAAATTTTAATGTGTGCTAAGTGGCCTCCTTCGGTCACTAGCATAATTCCAACAATAAAAAGGATGAATAATCCTAGAACTTCATACATTCTGTTTTTTGCTAAAAAAGTTGATATCTTGTCTGCTAAGAGCAACATTAACAATCCGCTAATTACAATCGCAATTGCCATTACAGTAAAAGCAGTTGTGGAACTTTCTATTTCACTTGTCAAACCAATTGCAGCTAAAATTGAGTCAAAAGAAAAAACTAAATTCATTAAAACAATACTAGTAATGACGGCATTAGAAGATTTTGTACGTTTAGAATCCCCCTCTAAACCATACTCTAAGTCTTTAGAGCCAATCATATGCCAAATTTCTTTAATCGCTGTGTAAATGATAAAACCACCACCTATTAATACAATGATGCTATGACCGTTAAAAGCGAATTTTACAACATCTTTTATTTCTCCGGATAAAAAAGAAAAAGGTTCTTGAAAAAAGTCGATGATAGAAACCAATACAAATAGCAAAACTATTCTTAATACGATTGCTATTAGAATTCCTGTTTTTCTAACTTTTTTTTGATCATTTATAGGTGCTTTTTTTGATTCTAAAGAAATGTAAAGTAAGTTGTCAAAACCAAGAACAGCTTGAAGTAGTAATAACATTACTAGTGTGAAAATAATTTCTAACATATTTTTTTTGATTTAATTGAATTTGTCAAATATATTTAAAAACTTAAAATTATCCTTTTTAAAAGTTGAAGATTTATAAATTTTAGAGAATAGTTGTAACTTAAATACTTTTAGGTCGTCAAACTATATAATTTACCAATTTAAAACAGACTATGAAAAATTTCACTTTCTTTAACACTATCAATTTATGCATTCTTTTCACTTTGTTTTTCACATTAAGTCAGGCTCAAAGCTTAGAATCTAAAATAGATAAAATATTAAGGACTCAATTTAAAACCAATGAAACTGGAGTTTCTGCTTTAGTAGCCAAAGACGGAAATGTTATTTACAGAAAAGCATTCGGAAAGGCAGATTTAGAATTGGATGTAGATATGACTTCAAAAAATGTTTTTGAAGTAGGTTCTATTACTAAACAATTTACTTCTGTTGCAATTTTAATGTTGTTAGAAGAAGGCAAATTAAGTTTAGATGATGAAATAACTAAATTTATTCCAACATATCCAACGAATGGAAAGAAAATTACCATCCATCATTTATTAACGCATACCTCAGGAATTAAGAGTTATACATCAATGCAACGTTTTGGAGAGGTAATGACGATTGATGAAACGCCATTAAAATTTATAGATTTCTTTAAAAATGAACCAATGGATTTTGATCCTGGTGAAAAATATTTATATAACAATTCAGGGTATTTTATTTTAGGATATATTGTTGAAAAAGTAAGTGGAATCTCTTATCCGAAGTTTATCCAAGAAAGAATTTTTGATGCAATCGATATGAAGTCATCTTATTATGGAAGTCATAAAAAATTGATTAAAAATAGAGCATCTGGTTATCAAAAAGGAGCAGAGTTTTCCAATGCACAATACATCAGTTTAACCTTGCCGTATGCTGCAGGCTCAATTATGTCTAATGTAGATGATATGCTAAAATGGCAAACGGCAATTACTAATAATGTGTTTTTAAAAAAGGCTACAATAGATAAAGCGTTTACCAACTACACATTAATTAATGGAGATAAAATAAACTACGGGTATGGTTGGAGTATTAACGAAATAAATAATGTTCCTACAATAGAACACGGTGGGGCAATTCCAGGATATTTATCAATGGGTGTTTTTGTACCGAGTAAAAACACATACGTAATTCTATTTTCTAATTGTGGATGTCAATCACCAACAAATACTGCTTTAGAGATTGCTGCTTTAGCTATTGATAAACCAAGACAAGGAGAAGAAAACACTTTTAATTTATCAACAGAACAATTAAACACATGGGTTGGATCTTATGAATTCGATAATAAAGTTTTACGATATATTACATTAAAAG